>Ga0209768_10001925_pt1 | contig 13070 bp, 32 predicted proteins | sample LauGreSBDMM110SD_3_FD_187564 | JGI IMG/M metagenome (GOLD analysis project Ga0209768, IMG submission 187564) | Freshwater lake microbial communities from Lake Michigan, USA - Sp13.BD.MM110.SD (SPAdes) (version 2) | ecosystem: Environmental > Aquatic > Freshwater > Lake | place: Lake Michigan... | reverse complement strand
GGGTTACAATGTTGTCATGGTTGATTCGTTAACCAAACGTCGAGTATGGAATTTATGTTCAGAGCCTTTTGAAGTAACTGTCACCGCCAGAGCTGGCGATATAGCAGAAGCAACCAAATGGGTTCAAGCACAGCCGTGGCACCGTGGCAAAATTGGGTTGATTGGCTACAGTCATGGTGGATCGACTGCTCTTAATGTAGTAGGAGATCGACACTTTAAGGGTATTTCGGCTGCTGTGGCCTACTACCCATGGTGCGGTAAGACCTTTGTGGGACAGGACTTTAGATATGGTTTTATTCCATTACAAATACACTCCGGTGATGCTGACGGGTGGACTCCTGTTAGTAAATGCCATAAAGTGATACACATGCCAGTTGACCAGCCCTATGATCTGTTTGTGTACCCAGGTGCATCTCACAGTTTTGATAACAGAGATCAACCTAGGACTTTTCAAGGACACTTTTTGGCCTACGATCATAAAGCAACTACATTAGCAACTGCTCGTACAAAAGAGTTTTTTAACAAATACGTAATGAACTAAGGAAACAAAATGATTACACTTAAAGAATGGATGGAAGTCGCTGACTATCGTATCACTGAGGGCAGTGAATACTATGCCTACGGTGGAGCCTATGCACTGGACAGCTGGAACGGTGAGCAAGATGGCTACAGTTTGGAGATTATCTTTGATCAAAAGACACAAGAAGTCTACGAAGTACAGGCCTGTGACTACAAACACAACCGTGCCTATCGCTTGATCAATGAAGATTACAAGGAAGAACGTAGAGACGATGAAGCCTGGGACGACACCAAGTGGATTGACCTAGAATGCGATGATGACTGGATCCAAAAGGCCTTGAGCATTGTAGCAGGCGAAGACTACGATACCCGTGTAAGCATACCAATTGACATGCCCGATGCAGAACTACTCAAATACATGAAGCTAGCACATGAGCGTGATATCACATTCAACCAGCTGGTTACAGAAGCACTTACTGAAGCTATCAAAGGCTATGAGCAGGACCCAGAAGCGGCACGTCAACGAGCACAAGATTGGATCAATCGTGACTGAAACACTATTATGCAAAGACTGCAAACACAGCTTTAGACAGTGGAGTGACTGGTGGTTACCTCCTAGTATTGCCCTACGCTGTCGTCTAAGGCATGTGGAAGCCAAGACCACAGTGGACCCTGTAACAGGACCCAAGCATGAAGAGGCCTATTGGGAACGATGCAGTGTGTCTCGCCAGACGTGGGCCTCTAAGCCTGAAAACTGTGGAGAAGGAGCCCAGTATTGGCAACCCAAGCACAAGAAGGGCTTGTTCAAACTGATTGCTAAATCTCATGTCTAAGAAACGCACCCAACCCCATACCCTACTATTAGTTTGGGACTGCCTGGGTCTAGAGTACTCCTGCAACCTAACTGACTTTGAAAAGGACATGATGTGGGCTGCCCTCAAGGGTGAGAAGCCCTCAGCTCGCATACCCAACTTGGATTTCCTAATACTCAGGGCCAGAGCCAACCCCCAGCGTAACTACGAGATCTACACAGTACAGGTAGAGCCCGACGTGAGCCTAAAGGACATACAGGCGATGTTTAGAGACACACCCCAGGAGATAGTTGATCTAGTAAGGGCCCGTGGACACAGGCTCTACTCAGATAGACTGTATAAAGAAGATAGGGTTATCCAATGAAGACCCTGGCCTTGATCATCATAGCCTGCATGGTGGCCGTGGTTCTGACCTGGGTGCTTTGGCTCATCATACCCCGTGAAAGCTACAGGGTCTATGACTGTAGCCTAGCTGAGTTCCACCCTGACTACCCTCCGGCTGTACGTGAAGAATGTAGAAGGATTAGACATGAGCAAAAGAATTTTGTATGAACGGCAGGGTCGACGCTATGTTGCTGTACATGAGTATGACCCAGCCATAATGGATGGCCTACCCCAAGGTGACCATCTAATATCAGTATACCCAGGGGGTCGAAGCTACCGTTATAATGTCACTGCGGCCTTGGCCCCTATGATAGCCGCGGGTAGGCTAGCAGAGGATGCAGTCAGCCAAGCCCTAGTCAAGGCCTCTGAAATGCGAGCCCATCGTAGACCCATTACTGAGGCTCAACGGCTGGCCTGGGAGAATCTAAGCAAGGCCTTTGGGGATGAACGCTACTACGTGGAGATACCCTCTGCTCGTGAAGTGGCCCAAGCTGGCATCGAAGCCCTACAAGCTGAAGCTGAACGCCTGCTCACAGACCCTAATGTGCAGAGAGCCTATCAGCGATTTTTATTTGTATGTGAGTTAACAAGGAAACATGATGTTTGAAATCCACTGGATCGAGTTTGTTATATATCTGCTCATGGCCTATGCATGGGGCCGTTGGACGCAGTGGCGCAAGACCATAGAAGATCTCTTGGTTAACCCCGAACGCTACAGTAAAATACTGACCAAATACGCAGAAGACCTAGAAGCTGACGCCACACAGGTAATTGAACTGCGGGTAGAATGGCAGGGCGATCACTGCTACCTATATCGTAAAGACACCAATGAGTTTGTGGGCCAGGGTCGAGATGTGGAGTCAGCTATTAACAATGCACATCGATTGGTGCCAAATAGCGAGTATGTGATATCAAAAGAAATGGCTATAAAACCTCGAGAAACTCAGCCATAATGCTAGCAGATAATAACAACCCCTGCTATAATAGTAACACTGCGGTAACGCAGATAAACATAACAAAGGAAAAACTCATGTTTAACACAGAAACAAAGACATTCAAATTATTCAACGCCCTTTACACAGGCGAGCGAGTAACTCCAGCACAGGCTACCAAGCGTTTTGGCATTAAAAATATGTCAGCAGAAGTTAGCCGTATCCGTCAAGCAGGCTACGCTGTTTATGCAAACAAGCGTGTAGCAGGCAATGGCGTGGCAGTTACTGAGTATGTCATTGGCAAGCCAAGTCGTAAGATTGTAGCCGCTGGTTACAAGGCTCTTGCTATGGGCCTAGTTTAATCTAGCCGCCCTTAGAGTACCCACTCTATAAACACAAGCCCCTTAATTGGGGCTTTCTTATGACTAAGTCCAGCTGACTGTGATAGTAGTAGTGGGTGCAGGATCCGCTAGCACAGGCCCCGCTGTTAAAATACACGTAGCTGATTGGGATACTTTAACAGTAACCAAGTGAGTGCGGGACAAGCTTCTGTTTCAATGCGCCAAATCCAATAGGTTTCATCCGCATATATATACGCACCAGTGTGCATGAGCAGACCGTTATCTTGACAATAACGATATATTTGATCGATCTCACTGCTGTTACTAGCACAGGTTACACATACTCGCATAGTGATAGTATTTACTGTATATACACACTATACAGCGTTAGGCCCCGCTGCGGTATTCTATATATAACGCCGCTATATACACACAAGCACAAAGGCCCCGCTGCGCAGAATTGGCAGGATCAAGAGTCCCGGTTGTTCTAGCCGCGAAGCGGAAGCGGTCGCAGAATTTTAACAGAGTTGGCCGAACAGTATTCGTAGGATCTACACTATAAGCGTGTGACTTTTTTGAGTATGGGAACTTGGGGAGAGATTGAGAATCTGGTAGAAAACCATTTGAGCTATGCCTCTCTCGCCATCGGAGGTCACCGTCTGTGCGACCCTATACGCATGGTGGCCATTCACGCTATTGACTCTTTATCACGAATCCATCACACTTTATTGCACTTTTCCACACAATTTCACACTTTTCCTATCATATACCCACCGTTAGCGAGTCATATACGCAAGTGGCTAGTATCTAGATTGCACTTTTCCACATTCTAGATGTACGGTGTCAAACTGTCATTAACTGATATATACAGTATCTGACCGGACATTCACTATGACTATACAGGCATTAGGTTATATACAGTTTAGAACTCACTCAGTAGCAGTAAGTAAAGACTCGGATACTCTACGTATATACTGCTTTAAAGCAACTGCGACTCGTTGTGATATAGAGTCGTTTATTGATCTGGACGTAGCCGCGGATTATATACTAGCACCATTCCCCTTATTAGTTTATGAGCTAGTTATGGGAGGGGAGACCGATTCAGAAAGCTAGAAAACAGGGGCGGGGTAATACTTCTGTTTACAATTTTTCTATGTGTATAACCCTGTGCATAACGTGTGGATAACTAGTGTTTGGATAACCTGTTAATAACTTGTGGATAAGTTTATTAATTTGCAGCGAAAAAGTTATCCACAGGTTATCCACAAGGCTAGTTAGTGCCAACTAACTTAGGTCTAACGCCCGCAGTCGCCGTCCACCCCCACTATGTTCGAACATGTCATTATTATAAGCTCAAAATGCCAAAGTGTCAACCGGCTGTGAGAGACCCTGCTCGCTGTAGTGTTGTTTTTTTGCAACTTGACGAGTGCGCTTTTTGGCTGTAAAATTAGGCATTACAAAAAGGACACTATGTACGCAATCATTAACGTTAATACTAAAACTATTAACTATTATACAACCGAAAATGCCGCTTCAGAAGCGTGTCGCGCTTATAATGTATTACCGGGCCATAAAGTTTATATTATAGACTTTACATTATCATTAATCGAACAGTTATAAAAAGGATTATCATGTCAGAAACTATTACTACAAAAGATAAACTTACTAGTTTAATGTTGCAAATGCAAGAGATTATCATGGAGGATTATGAAGATAATGAAGATATACAAGATGCATTTAATGCATTAGCTTGTGCATTTGATTATTATATAGAAGATTAATATTATCTAATAACAAAGACCCGCCAGTTGACAGGGTCTTTGTTTTGTGCTATAATATACACTTACTAACAAGGAGCGACACTATGTTAACATCTGCACAATGCAACGCTATAAACAGCGTGGGACCAAACTATAGTATTAACTTTAAACAGTTTGAGGAACGGGACGAGATGGAAGATTGCGAGCAACTAGCAGAGGGGCTCGTAGCGGAGGCAACTGCCTTTACAGTTCGCAAGGACTTGGGAGGCATCACAGTGTACTTAAAAGATAGTACTTTAGTTGCATTTTACGACTACGAGAATTTTGTGGGACATGTGTTTTAAGGCGTTTTAACTAGTTTGGGGTCTTGTAAGTCGTTGATTTATATAGGCCCCAAACGTGTTTACAGCGTTAAATTCGCTCGTGCTGTCACTATTGCACAAAACTCATCTAATATTGCTGTAAACCGCGTTGCGAAAAAGCCACACTGCGAGTGCGGGGCTGTTGACAGTTTGGCTAAAAGAGACTATAATTAACACATGACAACACGCAGAACACCTAGACAAGATTGCAACTACATCATCTACGCTATGACTAGCGAGCGTGGTGACTCTTACATTGGCTTGACACGTAAGAGCTTGCCAAACGCAGACAAGGTCGTAGCAGAGAGATGGCGCAAGCACAAGAGCCGTGCAGTCAACGAGAACCGTCTTTGGGCCTTGTACATCTACTTGAAGAGCGGTGGATTGGCTATGAACTGGACACATGAGATCATTGCTGTAGTGCGTGGTCGTAAAGAGGCTTATGCCTACGAGCGTGAGCTGGTCAAGCTGTTTGAGCCAGAGTTGAACGATCAGTACCTATAACCCATCAGTTGACAGGGTTATAGGTCTGTGCTATAATAACACATAGACACACAAAAGGAGCGAGAGATGATTGTATTGTATAAGACGTTTGGAACTTATGAGCGGGTCAGAGACGACTACGAGACGTTCTACGAGTGCAGACACCTACAGAGTGGACAGGAATGCACTGCCAACACTATTAAAGAAGCCAAACAGGTCCTTGAGACTTTGGACCGGACCTATGCTGAGATCCGTGAGGCCATTGACAAGCTCACAGTTCACGGCTACAAGGTCTACAAAGAAGTGGCTTGACACATTGGGCAGAGTGCGTTATAATATACACTTACACACAAAGGAGCTGAAATGAAACAAGACTATACAATGTATATCTACAAAGCAGACAAACGCACAAAGAGCGGCGAGCGTTTGGTTAGTACTACAGTATGGCGCGACCGTAGTGCAGAAGCTATGGCTAATGAAGTGCGTGGTTTGGCCCTGCCTTATCCTGCACGACAAGGCTACCGTTTTGAGTATGTGCCTACAATGAAGACTGTACGCAACTTGATGAGCGGCAAAGATGTACAAATAGCACACGACACACCCCGTAGTTGTGATCCCTCTAGCGAACTGTATTGGACAATGTGATGTACCGTTTTGTATGCCAGATGTTCTACAAAGACAAACTGTATGCTGGACACTATTGGGGTGACGAGTACAGTCAAGCTAGGGCCTGCAAGGCTATGGCAGAATTACAACGGTATCGTCCTGGGATGCGGTTTGTGTTGACAGACTACAAGACCGGTGCTATAATTAAGACTACAGAATACGAACCAAAGCAATATCACATTAAGGAGCGAACCTATGCGTAAACAGACTACAAAGCTGTTGGAGATGATGGACGAGGGTCTTATCAGTGCAGAAGCTGTGGCAGAAATGGCACTGGCCTACATGAGCGAAGACGATGTAGCGGACATGATGCGAGCTAACGACATCCTGGACGAAGAAGACGAGGACGAAGAAGAATGGACTCCAGAGAATGCAGACTTCAACGACCCAGGTTCAATCCATCACTATTAAGGACTAGACATGACACGCTATTACGACACTATCGCTGAATTTGAACGCGACGGCTTTGATATTATTGTGGACAAGAGCTATGAAGACCTGGACCCAAAAGACTGTTTCGATGACGAGTGTTTCAACCTCAAAGAGATGTACTCCGACATTGAGTGCGGGAAACTTGACTGGTTCATGCTCCGTGTCCGAGTTATGGTTGAGAACATCGAACTCAGCTCGGAGTTCCTGGGCGGATGCTTATACAGTGACGCCAAAGAAGTCCTTACTGACGGGACTGCCGAGGACCTCATCGACATGGCTTTGACAGAGGCCAAGCGGGATGTCTACAGACTATACAAGAAGTTCCAGGACCTTAGCTGGCAACTAGATGCAGGCCATGTAACCTAAACCATGGAATAACCCTACTAGCTGTAGGGTTGTTGACAGTTTGCGTTTTTGGCGTTATAATACACACATGTTAAACAGTAAAGCAAAAGGAAGTAAACATGTATAATTTTAGCACACTTACACAAGCGCAAAAAGACGCTATGCAAGCACTTGTAAACAAATACAAAGACGTAGAGGGCGACTACGAAAGCACAATGCTAGGGGGCATTGTACACGCATATTGCGACAGCGGCATTTTAACGGATGCGTACAGCGTACAAGATGCGGAACTTGTTGCAAAGTACTTTACACAAGAAGCTATGGACAGCGGCTACATGGATTTGTTTAACGACTTTATTGTAACAGTAAGCGACGGCACAGAGGAACTGCTTTGCTGTAAAGTTGTTGAGGAAATGTGCGCTATTATAGACGACGTGGAGTTAGCAAGTGCTTACGTAGGCAAGCTAACGGACACGCTAATGGAACACTGCTACACGGATTAATATTATATGAGCTATAAACACATAGACGACGCACTGCAATGGACAGGGGCGATTGCTATTATTGCGGGGCATGTGCTTAACGCTGTAGGGCCGGCTGCTTATCCGTATAACATTGCTGTCTTTGCTGTAGGCACTGTAGCATTTTTGGCATGGGCTGTACGTGTACGTAATGTTCCGCAAGCAGTTGTCAATGTTGTAGCATTAACCATAGGGCTAGTAGGGTTATACAACGCATACATTTGACAGTTTGGGCTAAGTGCGCTATAATATGTTTTTAAACAATGCAATAGGAGCGAAACTATGCAAACAATGTATATACTACAAGCACAAGGGCTTGGCGACTTAGAGGACGCTTTTTACAATATAAGCGTTTTTAGTACACACGAACTAGCACTAAATGCGGAGCAAAACTTTATACGCGACTTTTACAGCGAGGAGGGCTTTGCTGTAGCAACTAACATAGAGATGCTAGAGCTGGACATGTAATAACCCTACAGCGCATAGGGTTATTGACACTATGCGCAAAACGTGCTATAATACATTTTTAAGTAGGAGCAACTATGCGTAAATTAAGTAACACACATGCCGTAGCAATTAACAAGTTAATGCTACCCCTTATTAGCACACTAGCACATATTGATGACGATAATGACATTAATATGTACAAAATGTATGCGGATGATATTGCACATAATATTGCTGCATTATGTGTGTTTAATAACACATTAGATGCGGAAGTATTACACGATAATATTATGCGACAAGATACTTGCCCACGCGAGCATTTTTATACTGTGTTAAAGTATATTGAAGATAATAAGTTAATACCTGCTAATATGTTTACTTGTATGTAAACAACAAAGACCCTACTAACTGTAGGGCTTTTTATAGCGCACTTGACGTTTTGAGCTAAGTGCGCTATAATAAGTTTTTAACAGGAGCAAACAATGCAAGAAGCTATTAGCACAAAAGAAAAGTTAGTTAATTTAATGTTGCAAATGCAAGAGATTATTATGCAAGATTATGAAGATAATGAAGATATACAAAATGCATTTAATGCTTTAGCAAGTGCATATGATTATTATATAGATGAAGAATAATATTATATAATAATAAAGACCCTACTAACAATAGGGTCGGTTGACGAGACAGCGAATCGAGAGTATAATAGATACATAGACAGTTAGAAAAGAGCAAAGGTTACCTACACCGTTAGGGCTCTGGGAAGATTGCAATACCGACGGGTGTTGATCTAGTCCAGGTCATGAAGCCGAACAGCAATGTTCAGAGAAGCGGCGGATATGGTAGGCAGTAATGATGAAGGCAGACGATCTAGCAGACGGTGCTAGCGCCTAGTCCGGAGTTCCTTTACTCTTTTCTAACTGAATATCAACAAAGGAGCGAACCTATGTCAAACTACCCTAACATGAGCTACTGCATGGTTGAGAACACTCTCGGCGCATTAGATCAAGTGATCACTGCCATGCGCGAAGAAGGTCCCATGTTCTTGCGCGAGTTGAACCGCACAGAGCAAAGAGCTTTCAAAGAGCTGTTCGGCATGTGCGAAGACTTCCTCAGTGCCGCAGAGGAACTTGAGGACGAGTGCGAGAGAGACGGACAGCCCGACGAAGCCCAAGAGTGGGCGGACTTTGATCCGGACTGCTAATAACCCGCAGGTTGACAGGGTTATTGATTGGCAGTATAATAAACACTTAAACACACAGGAGCGCAGATGATTACAGCAGACACACTAGAAGTTCTAACTACATACAGCCCACAGTATCTAACCAAAGCCGCACAGAACGCAGGCTACAGAGGCCCAAACTTCTCGTCTTGCAAGTTCGTGGGCATTACTAACGGCGGTCAGTTTTGCTACATGGCAGTCTTCCAAGTAGAGGGCGGTACTGATAGTACTAAAGTATTCCTTACATATGACCACACAGAGGATAGGGTCTTTGCAGACGTACAGTTGACAGACTTGGCTTGATACGCTATAATTAACACTTACACACACAAGGAGCACTAAATGGGAACACGAAGCACTATCGCATTGGAATTCGCAGACGGCACAGTAGAGCAGGTCTACTGCCACTGGGACGGCTACTTGGCCTACAACGGTCAGCTCTTGCTGAAGCATTACAGCAACCCTTTCGTCTTGCGTGACTTGATTGACTTGGGAGACATTAGTTCACTCAAGCCTACCATCGGTACTAAGCACGCCTTTAGCCACTTTGGTACAACATTGGATCAAACTGCATACGATCACCTCTACGGCGAGATGACTACCTTCTACGGACGTGATCGCGGTGAGACGGGTGTAGACTCTAAGAAGTTCAAAGACTACGAGGACTATGCAGCCAACCACCAATATGAGGAATACGACTACATCCTGCGTAACGTCAACGGCAAGGCCACTTGGTTTGTTTCAGATCACGATGGCGCCTATGTTGAATTAGAGCAGGCTATTATGGACGAACAAGATCGAATTGCACAAGAGGAGACAGCATGAGCAAGATGGCAGAACTGAGTTACGACATCCAGGAACTCTACATTGAGGGCTTCAATAGCCGAGCAATCGCAGAAGAATTGGGTTGCCCGTTAGAGATAGTATTGGGTGCGCTCAAAGAGATGAATGTAGAGGATCCGCAGACATGGGTCGGTGATCCGTTTGCAACCATCAACAGTTAATTGCCACCGTCCGGGGCACTAGGTCCTGCAACAGCAACCCCCTGCCGCAAGGCCACCGGTTGCATCGCCTGGATACTTCCCCCGGACTGTGTGGCTTTTTTACAACACCCTGTATAACCCGCAAGTTGACAGGGTTTCTTTTTGGCGCTATAATAGATACATAGTAAGGAGAGCGCAATGAAGATCACAATCAAAGTACCAAAGAAGCACAGAGAACACATCATCCTGTTCTGTGCAGGCACGCCCTTCAAGCAGAAGGTAGTCAACAGCAAAGTCAAATTCAAACGTCAACCTAAACACAAAGGACAGCAGAATGATTGAGATCCTAGGACTAAACAGCAAGCAAATGGCGCTGGCAGACATCATGTGGGCCATCAGCACTAAGGAAGGTGTTGATGCGTTCATTGCTACCTTGCCCCGTGCAGAGCGTGCTCAATGTGAGATCATCAAGCAAATGATGATCCTTGCGTTCATTGATCAATGCGAGAATACCCAGGAAGCACAAGTGGTTATTCAGCGGCTAATTGACAAGAAGTGAAATCTACAGTATAATTACTACTTACACACAGCAACTAGGAGCACTAAATGAAAGCATTGCAGAACTTTGTAGCACAGAAGAATCACTGGAACAGTTTCTTCAATGGCGAGCAGTATGAGATCCAAACTGCCAAGGGTCGTCAGCGCATTGCGGACATGATCGACAGTTCTTTGAGCCCTGAGAACTTGACCTGCGATGGGGAACTTCCTCGCGCAGAGGTCAATCGGAGATACAAGGAACTGATGACTGCCGCAAAGCAACTGAAGAAGTTGGATCCTAGCGTGACATTCTACGAATACGAATCGGAGGTTGCATAATGGCTATCTATGATCCAGCCGATGACAATCGCTTAGAAGCGCAGGATTTGATCGATCTGGTGTTAGATCAGATCGTGCAAGATGTGCAGAACAAAGACTTTACAGCCATTGTAGAGCTGTTGAACTTTGTTCCAGAGAATAACTTGAAATCCTTTTTATCGGAGATTCCATATGCCTAATTGGTGTAACAACTCGGTAGAGATCTACCACGATGACCCTGCAATGATTGAGCGGGTGCGAACTGCGTTCAATGGCGAAGGCCTGCTACAAGAGTTTATTCCTGTACCAGAAGACCTGCGTAATATCGTAGCAGGATCAGTTCCTGTTGCAGAAGAAGCAGAGCACAAACTCAAAGAAGAGTTCAACCGTATGACCTACGGCTATACCAACTGGTATGACTACTGTGTCAACGAATGGGGCACCAAGTGGGACATTGGTGCAGACGGTAACCCTGCACAAGACATCCCAGGTGGCTTGCTATTGGGCTTTGATAGTGCTTGGGCTCCTCCTTGTGCAGCCTACGAGAAGTTACATGCTATGGGCTTCCGCATCACAGCTATGTATTACGAGCCAGGCATGGCATTCGCCGGTGTATGGGACAACGGTGATGATGACTACTACGAGTATAGTGGTATGTCTAGCACAGAGATTGCTGAGACTCTGCCTACAGAGTTAGATGAGGCTTTTGGTATCAGCGAATCGGTGGCAGAGTGGGAAGCAGAGAACGCTGAGGAAGAAGAGAACATTGACATCGATCTTGATGGTGGTGTGAGTGCAGTAAACGAACAGGAACAACAAAAATGAAAACAAATAAAGAAAAGAATACAGAACACGATAAGAAAGAACTTCTGCGTGTTCGTCCTACCAATCAACGATATGACTTTACAGCCCTTGAAGCCGCTATTAGGAGTTGGTTCAAATGAGTAGACTAGCATTGTATGGCCGACCTTGGGTAGTGTTTGATGCTAAGAACAGAGAACACCGTCAATGGTTTGCTGAGTTTAATAAGTCGGGTGCGTGGGGTAAGTGCCCAGTCCGATTCGTAGTTAACGATGATCACGGTGATTTGATCACACAGATCCAAAGGGAACTGATTCAGTTCTATGTGGATAAAGAGTTTGGCACATTAGAAAAGCCAAAAATTCGCCCAAAAAATGTTGTAAAAATACAACAAAGATTTGGTTGACAGGTATAGGGTTTGGCAGTATAATTAAGGCTTACACACACTAAACAGGAGCTAGATATGCAAGCAATCGCAACAGTTATCACAGAGCAGGTAGTACAAGACGCTACTAATGAAGCCGCTCAACAAGCCCGCTCTGCGGCCAAGGCATTCCACGCCAAGCATGGCGATCGTGATGCTTGCGGCTTTGCTTGGGTCAACGTCTACGGTGTTCGCTCAAATTCCAAACTGGGCAAGTGGTTACAGGCCGCAGGCTTCCGCAAAGACTACACGGGTGCATTGAGCCTGTGGAACCCCAGTGGCTTCCCTACACAGAGCATCTCAATCCTGGAAGCGGGTGCAGAAGCCTACGCCCAAGTGTTGAAAGACAAGTTGGGATTAGACAGGGTCTACGCAGGTTCGCGTTTGGACTAAACGAATATGGTTTGGTTAGCCAAAAGTTCTTGACTAATGGCTAGCCAGACTGTATAATAAGACATGTTCAGAAGAACATATTTTTACACACACATAAGGAAAATTAAAATGGCTACAGATAAATTGTTTACAGTTGTTGGTACTTCTAAGTTGGACGGCGAGACTAAAGTTCGCTTTGCTAACGACACCCTGCGTACTAAAGTACTGCAGAAACACGGTCACACAGACATCGTGTTGGTAGAGTTGGATACTGCTATGACTAAATTAGAGGCTGTTCAGACTATTCAATTCGCAGAAGAGTTCCAGAGTGCGGCTGCTCAGTCAGCTATCGCTGATTACCTTGATGCTAAGGCACCTAAGGTTAAGTCAGTGGCTACGCCTACTGCAACTA
>Ga0209768_10001923_pt1 | contig 13071 bp, 12 predicted proteins | sample LauGreSBDMM110SD_3_FD_187564 | JGI IMG/M metagenome (GOLD analysis project Ga0209768, IMG submission 187564) | Freshwater lake microbial communities from Lake Michigan, USA - Sp13.BD.MM110.SD (SPAdes) (version 2) | ecosystem: Environmental > Aquatic > Freshwater > Lake | place: Lake Michigan... | reverse complement strand
CCAACTGTTCAACAACGGCTCAAAGGGGTGCTTTGGATTGGTGGAGACCATTCCGTGATGCGACTAAACCCGTTTTTGAAAAATTATATAATTCAGTGAAGACACAAGCGGAGGCTGCTCGTTCAATTGATTTGAATTCACAGCCGGATTATCGCGTTAAGTTAGAAGCGGAATTAACGGAATTGCGTGAGTCAGAAATGTGGAGAGCAGGAGCCGCAGTGCGTAGCTTACGCCCTGAAAACAACTAATTATAATCTGATTATTACATTTTTGTGATTTTCGGGTCATTCTCTTAGGAATTTTAAAGGAGGTGCAATATGCACCTCCTTTTTTGTAAATTTGGGGGCATGGAATTCAACAAACTTAGTACTGTTCCTAGCCTATCAGATATAAAAAAGGTCGCCCAATTATTAGTTGGCGTAGTCAAACGCACGCCACTAGAATACTCAGTACCCCTTTCTGATCGCTATGGTGCACAGATTTTTTTAAAACGTGAGGACTTACAAACCGTAAGGTCCTATAAAATCCGTGGGGCCTATTTTAAAATTTCAAATATTCCTGATGCATTAAGGCCTCAAGGAATTGTGGCAGCTTCTGCTGGCAATCATGCGCAAGGAGTCGCCTTCGCCTGTGCAAAAATGAAAATTCATGGCAACATTTTTATGCCAAAATCTACGCCCATTCAGAAGCTTGACGCCGTTCGGTTTTTTGGCCAAGATTACATTCGAATTAATTTAGTAGGTGAAACCTATGATGAAGCATTTGATGCCTCTCGAAAATATTGCGCAGCCCAAAATGCGATTTACATTCCCCCATTTGACGACTTTGATATAATCGCAGGCCAAGCAACGGTTACCTTGGAAATTATGGAGCAGTTGGGTCAAAAGCTAGATTTTATTCTGGTTCCAGTAGGAGGCGGAGGTTTAGCCGCTGGCGCCAGTTTGGTTTTACGTGATCTTTCACCGGATACCCATTTGGTTGGTTTGGAGCCCGCAGGTGCTCCTTCGATGTCCGAAAGTATCCAAGCACGCGAATTAATACACCTTAATGATATTGATAAATTTGTAGATGGCGCCTCTGTTAAACAGGTCGGCGCACATAATTTTTCGATATGCCTTGATGGCATCGATCAAATGTTGACCGTCGATAAAAACCATTTATGTCAAACGATGCTCAATTTATATGCCATGAAAGGAATGATTGTGGAGCCTGCCGGTGCTTTAAGCGTCGCTGGTTTAGACCTGATTCAGGATCAAATAAAAAATAAAGTAGTCGTTTGTATTATTTCCGGAGGAAACTTTGATCCCAAAAGATTTCCCGAAATCACAAAAATAGCCCATTCAATTTCTTGATCTTTTATCATTTTTTTCATAAAATTTTTATTCTACCTGTTTTCTACATTTAAGATTATAAATCTTAAATATGATATATTTAAGATATTTTAATCTAAAAATATATATTTATTGGTTAATTTAAGATTTATAATCTAAAAATATCTAAAGCATATCTTGCTTAAAATTGCTTCGTAATATAATTAAAGGTAGTTTTGTGGCTATTTAATTTAAAAAAATATGAGTAGCCGCATTCAGATATTTGATACAACTTTACGTGATGGGGAGCAAGTTCCGGGTTGTCAATTAAACCGGGAAGAGAAAGTGGAGGTGGCAAAGGAACTCGAAAAATTGGGTGTTGATATCATTGAAGCTGGATTTCCTATTTCTTCTCCGGGTGACTTTGCCTCGGTTAAAGCTATTTGTGATGCAGTGTCTGAGCCAACCGTTTGTGCTTTATCTCGTGCAAAAAAGGAGGATATTGATGCGGCTGCTGAAGCTTTGAAGACGGCAAAAAGGCCTAGAATTCATACAGGCATAGGTTCTTCCGATGTACATATCATTCATAAGTTTAATTCAACTCGAGAAAAAATTATCGAACAAGCCATTTGGGCTGTTGATTATGCTAAATCTTTTGTTGAGGATGTTGAGTTTTTTGCCGAAGATGCGGGTCGGGCTGATTTGGAATTTTTGGCAAAACTTACCCATGCGGTGATAAAAGCCGGGGCTACAGTTGTTAATTTGCCGGATACCACGGGGTATTTGTTGCCACATCAAACACACCAACGCATTTCATATTTATATGAGCATGTCGACAATATTCACCAAGCAACGATTTCGATGCATAATCACAATGATTTGGGATTAGCTACGGCCAATACCATTGCAGGAATTCAAGCGGGTGCGCGTCAAGTCGAAGTGACGATCAATGGAATCGGGGAACGCGCTGGAAATACATCATTGGAGGAAGTTGCCATGATTTTAAATGTGCACAAAGATTTAGGATTTACCACAGGCATTAACCCTCAATATTTATATCCAACCAGTTGCTTAGTTTCTAATTTAATGGGGATGCCCGTACAGGCAAACAAGGCGATTGTTGGCGCAAATGCTTTTGCCCATTCATCAGGAATTCACCAAGATGGATTTTTAAAGCATGCTCAGAACTACGAAATCATGAATCCTGAGGATGTGGGTGTACCTTCTTCAGCTATTTTATTGACCTCAAGATCGGGTAGAGCTGCACTTAGGCATCGCTTAAGTTTGCTGGGTTTTGAATTTGAAAAGCCGGATTTAGACAAATTATATACGCGTTTTTTAATCATGGCAGACGAGAAAAAAATGATCCACGATGCCGATTTAAAAGAATTGGTGGGTTAATTTGCTAAGTCCAACGCTTATTATTTTACAGAGCTAGCTAATTCAATTCCTTCTTTTTCTAAAATTTTCAGAATTCCTAAGTTGATTTCCTGCTTGACCAATTGAAATTTAGAGAAGTCTTTACTAGATACAAACATTGTCACGGAAATATCTAATGAATAAGTCCCAAAGCCTTCAAACACAATTTTAGGTGCTTTTTTCTTACAAAGGGCTTCCTTTAAAATAAGAGCTTCGATCTCGGTCATGGCCTTTTCAATTTGAGAAGGCGTCGTTTTTAAATCACAAGTTAAATTGAATTTGGCACGGCGATAATCTCGCTCACTCATATTCTCCAACGATTGAGAGGTTAATAGTCGGTTTGGAATCATGATCAAATTTCCGTCTGCTCCACGAAGCCGTGTACTTCTGAATCCAATCTTTTCGATATCGCCTGAAATTCCACCTACCTGGATGCTATCGCCAACCACAAAGGGTAAATCTAAAAATATCGTAAATGAGGCAAATAAATTTTCCAAGGTTTCTCTTGCGGCTAATGCTAACGCCAAACCCCCAAGTCCCAAACCTGTAATTAATGCGACTACATCCACTTGGAATACCCGACCTAACATCACAAAGCCAGATGCCGTAATGATAAAGACCATGGATAGGTCATTTAAGAATGGGATAAATTGTTGTTTTGATTTTTGCTCAACCCCTTGCCATTTTTCTTGGGCTACCAAAATAACCACTTTCATCAACCGCACAATCACCCAAGTCACCGTATAAATAATAGCTATTTCAAATGCTTTTTTGACCAGAAATAAAATTCCAAAATCTTGAATGGGTGTGAAATTCCATTGGGAAGGAACTTTTAAATTTTGTGCGGCCAAGTATAAAAAAATCCAAAAGATCAATAATTCAAATGGCTTCCTCAATAACTGAACACAATCTTGAATGGAAATAGACTCTTCCGGTATAAATCGGAAAACAATTTTAGAAAATGAATTAGAGAAAAAACGTTTGAGCGCTATTCCCAAAAGTATTATCCCTAAAAATAAAATTAAATCAAAGGCTGAATTTTCTAATAGGTACCAATTTTCTAGTGCGTCAATCATATGCTTATTCTATTTTGAATTCAAATATAGCCAAATACTTAATCGAATATGAAATAAAATTACGACCTTTGCAGACTAAATTGACTGAAAGAGCGTATAAATACTGTATGATTTATAATCCATTAACATCGAATTGCCTGTTAAATAAAATGCATAGAGCGGTTTTTATCCTCGTATCTTTTTGTTTGTTGTTTTTGTGCTCCAATTTAAATGCTCAATCCATTCTAAATTCACCTTTATCTTATATTGGAATGGGGGAATTGTATCCAGCAGAGCCAGCGACCAATTTGATGATGGGTGGAATAGGCGTTTCTAATTCGAACGGGATTTATGCAAATTCCATCAATCCTGCTCTTTTAGCTCGAAATCATTACACGGTTTTTGAAGTAGGGGTGAACACAGAACTTAAAACGTTACAGGATTATCGCCAGAAACAACAAGTATTTGGGGGTAATTATGAGTCATTGCAATTAACCTTGCCGATTAGCAATCGCTGGACTGCTTCCATTGGAATTCGGCCACATTCCGCAGTGGATTATACCACTAAATCATATCGCAGATTAAATTTATTGGGTGTGGATAGCTTAATTTATGGGTATGAGGGCAAAGGCAGCGTTACAAAATTGAGTTTTGCTAATGGCTTTAGAATAGGTAAGGAGTTTTATCTAGGTTTAGAGGCGAATTACCTTTTTGGAACGGTCAACAGAAATGTGTCCACACAAAATATGTCGGACGGTCAATTTTATAAAATCCAATTAGAAAATTTGAATTCGTATTCTGATTTTTCATTCAAAGCAGGATTGGCCTATCGCAAATCATTAAAAAATGATCTTTTCGTGAATGTGGGTGCTACGATGGATTTGACTTCGAAAATGAGTGCGACCCAACTAAACAGATTCGCTATTATGGATTTGTCAGGGATGAATATGATTAATGCAGATACACTTAGAAATACATATGATTTTTCTCAAAATTTACCAGTAACTACTCGCTTTGGGCTTAGTTTGGAGAAAATTGCTGCTTGGATGGTGGGTATTGACTATTCTCAAACCGATTGGTCAAAAGTGGATAACAATTTAGGAAGATCTACGAAGCAACTTCCTGTGAGTACAAAATGGTCGATCGGTGGAGAATTTACACCTGATTTTACCTCTGTGTCCAATTATTTTAAGCGGACGACCTATCGTGTTGGTTTTTCATATGCCAAAACTCCTTACGATTTTTCTTCCAATGGCAATTATGCCATCGACAAAAATTTGAGTTTTGGAATTGCATTTCCATTGAGAAACTTGTCGTATTTCAACGTAGCCTACCAAGTAGGCAAGCGTGGAGTTTTAGCTGACAATGGAATGGAGGAGCAATACCATCGCATTACCATCGGCCTAACCTTGAGTGACCTTTGGTTCCAGAAGCAAAAAATCAATTAATATCCTTGCTCATGCGCAATTCGAGAAACCTCTTTTTGCTGCTCCTGTTTTTTATAGTCGTGGCTTGCCATGAACGCGAAGTAAAAAGTTCCGCTAATTACAAAGGACCTAAATCCCAATTGACTGGTATAGATATGGTTTATTCAGACTCTGCGCGCTCAGTTTTGCGTATGGTATCAGAAATCCAAATCACCACTGATGCGGAGGATCGAATTTATCCGAAGGAAATGAAGCTTTGGTTTTATGATAAATTGGGAAACATTACCTCGCAAATCAGAGGAGACTCAGCTCATTTTTTCCGACAAACCAACTCATACAAATTAATGGGCCATGTCGAAATCTTTAATATTCAAAAAGGAGAAACTTTAAAAACGGAAGAGTTTACTTGGCTACCTGACCAAAAAAGAGTTTTTACCGAAAAACCCGTTTCCATCCATACAAAAAAGGAAATTGTTCATGGCGTGGGCTTAGATGCCGCTCAAGACTTTTCCACGTACTCATTAAGAAGAGTCACTAATTCCGTTTTGACCGTAGACGGTCTTCCGACTCAATAGATTTCAATTCAAGCTCTTTTTAACGAGCGATTTTTGAAGACCATTAATTTAAGGGCAATTTTTTAACGCATAGCGCGCGCTATCCAAACTGAATATTGTTTTATTGGGCGACCATTTTTCCCTCATGTAGGTCATGAGTTCAGCGATATCTAAGGCTTGCAGTTTTGGATTAGCTGGCATATAGGCATTATATGGTTTTCCATTAACCCGTATAGAATCCTTTTGGCCATGTTTAATAATGCAGGCTAATTCACTCATTTTTATGCGTTGCCATAAATCAGTTTTAGCTAATGGGGGGTATAAATCTTTTAACCCTGACCCATCCACTTGATGGCAATTGGCACAATTTGTTTGATACAAATTCATGCCTTCTACTACGTATTGTTGGCGTGTAATCTCCTCCCTACTTTCGCAGGAAATTCCTATTATCATAAGGCCTAAAATGGCAAATTTGTTGATCATATTATTTTTTTCTTTTACTCTTTTAATAACAAGGTCATATCTTCAATTAAATGGTTAACATCCTCCTCCTTAGTCCCATCATAAATCCCACGAACATGCCTGTTTTGATCCACTAAAATGAAGGCTCCGCTATGAACAAATCCGCCCTCTTCATTGGCATCTTCTTGAGCAGTAACCATATAGCTTTTTTCACCTAAACGGTAGATGTCTGATTTTTTCCCTGTGACTAAATTCCAACGAGGGCTCGTGATGTTCAGTTTTTTAGCATAGTCTTTCAGCACTCGCACTCCATCATATTCGGGGTCAATAGTATGCGACAAAATTCTAACCCGATCGTCTTCCGCAAATTTGTCAAAGATACGAAGCAATTGCGTTTTCATTGTTGGGCAAATGGTAGGGCAAGTAGTAAAGAAGAAATCGGCCACATAGATTTTTCCAGCCATATCTTTTTGGCTTACCCACAGAGAGTCTTGATTTAGGAATTTAAAATCTGGGATTTTATGATAAAGTGTATCACCCTGTTTTCCAACCTCCTTAGGCCCTAAAAAAGGAAGTTTTTTTTCCTGTTGGCACCCTAAAACGACTAAAAATACAAAGACAATTTTACTTAATGGTATACGTTTTTGCTGCATGTACACTGGAGTCAGTTGATTTCTCTAAATTCTTAAGCGCCTCTAATTGCTTTTTTAAATAGCCGATTTTATTTGACATATCCATTTTATCTAAGCTATCCAGAGAAAAATGATGCATCCAATCCATCATGGATTCATCGGCTTTATTTAATGATGCGATAATTTTGTGGACATTAATGGAATCCTTACCGGTTGATAAACTATCTAATCTCCTTTTTAGTTTTAAAACATCTTCTGTTTTACCCATTAATTGATCATGTAATTGCATCACTTGATCATTTAGTTCTTGGCTTACCTTTTCCTCTGCTTGATTGCAGGAGCTAAGGATTAGTAGGATCAACAAAAAACTCATGAATTTTTGTGCCATATTATTTTTGATTTTCTACGATTAACTTTCGGACATTCTCTTTTAGATCCATGTATCCTTTTTGGCCGCCGATCATTTTGGCGATTTCTTCCACACGTTCTTCGCCAACCAGCTTTTTTAGCGCTGAAATTGTTTTTTCGCCGCTATGATTTTTATATACAAACCAATGGTTTTGACCCGCGGCGGCTATTTGTGGAAGATGAGTTATGGCAATAATTTGATGTCCTTGGCTCATTTGCGTCAGCATAGCCCCCATTTGGATGGCAATTTCTCCAGAAACACCCGTGTCGATTTCATCCAAAATCAAGGTAGGCATCGCTCTTTTTTTAGCAATTAAATGTTTGATGGATAACATCAGTCGGCTCATCTCACCGCCCGATACAATTTGTTTAAAGGGTTTTGGCGCGAGACCTTTATTGGCCGAAAAGAGCAATTGGATTTTGTCAATTCCCTGCGCATACACCTCTTTTTTATTTATTTCCCAATCCAGGTTGGCATTCGGAATGCCCAGCGATTGCAATGATTTTGTTAGTTGGGCCGCGATGGAACTCAAAACCTCCATTCTGGAATGACTTACCTTTTCTGCTGCGGTTTGGCTTGTTATTTGAAGTCCCTTATATCGATTGTCTGCGTTTTCTAATTCTAAATCTATGTTTTCAAAAGATGAAATCTGCTCATCAAAGGTCTCTCTCACTTGGATTAAATCTTCCATGTTGTTGACATGGTGCTTTTGCATCAAGCGATTTAATACATCTAATCTTTTCTGCTTTTCGATTAGGGCGATGGGGTCCGAAATAAAATTTTCTGCTTCGTATTCAATTTCGGAGGCAAGATCTTTCAATTCAATCCAAATCGATTCTAAGCGTTTTCTCCAAACCTCAAAGTCATCTCCATACTTGCTCAAAGATTGTGCTTGCTGTAAGGCCAATTGTAATTGCTGGATCGTAGATAAGTCAGAAATACTGACCAAATTCCCTAAATTGGCTAATTTCTCTCGAATCTGTTCCGCATTTTCTAGTTTATCTAAACTGGATTTTAGGGCATCAAATTCTCCTAATTGGAGATTTGCCTTATCTAATTCTTCCCATTGAAATTTTAAAAAATCTAAGCCTTTTGATCCTTGAGAAGCTTGTTTTTGGAGCATCAAGAATTCCATTTTGGCCATTTGCATCTTGTCGAATTCAGCTTTAAATACACTTTTTAAAGATTGGTTTTGGGCAAAACTATCGATGATATCTAAGGTGAAATCTGGATTCGACATCCAGCCGTGATCTTGTTGGGAATGAATGTCAACGAGTTCAATCCCTATTTTTCTCAGTGATTCTAAATTGACCGGCGTATCGTTGATGAAAGACCTTGATTTACCCTGAGGGTTTATTTCTCTGCGGATCAAACACGGATCCTCAAAATCAATTTCTTCCTCGATGAAAATTTCCTTTATTTGTTGATGTAAGTCCAAGTGAAAAGTACCTTCAATCACACATTTTTTTTCAGCGTCAAATAAGGTCTTTGTGTCGGCCCTTTGGCCTAGTAACAAACTAATCGCCCCTAATAAAATGGATTTACCAGCCCCCGTTTCTCCTGTAATTACGCTAAGACCGCTCCCTAGATCAAGATCTATGGAGTCAATGAGTGCATAATTTTGAATGTGGAGGTGTTTGAGCATTCTTTTTTAAATCAGACTAAATTTACACAAATATACTATATCAAATTTTTCTTCCTTTGATTGAAAAGGTTTTTGATAAATTTTATCAATAATTTGTACCTTTGAGAAAATTTTTTCGCCTTAGTTTATATAACCCACATCACATGAGTGTTTTAGTTAATAAGAATTCAAAAATTATTGTCCAAGGATTTACGGGTACAGAAGGTACGTTCCATGCAGAGCAAATGATTGCTTATGGCACTCAGGTTGTTGGCGGTGTTACTCCGGGAAAAGGGGGAGCAATGCACTTAGATCGTCCTATTTTCAATTCAGTTGCGGAGGCAGTTACTCAAACCGGTGCTGATACGTCCATTATTTTTGTTCCGCCTGCATTTGCTGCGGATGCGATTATGGAAGCGGCTGATGCGGGGATAAAAGTGATTATTTGTATCACAGAAGGTATTCCGACTAAAGACATGATTGTGGCTAAGGAGTATATTAATAACAAAGATTGCCGTTTGATTGGGCCAAATTGTCCTGGTGTAATGACGGCTGGAGAGTGTAAAGTAGGTATAATGCCTGCCTTTATTTTCCAAAAAGGTAAGATTGGTATCGTATCTAAATCGGGTACATTAACATATGAGGCCGTAGATCAGTTGACAAAGGCTGGTTTAGGTCAAACAACGGCCATTGGAATTGGTGGAGATCCGATCATTGGAACTACAACCAAAGAAGCGGTTGAGTTATTAATGAACGATCCAGAAACAGAAGGCATTGTGATGATTGGAGAAATTGGAGGGGGTATGGAAGCGGAGGCGGCTAAATGGATCAAAGCAGATGGCAATCGCAAGCCGGTTGTCGGCTTTATTGCGGGTCAAACAGCACCCAAAGGTCGTAGAATGGGTCATGCAGGTGCCATTATTGGCGGTGCGGATGATACGGCTGAAGCTAAAATGAAAATCATGACGGAATGTGGAATTCATGTGGTGTATTCTCCAGCTGATATTGGCGAAACAATGATCAAGGCGCTTGCCGCGAAATAAATTTCATTAAAGGATGATTCCTTTTTTACTAAAAAGATCTGTTAGACAGTTGGTATGTAAGCAATTGTTTAGCAGATTTTTTTTATTTTTTCTTTTTACAACGCTTTCATTCTCATCCATGGCTGAATGGAAAACGATCCATTCGTTTGAGAAGGATTGGTTGGTATTCCAACCCAGCTGGAAAGCTTTTCTGCCTTATATCTCCACGAAGCACTTTAATTACAAATCCAAATCCTTGCTGATTAAGCCCACTGATTTCCCAAAGGGCCATTTGAAAATTGACGCATCGGAGAACTATACCTTATTTATTAATGGAGTATTTAGTCGAAAAATAACACAAGGTTCCTTGCTTCGGATGAATTTGGATAGCCTAGGCCAAAAGCATCCCTCAGCCGACCGGATGGTTTTAACATTTTATGGAGATAAATTAAATGGACTCCCCAAAAATATTTTTATTGAGCAGAATGTAGAAAAGGGGAAGATGTCCTTGTTAAATACCTTTGAGATGAAGATTCGTGAGGGCTCAGGCATTAATAATTTCTTTGCCTTAGCTATGTTAAGTTTATTAAGTCTTCTTGGTTTTTTATATTCATTTTTCCCTAAGTATTTTCATTCGTATTTCAGGTATTCCGATTGGCTAAGTCTCGAAATTAAGGATGTCAACATCGCAAAAATGCCTTTCGCATTCCCCAATTTATTTGTCATTTTCATCTTAAGCTTAGTTACCGCGTATTTAGCCTACTTTAATGGCTTATTGCACACATTAAATCAAACTTTTACAATAGGGAGTTCTTTGAGTGACGTTTTCAATGAAGCCTTTTTATTTATAGGCACAAAGACGATCGTGGCATTCATTTTATTTGGCTTACGGTTTTTTATGTACCAAATGTTTTGCTCTTTATTCAAGTTGGATAATTTGGCCAGCGTACATTTCTTTAAATCCATACAAACCAACATCCAGTTTTTCACATTACTAATCTTTTTCATATTGATCTATTCGGTCTACATGGGGCCAGCATTTGTTAATAATTTAAATTGGATTAGAACGGCAGTCGATGTTTACTTCCTATTCCGGGCCGTTTACTTTTTTATTATTTTTAAAAAGCATTTCAAATTCAATCCATTATCTCTTATTGCGTATTTAGCCATTATAGAAGGCCAAGTATTATTATTTGGTATAAGAGAATTGATTTTTCCAGAGTTCATGTAATTCACATGGCTGAGATTTGAGAAATTTAATCGTATATTTGCATTCGTTTTGAATCTAGCTTCAAAATGGGTTATAACAAAAGATTGAAATTGTATGAGTGAATTAAATGTGATACAACCAGATCCCAAAAGGTTGAAAAAGATCAAAAATATTTTGGTTACTCAAGCTGTGCCCACGGATCCCAAATCCCCTTATTTTGATATTGAAAAGAAATACAATATCAAGGTAGATTTTAGGTCTTTTATCGAGGTGAAGGGAATAGCATATAAAGAATTCAGGAAGCAAAAAATCAATATTTTAGAGCATACGGCTATTATTTTTACGAGTCGGAATGCGATAGACCATTTCTTTAGAATATGTAAAGAGGCAAAAATTGAAACTCCATCGGATATGAAATATTTTTGTATCACGGAGCAAACGGCCAATTATCTTCAAAAGTATATAGTGATACGTAAGCGCAAAGTTTTTACAGGAACTAAGACAGCTTTGGATTTATTGGAGGTAATAAAAAAGCATAAGACAGAGAATTTTCTTTTCCCTTGTTCAAATAAGCGCCAAAAAGATCTTCCGGATTACATGGGCACCAATGATTTTAAAATCACGGAGGCGGTTATGTATGAAACGGTTTCATCTGACTTGTCGGATTTGGAAAATGTATTTTATGATGTTCTTGCCTTCTATAGTCCATCGGGGATAACTTCATTGTTGGAAAACTTTCCAGAATTCAAACAAAATAACACTCGAATCGCGGCTTTTGGCCCTACGACTGCTCAGGCGGTAAAAGATGCCAATTTGATTTTGGATATTCAGGCTCCTATGCCGAATGCCCCTTCTATGACAGGTGCTTTAGAGCAATATATTAAACTAGCAAATAATTAATTTTAGCTCCTTTAAGGAGCTTTTTTTTTGAAATAATCTTGCTCGAAGCAAATTATTGCTTATTTTTATTCGCCTATTAAAATTCGACTTTATTCAATGCGCCATAGTAATAGCTTTATTTCGGTTTTTGACTTCAGGAAATGGCTTTTTCTTGCTTTAGGATTGATTAGTTTTGCTTCTTTAGGCCAGCAGGATCCCGGATTAAGCATGTTTTCCTTAAACAATGCGAATTTAAATCCCGCGTTTGCTGGTTGGCGCAATGAGACTTCTGTCCAGCTTCATGTTCGAAATCAATGGTCAGGCTATGAATCTACCCAAGATGGTTCCGGTAGTTTAGGAACCCAATTATTAACTGCTTCCATGCCTTTGGGTATATTAAACGCAGGAATCGGATTTTTATATATGTCGGACAATACCCCTTCTGGGGTCGGTATGCAAACGGTTCGATTGCAATTAGCGCATCATTATTCTTTAGGTTCTGGGTTAATTTCTACGGGAATTCGCATGGGTATGCAAGCTAAATCTTTTGATGGCCGTGTTTTCCGTGTTCGAGATTCAAATGACCCATTGGCCTTAGAACTATCTGGTAAAACGGTGAGTCAATCCTTGCCTGATTTTGGGTTAGGAGTGGTTTATTCGAAGGACAATTGGAATGCCGGAATTTCCATGGACCACCTCACGAGTCCTACCTACACATTTAATTCGACTGCAGCAGCGATGCCTTTGACTACGGTTTTTACAGCTCATGCCGGAGCGGAAATTTTGATTAATACCTCTTTTGATTTTTTGCCATTTGGCCAAATACGGTATTATTCAGGAAAAATATTGCCGGAATTGGGGGCCCGAGTTGAATACCGAGATATGTTTTGGGTGGGAGGTTCTTTTCGTTTAAATGATGCTGCAATCGGTATGATGGGGGTATCTTTACTGAATAATCGGTTAAATCTTGGATATTCCATTGATTATACCTTGGTGAATGTAGATGCAAAGTCCTTGTTGACCCATGAGGTATTTATTAAGTTTAATCTTCCTACGTTTAAACTGGGG
>Ga0209768_10001921_pt1 | contig 13073 bp, 7 predicted proteins | sample LauGreSBDMM110SD_3_FD_187564 | JGI IMG/M metagenome (GOLD analysis project Ga0209768, IMG submission 187564) | Freshwater lake microbial communities from Lake Michigan, USA - Sp13.BD.MM110.SD (SPAdes) (version 2) | ecosystem: Environmental > Aquatic > Freshwater > Lake | place: Lake Michigan... | reverse complement strand
CAACAATTATCAGAATTAAAGGACGTTCGCACAGAGCTATCGGTTGCAGCCGCCAGAAACTCTGCGTTAGAAAGGGATATCAAAGCGATCCGCGAAGCAAAAGCGGAGGAAATTCAGGCGGCACAGGTCGCGTTTGAGGAGAAAAGGGCTGCACTAGAAGCACAAATTGCAGCGTCTGCCAACGCGGCAGGTGCGGAACTCCAAGGGCTGCGCACGGAATTGAGCGATTTGGTAAAGGAACACCTGAGGGAATTAACCGCTCTAAAAGCTGAACTAAAAGCGCTAAAAGAGCGCGAGGCGGCACTCGTCGTCACAAACGCCGCACTGCAAACAGATTTGATTGAAACGAATGAAAAATTGGCCCGTGCTCTCCGCGACCTAGCAGATGCGAAACGCGAGCTTCAAACGTATGAGCAAATACAAGCGGTTGCGGAGTTGGCAATGGACGACCACATCCAAACCTACGAAGCGCTCACGCAGACGATAGAAGCTATGGCTGCTGAGCGCGTTCGTCGCGCCAAAACGGTCGCTGATATTCAACGGCGTTTACAAGAAGCAGAAGCCGAAGCCGCCGCATCGGCCGGAGCACAGGCCACTGCCGAAGCCGCTGCGGAACAAGCAGCGGCGGCTGCTGAGGCGGAGGCCGAGGCGCGGGCTGCTGCTGAGGCTGCTGTCTTGGCAGCGCAAGCAGACGCCGCGGCAGTACTGGTGACGAAACAGGCCGAACTCACTGAGCTTCAAGAACAGCTGGAACGTGCCGGAGCCGACCGCGGAATTCCCCAGGAAGTGCTGCCGGAACTCGGCGGCATTTTGCAGCGGTTGCAAAACGCGCTTACGGCACGCGGGGAAGCCCCGGCCGAGGCCACGACGCCCGAGGACATCGCGGATTTTGAAGCGGTTCTGTCGGGGCTAAAAGACGCTCTGACGCGGCTGGAAAAGCGTCCGAGCGCGCCGGTGGATCCCGACGCGGCCCTGCCCGACGACCCGGCGGAAATGAACGATTACATCCTCGGTCGTTTCAAGCATTCCACCTCCGATGCGCAGGGGGTCTTATCGGCGATTCGGCGACTGCGCGGGGACACGAAGGCGGCAACGGCGCCAGCGTCAAGTAAAGTGGACGCGGCGATAGCCAAAGTCATTGCAGCAGCTGCGGCGACAGGAGCGACGGCAGCGCCGGTAATGCCTATAAGTGCTGCGGCAGCCATAGTAATGGAAGAAGCTGCGAAACGTCGGGAGCCTGAAATAACCCCGGCAGGCGGCGCTCTTCGCGGCGGCGCCGCAGCGCATCCGCTGACGACCTTTTTGACGCGCCAGCGCGTGCCGGTCAACATCAAGACCGCCTTTCTCGGCACCGGATTCGTGCTGCTCGTGGCGTGCTATTTCGCGGTAATGACGTTGATGTCACGGGGTTGGGTCGTGTCCCTCGTGTCCGCCGCAATGGCGTTCATTCTGCTGTACATCGTCGCGTGGACGCTGGTGTTCCTGCGGTGGGGCGGCGAACTCGCCTCCGGGATGACCGTCGGGCTGCTCGTGGCGCACTTCGCGGCCGTTTATCTGCTGCTGATGTTCAGCGTCCGCGGCGCGACGATGCCGCTCGCCGGCGTGGTTGAGACGGCAGAGGAGAAAAAGAAGCGGATGGAGACGCTCACCGTGCGCATTTACACGGTTTGGATTTTGGCGAGCTTGGCGGTGGCGTTCGTTTAGCCGCGACGGGCTGGCGGCGGCAGCGGCGGCAAGCAGTCTTGAAGAACCGACTCCACTGTCGGAGACGTCTCGGACGATTGGATGAGCGACATCATTACGCAGTCGCGTGCAAGTATATTTTTTATAACCGGATACTCCTCGTACGCGGACAGTTCGGCGTCGCGGGTACTCTCGTTCATAATTGCCGTATACGAAACCCAGCGCCCGTTCCGTTTCTCCCAAGTCACGACGTTCGGCTTGGTGAAGTCAATGAAGTTATGGAACATTAGCGTGCCATCGCCGTCAGGAACTTCAACTTTGTAAGCCACGTCCTGTCTGAGGAAGCGCGACAGAAACGCGTCAAACGTCCTTGTCGGAACGAAGCCGATGATATAGCCACGCTTGATTTCAAGATCCGACCGCATCGTGGGCTGTCCTTCAAAGCTGAAAAATCCTCGGCGATTGATGTCCGTGAGGTTGCCCAAAAGCGGCACCGTCTCAGCGTCCATCGGAGCCAGCTGATATGGCGTTGAGTGTATTCTTCCTTGAAGAAATCGCACGTTGACTTTCAAAAGGTCCTCGTAGGTCCGCACGGACTGGAACGGATCTCGCGACATTCGGCTGATGTACTTCTATTTTTGGTTAATTTTTAGATTGCCGGTTAAATGCGATAGAAGCCTTTTGTTCCGGCGGTGGCGCTTTCGGCGGCGAGTCGGGAAGTCAGGGCGTCCTGGTGTTCTTTTTTGAAATCGTAGGTACACTGGTGCGCGTGAGTGTCGTGGTGACGGCGACAAAAGACGCCCCCGCACCGACATTTTCCGACGGATTGGGCGAGAAGAGTAAGACGCTTGGGACATCCGACGTGACCGCAGCGCGGGCCGTTGTCGGGACCGGGCGACGACGCGGCGGCGGCCGGCGAGGATCCCGCGGGTGGCGAGGCGGCCGCCGCGGTCATTGCTGAACGGATCGGAATCGGCTCGGACATCGCACGCGACTCCCGTATATAACTAAATCTCATAGTATTTTCCGGCGGTATAAACGAGCTCTTCGCCGGCCGCAATCGGCACGAGCGTCCGAAGGCCGATGCGCGGAAGGCCTTCGGCGGCGGCGCTGGTACTGGCGCCGCCGGCGCCGCTGACGATCGTCGGTTCTGGCACGATGCCCACGTTCGCCGAGAGCCCGACGAAGAAGCCCTCGCGGACGAACGTGAGGATCGTCGGGACCTCGGAGACGCTCGCGTCTATGACGTAATCGTCGTCTACGACGAACAGATACGGGTTTCCCATTGGATCCGGGACTTCCCACGAGTATAGATAGCGTCCGATGACATATCCGAGGAACGTCCCGGCGGCGATCGGTGTTTTCGTGAAGACGCGGTAGGGCGTCCGGACCAGCCGCAAGTTGACGTGCGGAGGGCTTGAAAAATGAATGGGAAAATCGTTGAGGCGCGCGGCTTGAAGCTGGCCGATGACTTGGCTCATTAGGTCGTCGGTCATTGTCGCTGTGGCGGCTGGCGGGTCGGTCTGGTCGGTCGCGTCTCATTTTTCGGGGGCGCGCGGTGACCGAAGCTGGTCATTGGAACTTCGGGCGGGCGGGCAAAAAAATGACGCGCCGGGAGGGCTGGGCGGCCAGATCCTTCCCGATATAAGGAAAAGACGCCCTGAGAGGCTAAGGCAACCTACTCCGCACCGGACGCCGCGACTTTACGCCGCCAACCCACGCCAAAATGGATTCCGAGGTTATCTACCCCAAGGACATCAAGGTGTCCAAGCTCCGTTACAGCCCTGTGAAGAAAATGGGCACGAACGGCCCCAAGATGGTCTACATCAACTACGGCGACGAGAAGCTGACGGTCCAGACGCCGCTGATGTCGCTGCCTTACGGGGTCAACGACGGCTCAATGATGTCTAAGGACGCCGCGGGTGCCGGCGGTCGCCGCGGCGAGGACGAGGACCTCGGCGGCAACAACAAGCGCTACGATATGTCGCTGTCGTTCCGCGGAATGGACACGAACCCCAAGATCAAGACGTTTTACGACAAGATGGTGGAGGTGGAGAAGAAGATTATGGACGACGCCTTCGCCAACCGCGAGGCTTGGCTGGGCGATGACTACGAGGGGATGCGCACGATCGTGAACAAGCTGATGAACCCGATGCTGCGCTTTGACCGTGACAAGGAGACCGGCAAGGTCGTCGGCAAGTACCCGCCGACGATGAAGGTCAAGCTGCCTTACGACCGCGTGATTGACAACTTCGTCTTTGACGCCGTGGATATGGACGGCGCCGAGATTGACTTCAAGGACATCGTCGGCAAGCTGAAAGGCACCAAGACGATCGCGATTATCCAGCTGACGGGTCTGTACTTCGTCGGCGGCAAGTATGGCTGTATGTGGAAGGTCAAGTCGGGTATGTTCCAGAAGATCAACGCGGTCCGCAAGATGGCCTTCCGCCCCGACAGCGACGTGGAGGACAACGGCGGCCGCGAGGCCCACACCGAGGACGACGATGACCTCGCCGACGAGGCCGCGGCCGTCGCGGCGACCAAGAAGCCGGCGGCAAAGGCCGCAGTGCCCACGGTCATCTCCGACTCGGAGGACGAGGCCGCCGAGGACACGCCGCCCGCCGAGGCCGCCGCCGAGGAGTCGGAGGAGGCCGAGGAGGAGGAGTCCGAGGAGATTGAGGAGTCCGAGGAGGAGGAGCCGACGCCGCCCCCTCCCCCGCCGCCCGCGCCGAAGAAGAAGGCGGCCGCCGCGCCCAAGAAGGCGGCCAAGTAAAAAGGCTAAATTGCCAACAAAACAAAAAGAACGGGGGTATTTATATTTTTGGGGTTCCGTAAGTGCCCCGGTCGCCTAATGGATAAGGTCTGTACCTTCTAAGTGCACTATCTCGGTTCGAGTCCGAGCCGGGGCGTACCATTTATTTTTTAGGCTTAGCGGCGCTCGGGCGCCGTGCGCGCGCGGCCCCGCCCGTGAATACTTTTTCCGCGATGGTTCCGAACTTCTTTTGGACCTCTGTGACCGTGGCGGCGAATTTGAGTAACCGGCGCCGGTCCGAGCCGTCAAATACGAGATCATCGGCGTAAGCCTTGGCGATGATCCTGTCAAGCGCAGCTTGGATCTTCGGCAGGCCAGACTCGGCGAGAAGGATCGCCTTCTTCTCGGGCACAAAGCGATTCAGGTAAATGTCTAAATCGTATAATATATCGGTAATAGAGTCCAGGTGATCGCCGAAGGACATAATCTCCACTGCGTCCTCGCTTTCGGAGCTGCCAATGGCAAGCAGAATGATCACTTGAATCTTGTTCAGCTCGCTTTGGACATATTCATTAATGTTTTGGAAAAGAAGGCGGCTCGCCGCGGTCTTGGCGGTGGGGTGCGCGAAAGCTTTTGATGTATTTTGGAGCCGCAGAATGGCTTCGCTGTAAAGCTGAGCGTTCTTGGCGGATTGGCGACTGAACGCGTGAAACATCTGCACGAAGTCGGGAAGCTCGCTGGGCGATGTCGGAGGGCTGGGCGTCCCAGGCGCTTCCGGGCTCTGGATCGGCCGCGCCGGGGCCAGCGCCGCCGGAGCGCTCTTGGTCGCACGCAGTTTCGGGGATGGGGACGGGGACGGCGCGGGCGCCGACGCCGGTGCGGGCGCGGGCGCGGATGCCGTTTTTGAGCGCGGCATATTCGTTGCTTGCTTCGCCTACTCACAGTAAATACAAAATACCGAAGAAGAAGACGACGGCGTGCACAAGGACGCCTTTGAGCGTGGGACATCCGGTTTCGCCGAAGATTTGCTGGGCCTGGCTCGTGAACGCGGCGTAAACGGCGTCTACGAGGCGGTAGGCGCCGTTGTAGCTGAGCGCGACGAAAAGCAGCGCGGCAAAAAACGCGACACGGATATTACGACCGGTGCGGCGTTCGGGGGCACTGGCGGGGCCGCTGTAAATCCCACCGGCGCCGTAAGGGTGCGCGACGGGATACCGCGCGGGCGTGAAGGTTGCCTGGGGCGCCTGAGGGGCCGACGGCGGATACACGTTTTCGCGAAGGGGCGACGCGATGCCGTTCATTGTCGCTGGCGCTTACTCTATCTTTATGGTGTGTCTTTTTGTTTACGGTCGGCTTAGTAATATACGACAAACATTCCTGGGGCGCCGGCACCGGCGGTTTGATTGCTTGATCCACCCGCAGCGGCGCCGCCTCCGCCAGAGCCGGGTGTTTTGGCTGTGCGGGCACCACCGGCTGCGTTTACGGCAGCGGAAATGACCGTTGAACCAGTACCGCCTGTTCCAAATGCACTGGCGCCTCCTGTGCCTCCCGTACCAAACGAAGCAGATGTAACAGAACAAGTACCGCAAGTACCATCACCTCCTTCAAGAAGAAGCGACACCGTAGCAACCGTTGAAGGTAATGTAAACGTTGAAACCGTTCCGCCAAAACCGCCCTGTCCTTGTTGTACAGGAGTTGCAGCACCACTTCCAACCGCTGCACCACTCCCACCCGTTGCAGTGATCGTACCAGTGATACCTGTAATTGTTAATGTGGAAGACCCACCCTCACCACCACTACCTGTTCCCGCAGTTCCACCCGCACCAACCGTAATATTAAATACATCCCCAGGTATAATGTTGAGAATTACCTTACAGTATCCACCTGCTCCTCCGCCACCACCTGAAATATTGCCCAATGTGCTCAGCCGACCGCAGCCGCCGCCACCCCCTCCGACGAGTTCAACGACACACCTATAAACGTTCTCTGGAACGGTCCAAGTCGTTACTCCGGCCGTGCGTCTCACAAACATATTCATACCCGGAACGTTGCCACTTACATATAGATTACCGTTCACTTGCATTAGTCCTTGTGGGTTTTCCGTGCCGATGCCGACGTTACCGTTTGGAAGGACCGTAATCTGACTGGGGAGGGCTTTTACGACCGATTTGGAGTTGGGCATTCCTATGGCGGAGGTCATTACGCGGTTGCCGGCGCCTGTTTGTGCGACCGCTACGAAGATGGAGAGTTCGGGGGACCAAGATATGCCTAACCACTGATTGTTAGCAGCAGAGGTTCTAACCGTCCAAATAATACCATCTGAACTTGTCATTATTCCATTACCGGTGCCTGTGCTTGCAACTGCCACAAAAATGGACAACTCTGGACTCCACGTTACAGATAGCCAATTATTATCAGCAGCGGATGTCCGAGTCGTCCAAATTATGCCATTAGGGCTCGTCATTACCCTATTGCCTGTTCCTGTGATTGCTACTGCTACAAAAATGGATAACTCGGGAGCCCAGGTCACAGATAGCCACTCATTATCGGCAGCAGATGCCCTAGTTGTCCAAGTAATACCATCAGGGCTTGTCATAACGCGATTTCCTGTTCCAGAGTTTGCTACTGCTACAAAAAAACCTAATTCTGGTGCCCGTGTTATGGATAACCAACTATTATCAGCAGCAGACATTCTAGAAGTCCAAATAATGCCATCAGAGCTCGTCATCACTCTATTGCCAGTTCCTGTAATTCCAACTGCTACAAAAATGCCTAATTCTGGTGACCAAGATACCGAACGCCAATTATTATCGTTAGCAGATGCTCGCGTCGTCCAACTAATACCATTAGAGCTCGTCATTACCCGATTTCCTGTCCCTGTATCTGCAACAGCTACAAAAATGGACAACTCTGGGGCCCACGTCACATATAGCCACTGATTATCGGCAGCAGATGCCCTAGTTGTCCAAGTAATACCATCAGGACTCGTCATAACACGATTACCTGTTCCAGATAGTGCTACTGCTACAAAAGTAGACAACTCTGGTGCCCATACAACATAACGCCAACCATTCTCCGCAGCACTCGCCCGCGTCACCCAACGACTTACCGCCGCCACCGCACTCGCCCCACTCGTCCGCGTCCGCGCATTCAGAGCCGTCACATTCACCCCATTAATCCGCCCATCGCTCACCGGCACCACGCTCGTGTAACCCGCGTAAGCCGGCGTGGTCCCGAGCGTCATATCGCCGGCCACGTGGACGCGCGCGTTCGGCGCCGTCGTGCCGATCCCCACGAAGCCCTGGGCGGTATCCGTGTAGATCACCGGGCCGCCCGACATATTTTAATGGCGCGGGTGCTGCGGGGAGCTCTACAAAAAAGAGGCGGATATAATTGGGTTGGATGGGATGCCTTTTAGGATGATTAAAGTTCGGCTAAAATCCCAAAAAACTTACCGGTCCCAACATTCCATAATCCTATACCAGAACCAGCCCCTGAAAATATAGCTGTACTATTAGTTACTTGTAAATTTAAAATACTTGCATTAGTACTTATAGATGAATCTGTTAGATATATTGATGTAGGATAATAGACTGTACCATTATAAAACGCTATATCATTTGCTGCGGTTCCAGGTTGAGTTAGTGAAGATCCATATAATGCACCTGTTCCAGATGACATTGTAATTACGGGCGTCATTGTTCTTAAAGATATAGGCAACGATAAGGTAATTCGCGCCGATACTGTATTTATTGAAAAACCACAACCTATATGAAAAAAAGTTGACTCAGATGGATTTTTATATTGGATATAATACCGTTGACACAATCCCAACTCAATCCCATACGGCCGCCGTTCAAACTCCGTCGCCAAAGTCCCCTTCTCCACCTGGACGCCCGTCAGGAAGAATTGGCTGTTCACGGTCGCTGCGAAGTTCGTCGTTCCCGTCGCCGCAATAAACCCAAAGCCCGACGACGCGCGGCTGCTGTTCGCCCACCGGTTTATGTCGGCGGTTTGCCAATTCGCGCCCGACGCCAGTGTGATGTTCAGGGCGAGTCCGAGGGTATTGTCAATGGCCCAGGTCGCCTGGGTTTCGCCCGGAATCGTTTTTTCCACACGGACCCACTGATTTGCCACGGGGACCGAGAAGGCGCTGACGTAACTCGCCGTGTTCGTTGCGTTTCGCAGGGCGAGGCTGTACGTGCCGGCGAGGGTGCTGTACGCCGCGAAGGAGACCGTGATCGGCTGGGCGTATTGCGAGCCCCACATTAGGTCGTCCACATTAAACCCTTCAATGCGCTGCTCAAACCCGCAGTATTCTTGGGCGGCGAGTGAGGCCTGGGCGGTTGTTACGACGGCCGACAGCGCGTACACTTGGCCGTAGGGATTCGCGGGGGCGCGCACTTGCTGGGCTGTGAGTACCGCGGTCGCCGCCGTATCGTGAACCATCCAGCGATCTGTCATATAGACGTTTGCAGCGGTGATTGTGTTCAGCGCGCCCGCGCGACGCTGGTCAATGCGCATATCGCCGTTGATAATCCGGTTTCGGAACATCCCTAGGTTTCCGGCATTGATACTTCCTGCGACGGTCATATTGCCGCTCACGGTCAGTGCGGAATTCGCGTTCATTTCCGCGGAGGGCGTATTGATGCCGACGCGGCCATCGGGGCCGACAGCAATGCGCGATTCGGACACGGTGTCGTCGCCGCCGAGGCGCAGCTCGGCGAGGCCGATGAAATCGCCCGGGGCGGCCGAGGCGCAATTGCGCAGAAAGTCAAACTTGAAGAAGTTGAACGCGCTCGTCGCCGTTGCGAACGTCTGGGTCAGCGACACCGTCCACGGCGACACGACGGAGGTCCGCGCGTCCAGCAGAAGCCAACCGCCCGCGACATTCATATTGCTGCCGTAAAGGCTCCACGCGCTCGGCGCCTCGCTCGTGTCCGGCGCGGTCATCGTGTAGCTCGTCAGCCGAATCGCCGCCGGCAACTCAAAGAACACCGACGGGATCGGTGAGGCATCTGCGCCGGATGTGTAGTTGCTCGCGCCGGTGCGCCAAGGCGCGGTGAGCGTCTTATCGGTGAGGAAAAGCGGTGGCGCGGCGTCCACGGTGGTCGCGTTGTAAATGGAGTTCGCGTAGGTTGCGTAGGTGCCGGTGGAGTAGGTCGCTGCGGTGGCGGGGAGGGCGGTGCGATATTTGGGGTAGGCGGATTGGGTGCCGAAGAGCTTCCATTCGGCGATTTGAACGGAATCGCGAAACGTTGTTACTCCTGAATTGCCCACGATATTCGTAACGATGCGGTAGTAGCTGTAGGGTAAGGTGGCGGTCACATTGAACGTCTGAGGAGTGGTGGACCAGACAATTCCGGATTGACTGTTTAATAATATCCATTTTAATCCATCGGTTGAAGCTAAAATCCAAAATGTGGTGGGATTGCGCATAGTGTGAAGCGAGTCTAAGCGAGGCCATAGTGTGTAATAGGATACTATGAATGGTTGAGGTAAATATAATTGTAACCATTCTCCAGAGTATTTATTATTAAGTGAATCGTATGTATTTATAGTGCCAATATATGCTCCTGTTGCTGCGGTATATGTAGATCCCGCAGAATGCCAAAAATCGGGTGAAATTCCAGATGTACCTTTATTAAATGCTAAATATTCTGGGTGTGCGCTATAACTTGCGCTGCTCGCACTCGCCACATACGTCCCCTCCCCATAAGTCCCATTCAGATACGTCGTATTTGCGGTCATAGGTAGTGGGGGATATTCGCGGGCTGTGGTGGGGAGGGGGATGTCGGCGAAGAGTTTCCATTCTCTGAAAGCAACAGTGCCTGTATTTTCAGCTGCATTTAAAATTATAATTCTATAATATAAAAACGGTAATGTATTTTGAGTGGTAAATAAAATTTCTACCCCAAGATTCCATGTGCGACCTTGTTGTGAATGTACTAGACTCCATGTAGATCCATCTATAGAACCCGCAATTATCCAATTAGTAAAACTACTAGTAGATGGCGTGATGAGATATGATTTTAATATTATAGCTGTTGGTAATTGAATTTGTAAAAAAGCACCTGTATAAGATATACTAGAAACAATCGTTGGACCACCTGAAGTAGCAGCATACGGTGACGTTGTGCTGTAACTAGTAGAGGATAACCAAGGTAATCCATTTTGTTTATCAAATACTCTCCACGGTGGATAATTTCCATCAAACACACTGCTCGCAGTAACCACATAATTCCCATTTCCATAAAACGCCCCACTCACCCCAATAGTAATCGGCCCCGCCGTCAGCGTCGCGCTCGTCAACCCCACCGGCGGAAATTCAACCAGCGTCATCGGCGACCCCACGTCAATACTCGCCACCGAATCCGTATAATCCGCGTAGGCTCCAATATTGCTCGCGCCCAGCGGAGGGAACTCCACATCGGTGACTTTTTGGTCTACTTTGATTGCAGTGACTACGTTAGACCCTGTAACGTGCAGGCCCGCGCTCGGAAGTGTCGTGCCGATTCCAACGTTTGCCCCGGAATCTATGAGGACGACGCCGGCGCCGTTGGTGGCGCCGGAGGAGCCGAAGGCGGTCGCGCGGACGTCCAGGCGGCCTTGCGGGATCGTGGTGCCGATGCCGACGTTTCCATTGGCATTTACGACGACCGACGCGTCGCCTTCGGTGGCGGCGGTGGCGGCGGTGCGGAGCCGGAGGACGTCGCTGCCGCCCGTGGATTCCACGATTAGGGCTGGGATCGTTGCGCTGGTTTCGCCGATGTCCAGGCGCGCCCTCGGGACCTGTTCGGTGCCGATGGAGACGCGTCCGTCCGTATCGCGGTTGAAGACGTTGCTGAGCGTGTAGGCGAGGAGGGGGCTGCTCATTTGGAGCGAGGCGTATTCCAGGGAGCCCGTCACCGTCACGCGGCTGCCCGCGGCGAATTCGGAGAGCGTGCTGTCCGTCGTGCCGTTCAGGTAGCGCAGCTGCACATTCGCGGCGTCGTCCGGAATTGTTTTTGCGTAGCCACTGAACGTCGTGGACACCGTGCCGGCCGCGTTCGTGATCGTAATGGTCGTGCCGCCGATGGACACACCTTTCAAGTCCACCGCCGCGTTCACCGTGTTGGACGTGCTTGGGTACGCCTGGGCGTTCAGAGCGTACGGAAGGGTGAGCGTGTAGTTGCTCGCCGAAACGGGAGACGGGGAGGTGCCGGTGACTGCGAACGTCCGCTCAAACTGATAGGCCACCGAGTTGCCTCCGTACTTGTAGCGCGCGCTGCCGCTGATGTTGCTGAGGCTGCCGCCGATGCCTGGAACGACCGACGGAGCCGCCGCCGAAACCCACTGCACCATTCCACTGGGAAGAAAGGACGTTACTTTATTGCTATCGTAAAACATCCCGTCCCGACCAATCGTAACGACGACGTTGCCGCCCGAGCGGAATTCGGCGATGGCGTTGTCGGTTCCGCGGGCGTCCACGACGAGCGCCGGCTGCGTGCTGGTGCCGGTGCCAATAATATCCAGCTGACCGCGTGGCGGGTAGCCGCTGCCGTTGACGGTCACCTGACCCGCGAAATCCTGGCTGAACACGGGAGGCAGATAGGACGTGTAGACGTCGCCGTTGTACACCGTCGTCGTCTCGTAGTTCAGGGTGCCTTGGAGCGTGATCAGCGAGTCCACCGTGAGGCTCGCGAGGGTGTCCTCCGTCGTACCGGACAGCACGCGGATCGCAACGGCGTCGGGGCTTCCCGCGATTGTCCGCGCGAACGCCTTGAAGTTGTTGCTGCCGCCGGGGGTCGCCAGCGTCTCGGCGGTCGTTACCGAGAGCCACAGTTCACCGACGATGCTGTCGGCCGGGTACGTGTCCGTGAGGTCCGCGGGGTACGGCAGGCTCAGGAGGTAGTTGCTGTCCCCCGCGGGCTGCGTCTGGATGCTGCCAACCAGGCGGATCTGATAGGACACGTCGGTGCCCAGATAGCGTACCTGACCCGCCGAGGCGCTCGGAATGAAATAGGACGCCGGGTACTCGGTGTCCGGCACCGTCAGCGTCGGTGTGCTCGCCGTGGGGCGCCACGTGAACCCCGAGCCGAACACGGGCGCCAGGTTGCTCGTGATCGTTTGCGCGGTGACGGTGGCGGGCGTCGGCGGCATCAGGCGCGTGCTGGAACTCGTCGTGTACAGCAGCGTGCCTTGAAGGTTGACCGTCGCGCCGACGGCGAGGGAGCCCATTCCGAGCTCCGTCGTCCCGCTCAGGAACCGCACCTTCGCCGTGGCCGTGTCTTCGGGGTTCGCGCGCGCGAGCGCCTTGAACACGTTGCTCAGCGACCCGTAGGCGACGGACAGCCACATCTCGCCCAGGATCGCGTTGGATGCGTAAGAGTCGCCGTATATGTACGGCAGCGGGATCGTAAAATCCGCGGCGGTGCTCAGGGCCGCCGTCGTGACCGTCGCGCCGAGGTTCACGTTATAGACAACCTCATTTCCCGAACCACGGAATCGGCCCGTCGCCTGGCTGTAAGTAAACACCGCGCCCGTTTCCGCCACGCCGAACGCCGGCGCCGGCGTAAGGGCCAGCCAGTTCGCGATGGCGCCGACGATGGGGTTGTAATTGCTATCTGTGAAAATTCCGGTAATAATCGCGTCGCCC
>Ga0209768_10001915_pt1 | contig 13105 bp, 13 predicted proteins | sample LauGreSBDMM110SD_3_FD_187564 | JGI IMG/M metagenome (GOLD analysis project Ga0209768, IMG submission 187564) | Freshwater lake microbial communities from Lake Michigan, USA - Sp13.BD.MM110.SD (SPAdes) (version 2) | ecosystem: Environmental > Aquatic > Freshwater > Lake | place: Lake Michigan... | reverse complement strand
GCAATATTTTCATCATTAAGAAGATCTACCATTCAACTATGAACGATAAATAATGAAGGAACTACTAAATTTAAAATAATCAATTTAGTCATCAAAACACATTGCATTTAACTTAGGAATATTTAACAAAGCTATATGGCGATTTTTTACAAAAATTAATCCACTTATTTCTAATTTTTGCAAAATTCTACTTATTTCTTCTCTTGATATAGACAGATAACTACTAATATCACCACGTGACATGTTTAAATCAAAACCTTGATCACTGCCAATATGATTGGCATTTTGATTAAAGATGCTCATCAAAAAAATTATCATTTTTCTTTCTCTTCTAGAATTTTTTAGAATATTAGCTAAATTAATGTTTCGATTAATTTCATTGGACAGTGTTTTATTAAAATCTTTCAGTGCTTGATTTGAAGTTTGAAGAACATCCACCATTAATTCGTAATTAATTACAAATACATTCGAATCAACCAATGCTTGAGCATAATTACTATAATTTTTATTCCCTATACTTTCTAATCCCACCTACTCACCCGACATTTGAAATCCAGAGATTGATTCCAAGCCATTACTACTCGTTTTAAAGCTTTTTACTACACCAGTACTTACAAAATAGATGTTTTTAAAATTATCGTGCGCGTTATATAAGACTTCCTTTGATTTAAATTTTCTACAAAGGATATTTGGTCGAATTAAATTAAGGTAGTTGTAGTTATAGCTAACTAATGGTGCTGAATGGTTAGAATTTGAATTCGTACTTAATCTTTGGAAGCTGTGATCACCACCCATTTTATTTCTTTCTTTTTTAGTCAATGCTAAATGTAGAGACTACTGTACAAACGAAGTTTGTATTCACAGGAACCGTTGGTTGAGATTATAGATAGAAAGAGTTTTTATGTTTGTATGTGGGCATACATACACTCTAAATAAATCGATTTTCTTAAGTAAATTTGGTATGCAAGTGTGATTGCAAGGGGGGGGTAGGATAGATTTATCAGGAATAATGAACAAAACAGGCAGAAGATAGCGAATAAGTAATGATACTTACTGCTTAGCGCGTGCAGCTTGAGCGGCGATATTAGACATTTTTATCGCTTCCGCAGCGACTTCTGTCGCTAGCCGTGTTGCATTCGCAGCCTCTGCTGAGGCTTGTAAAGCTGATTCTTCTGCTTGATGAGCGACCGCTTCAGCTGCTGCCGCTGCAGCTGATGAAGCTGCAGCTGCAGCTTCAATTGCACATTCAGCAGCAGCAGATGCTGCATCAGCAGCTAATTGTGCTGTAGAGATAATAGACAATGCAGCAGCCTCTTGTGCAGCATGCGCAGCATTTGTTGCAGCCTTTGCAGCTAAAGAAGCTGATTTTGCAGAACGCTTGGCAGCATCGGCAGCATAATGCGTGAGTGTTTTTAATGAAGTTAAGGACTTGATATAACTCTTATTAACATTGAAGTAGCCCTCCTTCAAATTAGTCATCTCAGATTCTAAGTCGATTATTTTCTTTAAAATTTGTTTAATTTCATCATTCATGGATGTATTCTTAAAAGTAATTCATCATGATTTTTTAAAATAATCAATTTAGCTTCCTAGATATTTAATTTTTAAAAAGCTTTTCATATTCTTTCTTTACAACGTCATAGCATTCACATGTTTTATCTAAAAGTCGTTCCCGACTATTCACATGAATATGCCCACGTGAATAATTAATAATATTTAAAGCTTGTAATTTTATTGCTGCATGCGTTACACCCTCACGCCTTACACCCAACATTCTTGAGATTAATTCCTGCGTTAAGGTGATGTCTTGATCTTTTACTCTATCTAGACATAATAGTAATGTTCTACATAATTGTTGCTCGATCGTATGATGGCGATAACATACTGAAGTTTGGGCTGCATGAGACATCAACACTTGCGAATAGCGCAAGATTAGTTTTCTAAAATCTGAAGATTGATCAAATTTTGTCTTAGCAATAGCTGCGCTCAACTTGAATGCTTTACCTTTACATTGAACAATGGCACAACTTGAAGTCGTAAAGTTACTGGTAAAAATGAATAGTCCTACCAGCCCTTCATTACCAATAATTGCGAATTCTGATCCTTCACCATTTTCTAATTCACACATCAACGAAACAATAGAATCGATAGGAAAATAAACGAAATTTTGATTTTCTCCAGATTTAAATAAAACCTCACCTACTTTTAGATCCACCACACTTAAATGGGGAAGCAGATCATCCCATTCATTATCTGAAAAAGTACCCATTAATAAATTATCAGATTTATCAATCACTTGCGTTGGCACCTCAATTCTTATTAACTCAGCCGTATTCATTTTAGTTCTCACTTTATTAATCATTGACTTACAAGGGTCGAACTAGCTTAGTACATGAGCAATCTTTTACATTAATAAAGCGAGATGGCTATTTGTATAGGCTTATGAATGGTGAAGTAGATCCTTAGATTGAGTGATGATGATAAAAGAAAGGATTTCTTTTGGTTACAGGACTGTGCGCTTCTTTGTTATCTTTAGCTAGCCAGTTTTTATGATTTATTGCCTTATATCAATTTAATTTTCATAAATAGCGAGTTTGCTTAGTTTTATGCTCTTATTATCTTTATTACCCTAGTTATTTATGCATTGTCACTCTTATGAATGATTGTCATTCAGGATGATGATTGATCCATTGCTAAGCTTTACCTTATTTAATTGAATATTTTTTCATATCAATTTAACTAGTATTTATTAACTCATATTCAGTATTACTGAATCACTATTCGAAAAAAGTCTATTAATTAGGCAATCACTTTCTCAGCACTTGCCAATACCGTTCGGCCTAATGCCCATTGCCGTAGTTTCGCTATTTTTTCTGACATTAAAATAGATAAAGGTTTGGTTAAATGCATTTCATTAATAATGTGCTCTGTATTCACAGCAATATGCTCGGAAAGTGCCACATAAATTGCTGCAACGATTGCTTGTTCAATTTCAGCTCCAGAAAATCCTTCACAAGCTTCCGCAATTTTTTCTAATGAAAAATTAACTGGATTGAGTTTTCTTTTATTTAAATGAATACGTAATATTTCGGAGCAAATTTCACGATCAGGAAGATCAACAAAAAATATTTCATCCATTCTCCCTTTGCGTAATAATTCGGGAGGAAGTTGTGACACATCATTCGCAGTCGCAACCAAAAATACTTTTGCTTTGTGTTCAGCCATCCATGTCAAGATAGTCGCTAGCAATCTTCGTGATACACCGCCATCGGTAGAGCCGCTACCATCCGATGTAATACCTTTTTCAATTTCATCTATCCATAATACGCAAGGCGCCATTGCCTCTGCTTGTATCAAGACGTCACGCACATTGTGCTCGGAGTCACCTAAGTACTTTGCATACAATGAACCAAAGTCGAGCCGTAATAAGGGTACGTTCCACGAACCTGCTACACATTTAGCAGCCAGACTTTTCCCAGAGCCTTGTACGCCGAGTAAAAGAATACCTTTAGGTGGATCGACACCGAGCGATTTATCATCGCCAGTGAATGCAGCTTTACGTAAATCTAACCAGCCCTTGAGCACATCTAGACCACCTAGTTCAGAAAAATTAATCGATTCGGTATAAAACTCTAATAATCCACTTTTACCTAATTTTTGACGCTTGAAGTCGAGTACATACTGCACATCATCCAGATTAATTTTTCCATCATTACTAATTGAATGATGTGTTAGTTGCCGCATATCTTCTTCAGCTATCCCCTGCAACTGCTGAAATAGCATTTCCATAGTGTCGATCTTGCCAACCAACTTTCTACCGGACTCTTCATTTAGCCATTGATGGGCTTCTTCAGCAAAGATATCGCGTATTTGTGAAGCGCTAGGTAAGCTAGGTTTGAATTTTACGAATAGCCTGTTTAAATCATCTGGTAAATCAAAGTGGCTACCTATGAATAATAGGGTGAGAGGCTTTAGCGCGTAGGTCTGAGCAATTTCTTTTATTAAACGCTGACTTATTAAATCTGTGAGATGCAATTGATAATCCAACATAACAAAAATGCCTATTTTTGGATTATCTTTTATGTACTGTAATGCCTCTTTTAAACTGCCTGTTTTCCCAATTGCTATTTTCTAATTTATTTTCTTTAAGCCTAGTGTGACAGTCCATATATATAAATCCCATTTTTTTTCTAGCGCTGTCAATTCTAAAAATTTTAATAAGCGCATCTCTTCTGTTGTTTCAATCTGCAATAAGGGAATGCGCGATTGAATCAGAATATTTAATTCATTGAGTTGATTGATAGTTTTCATCACCCTATTCCAAAGAACATATTCATATAGACGTGCGCTGACAGATTGTCATTAGAAACTAGACAGCACGCATTTGAAATAGAAATTATTTTTAATTGACTACAAGGCTAGATCTTATTTATATTTCTTTTCGCCTTGTAATTATGGAATTTTTAGGATTACAAATTTTATGTTTTTCTAATTGAACAAAATCAAATTAATTCATATGCCATTGAAATTAATAGTCTTTCTTAAGATTTATATTACTATTCACAATAAAATTTAATTATAAAAAACATTCGTTTTTTAATTAATTGAATAATAAAACTTACTGAAGAATTACATTTGTTATCGGCAGTACAGACTGCATTCATTTTTTATTCAACACTACTTCTCACAAATTTTAAATATTGTTAGTTTTATTTAAGAACCAATGAATATTTATATTTGAAATTTTAAATTTTATTAAATTTAATAGAGGCTGTAAAAATGAAAGCACTGAAAGCAATGAAAGACTATCCAGCGTATTCACCTTCTGATTTACTAGACAAATTAATGTATTTATTTAATTTGAAAAATGATATTTCATTTAGCAAAAAATTTGGATTTTCAGCATCTCATATCAGTAAATTACGTCATAAAAAAATACTTATCTCTTCAAATTTCTTACTCAGAATTCACGATATCTCGCAAATTTCAATTTCTGAACTAAGGAAAATGATGAAAGATAAACGTAAATATTTTAGTTAATCTGTCGTTATTCAAAACACTGGTTTAGGTAGTTCTAATTTTTACTTAGACCAGTGCAGATGCCGCCTGATTAAAAGTGCAATTGCATCGAACAATCCCAGATTAATTTAAACAGGATTAGCAAATTGTGTAGGCTTCGTCAGTTATATGAAGCACATAGCGCAACGTAATTGTCCCTCCGTCATCAATGACGCTTACTGTCCCTTTACTTCGTTTGATCAATCTAATTTATTGTTTTAATACAATGACTTAACGATTCACCTCCACTCCACAGCTAATCTGGAGCTTGCCATAATGACTAGGGATTCTTGAAAAATTTTGAGAAATTGACTTGATTTATGCTGTATATTCATACAGTATTAGTGATCGGCAAATTGCCGTCATTCTTTCGAAATTATCAAGGAGATAACATGATGAAACCGACTCTGGCTTATATCAATCCAATGATTAATCAGATGGCTAGCTTGGCTATGAAAAAACAGAAAAGCGATGTGCAGAGCTTGTGGCGTAAGCGCGGTTGGAGAGCGCCTAGTGAATATAGAAAAGACTTTGAAGCATCTTGCCGCCCTGCCATCCTATCTGGAATGGTGAAATTAGAGTTGGTGAAGCTGCATCCTGTTGAGTAATCTTATCGATACGGTGAGTAAGAAACGTAATCGATGGAATAATTATTTACATAGTATGGCGATTGGCATCTATTGAATGTCATCTATTTCTTGCGGACGAATACGCTACGCTATTCGTCCCTACACGATAGATAAATTAATAGCTGCGGTAGGTACGATTAGCGTAGCGTAATCGTACGCAAAATAAAATAAATTAAATCGAATAGAGAAGCACAGCCATTGATCCGAACTAAGTTGTTACCCTATTCATTCCTACGCGATAAAAAAACGTATAGCGACTTGATAGAAAATAAAACTCACTAACCATGCTAAGACTAATGGCCATATCACTGCCAAGATACTAAAGCTTAAGCTCTTAGATTCTGTTCGTATGGTTGCGATAGTGGATAAGCAAGGTGTGTAGATAAGTGAAAAAAGCATGAAGCTATAGGCTTGTATCCACGTGATTTGATGGGTGATGGAATTAATCAATGCATCACCTTCTTGACCATAAATAACAGCTAATGATCCAATCACGATTTCTTTCGCAACAAAGCCAAAGATTAAAGCGATGGTTAATTTAGGATCGATTCCTAAGGGACTTAATAAAGGATCTAACAGCGCGCCAATTTGTCCAGCCCACGTTTCTGGTCCACCTGCAGCAACACCTTGTGGGAAGTTGGTTAATAACCAAACCAATACGACACCCGCCACGATAAAGCGTGTAGCGCGTTTTAGAAAATGTCCTACTTCCGCTGTACCTCTAACGATGATTTGACGCAGTGTCGGCAAACGATAAGGCGGCATTTCAATAATGAAGGGATCGTTATTCACATAGCGACGTTTAAATATTAATGAGGTCAGCATCGCTGCGATGATGCTAGCGATATAGAGTGAAAACAAGACCAATGGTGCAGCTTGCGCAGTGAATAAGGCAGCGATAAAAAATACAAACACCTGCATACGCGCTGAGCATAATGAAAATGGAATAATCAACATGGTTAAGAGTCTTAATCCGCGTGAACGTATGACTCTGGTTCCCATTAATGCAGGTACATTGCAACCAAATCCCATCAATAGCATCACAAAGCTACGACCATCTAAGCCAAAGCGCGACATGAGTGCATCCATCAGAAATGCCGCTCTTGAAAGATAGCCTGAATCTTCTACTACGCCCATGCAGAGGAAAAATAAAATAATGATGGGCACAAAACTCGCTACGGTATTTAAACCGTTATAGACTCCATCGAGTAATAAGCCTTGCAGAAGCAACGGTAGTGCTTGCGTTAAGGGCTCTAAAGCTTGCGCTCTGATTTCTGTAAAGCCCCAAGCAAAAATATCTTGAATCGGTTTGCCAACTGCAAACACCAATTCAAATAACAAAAACATGACGAAGAAAAATAAGGGCAAACCTAACCAAGGATGTAACAGCACTCGGTCTATTTTTTCTGTGCGTGTGGTCGACATCACGATAGGAATTTGCACACTAGACTTAACAGTAGCCTCTAAAAATTCTAATCGTGATGGCCGTGCTGGTCTTTCAACTTTATCTCGCAGAGATTGCTGCGCTATCTCTGCTCGCAAGCTAGCCGTGAGTTGTTCCATGCCTTGGCCATACTTAGCTGACAACAAACAAACCGGCACACCTAATCCAGCAGCAAGTGAAACAGGATCTATGCTGATACCTAAGGCACTAGCTTCATCGGCCATATTTAAGACAACAACAACGGGGAAATTTTGATTGAGAACTTGTAATAACAAAGGTAACTGTCTATCTATTTGCGTGACATTCAATATAAATAAACCGATATCGATAGTGTTATCTGCGATGAAGCGTGTGACGACTCGCTCATCTTCGCTATAGCCATCGATATCATAGATACCTGGTAAATCAACCAACTGCACCATTTGATCGCCGATTAATAATCGTGCTGTCATGAGATCAACAGTCAGACCTGGCCAATTTCCTACTTTGGCATGCGATCCTGTTAAACGATTAAAAAGAGTGGACTTGCCGGTATTCGGCATGCCTAACATGGCGATACGTTTCATTGTGTTGTCACGCGGGTGATGTGTATGCGTTGCGCATCGGGCAGGCGCATCATTAATTCAGTGTTACCGGTTCTTAAGTGCAAAGGTCCATTGAAAGCAGCACGTCTTAAAACACGCACTTGCCTACCAATATTCAATCCCATCGCAGTTAAGCGACGACCTAGCTCTTCACTGACATCGATATCAGTAATCCATGCGCTATCACCTTCTGCAAGATGATTGAGTGTGATGTGTAGGCTAGAGTCGGACATACGCACTAAGAGTAATTGAGAACTATTCGCAGTCTCTCATGTTATTCCAGCCTTAGCCAGTCTGATTTCTTAGCAATACATAGAAGCTTTATTGACTGTTCTTACTCAAGGAAGGTTTTAAAGATGCGGCTCACGGAGCTTTTAGGATTAATAATAAATCGATAATATTTTAATTAGTAAATTATTAATAAATAATCCGCTAGTTACACGTAGCTTTTAAAGCAAATAGCGACTTAACCTACCTTGTCAATTAGCCTACAAACAATAGAGTACACTCACCTAAGCTTGATTTAGTTAAGACATAAGCACGAATAAGATATGAGTAATCAACCTCCCGAAAAGAAAACGCCACCAACAAAGTTCATCCATCATGAGCAGGGTGAGAGCTTTGATGTTTTCAGGACAGACGGAAATTCTTCTAGACTTCCAGGACAACATTTTCCTGAAGGTGCAGGTAATCGACGTGGCGTCGTAGATCATCAGCTATTAAATCCTGATGATCATTTATCTGTAACAGGAACCACAATTGAAGCGCTGACCAATCCGCTCAGCTTAAAACAGAGAATCGCACAAGCTAAGATCGCGCAACAAGAAGCTTTAAAACAAATGCATGAAGTCCAAGATGCAGCAGGTCCTTTGATTCATCATCATATTGTTGATGCTGAAGGTCCGATTCTAGAGCGGCATATCGTAGATACTTTTGCCTTTCCTCCCGCTGAGCATAATTTAGCTTCAACCAATCAAGATCCCAACATTGAAGCGCGCAGTTATCAATCAGGATCGGATCCTAAATTAGAATCAATACCTGATGTCTCATTGGATTTATTAGAACGCATTAATAAGATTAAAGCAGTTCAACAAGAAGCACTGAATCAGCTTCATGAGATGAAAGATCTTGCAGGGCCTAAAGATGAACACGCATTGGAAGATGCAACAAGTCCTCAACAAGCCAGACATTTATATGATGCACAAACGAATTTTGTTGCACCATCTCAGTTCAATCCTGAACCACAAGAAGCGCAGCGAGATGAAACACTGGCAGCTATAGGCCCTATCTTTAGTGCTGAAGTCTTAAGTGATGCGTTAGCGGACAAACTAAATAAAGCACGTGAAGCAGAACAAGATGCATTGCTACAAATTAAAGCGATGCAAGATGCTCAAGGACCTATCCAACATCAGGCTATGTTTGCATCAGAAGGACCTTTGATTACTGCACCATCTACAATTCGACAAGGACCGATACAAACACCGGATAGTCATCTCAATCAGCAATTAGAATCGCCTGCTTCAGATCAGTCTGCTAATGCAGGTCCTATAATTAGCGCACAAGATCATCATCTGAATGTGCAGATCCAACAAGCACGTTATGCACAAGAACAAGCCTTGGGATATTTACATGCCATTCAAGATGGAGATGGTCCTATTGATAGCGCAGCAATGTTACGTGCCATGGGAGACACAGATCCCCGCATGATGGCAGATGCTAAGGGTGATTTAAACAGTCGTACTATGTCAGATGCACAAGGTGCTATTGATCCACGTAATATGCATGATGCAACTGGGCCTATTAAACCTCGGTCTTTATTTGACAATATCGTTTCTTCTTTTAGTCGATCTTTTTTTAATAAACAAGAACCTAAGTCGACACCTACATCAGAACCCACACCAGAACTTACGCCAGAGCTCACACCTCCGACTGTACCAGCACCTACTATAAATAAAGTTAGTCCTGCTTTAGCAAGAGATGATGAACTGAACTTACACAGCCATATGAATACGATGGCTGAACGTATAGCAAAGGTAAGATCAGATCAATTAAAAACTATGAATGATTTAGATTCACTAGAAAAAAATACAGCTGAACAAATTAAGCGTATGGAAGAGAAAAAATAATAATTTTCTGTACACAAAATCTCTATTCACAAGTGCAGTCGTGTCTGCAACCTCTGCATTTATATGGCACAATTTCGTGAAATCAAACAGGGAAAATTCTATGGATCAGAGCAGACGTGATGCTATACGCTTGGCCTCCGGCCTTGCTTTAGCTTTTAGCTCGGGTTTACTCAAGCCTACTGATGTCTTCGCTAATAACTGGGGATCAGACTGGAATGGCGCTATCTATTCTGCAAAAAGTCTGGAAGCGTTTGTCATCGCGATGAACGGTGACACCACTACGCCGAATTCACCTAAAACTGTAACTGAGCGCGGTAGTGCACCGGGCTTACAACGCGCAAAAGAAAATGACATCATTATTGAATCTCCGGAGCTCGCAGAAAATGGCACCAATGTGCAAGTGACTTTAACGAGCAAAATTCCTAAAACTGATTTTATCGCCTTGCTTGCTGATCAAAATCCTAACCCTGTTTGTGTAGGTTTTCATGTCTTGCCAAATAACGAACCTACTTATTCTGTACGCATCAAAGTTGCAGAAACATCAAGCATCGTTGCAGTAGTACGTTCAGAAGGGAAATGGTTTTATACCCTGCGTGACATCACCGTCATGGTTGGTGGTTGTTTAGGTTAATAATTATTTCTTACTTATAGCAATGTGTCTTGATGAAACGTACGGAATATCTCCGCCAATAAAGACTCAATATTGTACTGATCATATCCAAACGTTTCACTATCTGCGTTCTCTGATTGTCCGATGTAGCAACTCCGAATGAGACTATCTGCATGTTGTCCACCTTGAAGGACTTCTTGCATAGAATGATGATGATCTGCTTCGCGTTCGCCATGTAGGTAGCCCATCAAGGTCATCATCAATAGTTTCGCTGAATAGCTTTTCCATCCTAAAGTACCTTCCATTCGTTCGTCTTCAAGCCCTAAATTAGATTTAATTGCTGGCGCCAATAATTTTGCAGCCAGCACAATATGAAAAGTCGTACCTGATGGACCAGATGATGTTGGTCTAGCAAGCTCAATCGCTTTTTTTGCAAAGCTTGAATCGGGTGTAATACGGAAAATCTGCCCTCCCGTTGCACGATTAGTGGTTTCTTGAGATTTTATAAATCGCTCTTCTCGTGGACTAAGTTGAAGTGTCGATGTGGGATAGGCCTTGACCTGATAATTTTCTGGAGTCTTGGTTCTGACTTGCAAATCGTTCTTTTCGTTATATAGCTTTATGCGGTAGGCATCGGTCATTGGCAAACCATCATCACAGCCGCATTCCATACACAAACGGCGAAAAAAATCGATATCGACATAATTTTTAAGTTGATCTTGTAATTGCGCATTATTAGAAATTTTTCGTAACATACGAAGAAATTCTTTATTCTCACCGATAGCAACAGTTTGTGCGAGTGACGCGCCCAACTCCCGCAATGTAATATCGCTGTCGGATAGAGTATGTTTCTTACGCGGCTTCAAGAAGACATTATCCTCGACGCTAACAGCGCCAGCTTGATTGGCTCGATAAAAACGAAACATGTCGTTTTCTTTTTGTTTTATCTCATTGTTTGAGTAGCATTGTCGAAGAATTTCTACAAGACTTTTACCAAAATTCAGTAAATATGCTTTTGCCAGCGGTGATGAACTAATTAATTTTGAAGCATTAAATTCTAGAACACGTTCTTTTTGTGCGGCAATGGAAGAGTTAAAAAAAGCCTCTGCCGATTGTCGTCTTAACTCAGCGGAGTCAGCCGTTTTAGCTTCGATATTGAACTTGAAATTATGTGGATCTACCGCTATTCGGTGTGCATCTGCATCTTCAAATGCCCGAGATTTTGTTTTGATACGACTTTTAAGGCTAGGTGCATTTGAAGATTGATGACTTAACTCTGTAGTACCTGCTATTTTCTCACTAGAGTTTGCGTCAGAATCAGGATGATTTACACGTGGTTGGGTCGGAGAAATTTTGTCCATATTAGCCTTTACTTGATATTAATGTCAGCTGTGATTCGCGTTTGCGAAAGAGCTTTTTAGTAGACAATATGAATTTCGTGTTCCCAAACCCGTATCAATCATTTCTGATTAAAGTTTCATCTCACAATTTGCGTTATCACAAATAATAAAAATCTAGCTAGCCTAATCTCTTCCTCTTGTCTCATTGTTAGATTAAGAGGATTTGTTATGCTCATCACGAAACGTCAGTTTTTATATTCCACACTCGCTCTGGCTTCTACTGCTACTTTAGTAGGGACATCACTACCAACGATCGCAGCCACTGCCGAAGATTTACACAAAGATTCACATCAGGTATTAGAAAATCTCTACACCACACAGCCATTCTCTGCCACGATTAGTAAGAAAGCGAAAGCGATTCTTATCTTCCCGAAAATCATTAAGGCTGGATTGGTATTCGGAGGTAGTTATGGTGAAGGCGTGCTGATGAAGAGCGGCAAAGTCGCAGATTATTTTAATTCTGTATCCGGATCATGGGGCTGGCAAGCAGGTGCAGAATCTTACGCTTATGTTGTGTTTCTTATGAGTGATCGTGCGATTAGATATTTAGAAAAATCTAAAGGCTGGGAGTTTGGTATAGGACCTAACATAGTAGTGGTGAATGAAGGTGCGGCAAAGAACTTATCTACCTCCACCTTAAAAGATGACGCCTATGCCTTTATTTTTGATCAACAAGGTTTAATGGCTAGTCTTAGTATTGAAGGCACAAAAATTAGTCGCATTAAAAGATAATCGCCAATACACACAAATGCATGACTACTCTAGCTAGCGTTTATCCGTTATGTATCACAAATAAGGCATCGCTAGTCTAGGGGGAGCAATAACGTATATAAAATAATCATCGGTTAAGTTAAACGTGTGAAGTTAATTTTACCTTCACTCCCGCAGTCGCCCTCCACTTTCCAGCTTTATCCTGTAACACGACATCCACTCCCCAACGACGAGCAGCACTATTAATCTGCGCAGGTGGCAACATAAAAAATACTTTAGTTAAAGCGTCTGCCATGACACAGCTAGGTGCTAATACTGTGACTGAAGACCAATACAGCGGCGAATCACCTGAGTGGGGATTCAAAATATGATGATGCTTATGATCAGCGCTAAAAACTGTATGTGAATCCGATGAAGTTGCCATCGCTCTGCCATCAGCGACAATAATCGGCATGGAAGATTTAACACTAGCCAAATGATGCTCCTGCTTGGCCTCTGATTTTTTACCCTCATCCATTGCAGCATGTTCAATACTAAAAGACC
>Ga0209768_10001909_pt1 | contig 13126 bp, 13 predicted proteins | sample LauGreSBDMM110SD_3_FD_187564 | JGI IMG/M metagenome (GOLD analysis project Ga0209768, IMG submission 187564) | Freshwater lake microbial communities from Lake Michigan, USA - Sp13.BD.MM110.SD (SPAdes) (version 2) | ecosystem: Environmental > Aquatic > Freshwater > Lake | place: Lake Michigan... | reverse complement strand
TGGGAAGTGCCTTCGAGAGGGTTAAGTCAATTGGCGATCAACCATGAGAGTGATCATTTTTTGCAACTTCAATCAGTTTCTGCAACTCTTCACTGTGGTCTCGCATATTGCGCTCGTGCCAGCGTTTAATCAGCCACATGAAGCTGGCCACCACCAAGCCAAAGGCGGTGATGGCACCAAAGGCAGACAGCCCCATGCCGGTTGAGAAACTGTACATGCCACCCAATAACAAAATACAGAGTTGTTCGTTGAAGTTTTGAACTGCAATGGATCTGCCGGCGCCCATCAGGTTGTGGCCACGGTGCTGCAACAAAGCATTCATGGGTACCACCAAAAAGCCACCCAGTGCACCCAACAAAATCAAGAAGGGTGCGGCAATCCACACGTTGTCAATGAAGTTCATTCCTACCACGAGCAAGCCCATGCCAATGCCCAAAGGCATCACCAAGGTTGCTTGGTGCAACTTCATTCGAACGGAGGCCACAACCGCTCCGACGGCGGTGCCAATGGCAACGACACCGACCAAACTAGAGGCTTGAGTGGTGGTGTAGCCAAGCGCTACTGCGCTCCAAGCCAAGACGATGTAACGCAAGTTGCCCGACACGCCCCAAAACAAGGTGGTGGTTGCAAGTGAGATCTGGCCCAAGCGGTCTTTCCAAAGGCGTGTATTGCAATCCCAAAAATCGGGCAACAGGGCCCACAAATTGGTAGGCATAGCGCGCATGGCTACGCCCGTGTTGGGGATCCGTGTGTTGAACCAAGCCGCCAAGGCATAAAAGACGATCAATAACAAAATGGCGGCCTCAGGCGGCGTGTCGATGCCTGATTCTAGGAACGGTAAGTCAAAGCTCAACAAGTATTCGGCAACGTGGGGCCCCACCAATTGCCCGCCAATCAAAACGCCCAAGATGATGGACGCAATGGTCAAGCCTTCGATCCAGCCATTGGCTTTGACCAATTGCGAGGCTGGCAGCAACTCGGTCAAGATGCCATATTTGGCAGGCGAGTAAGCCGCAGCACCTAAGCCCACGATGGCATAAGACAGCAAGGGGTGCGTGCCAAAGAGCATCATCAAACAGCCCACCACTTTGATCGCATTGCTGACGAACATGACCTGACCTTTCGGTCTGGAGTCGGCAAACGCCCCCACAAAAGGCGCCAGCACAACATAAAACAGGGCGAACATTGGCACCAAAGCAGCTCGTTGCCACTCGTCTCCGCCACTGATGCGAATGAGTTCAACCGCCGCGACAAACAGCGCGTTGTCAGCCAGCGAACTGAAAAACTGGGCCGCCATGATGGTGTAAAAACCGCGCTTCATGAGATCATGCAGTGAATCGATAAGGCATAGGGCCGAAGTCGAAAATAGGTGAATTGAAGAAAGCAACAACTGCTTTGCAGATGTCGGCCTAAGATTCGGTTATATCACGCTCTGAAGTGACACAATCTAGGCTACACCCTTTAAGACAGCCCTTTGTTTTTAACGATCCGAAATGCCTAGACCGATTCAGGCCACCATTGACCTTCAAGCCTTGCGCCATAACTTAGCGCGCATGAAAGCAACAGCCCCCGATGCCTTGGTTTGGGGGGTGGTGAAAGCCAATGCGTATGGCCACGGCATTGAAAGAGTTTTCGATGCTTTGCGTGCCGCAGACGGTATCGCACTTCTCGATTTGTCAGAAGCCGAGCGTATCCGGCAATTGGGTTGGCGCGGCCCCATCCTTTTGCTGGAGGGTGTTTTTGAAACTCGCGATCTGGAGTTGTGCTCGCGGCTCAATTTGTGGCACGTGGTGCATTGCGAAGCGCAAATTGACATGTTGGCCGTTCACAAAACACACCTAGGCCATCGTGTATTCCTTAAAATGAATACGGGTATGAACCGATTGGGTTTTGCCCCGCATGCATATCGAGCCGCTTGGACTCGTTTGAATGCGCTGCCCCAAGTGGACGAAATTTCGCTCATGTCGCACTTTAGTGACGCCGATACAGACAAAGGCATTGCGGCAGCCATGGCTGTGTTTCAAGAATACACCCACGACTTATCGGGCGAGCGCAGTCTGTGTAACAGCGCCGCCACCTTGCGCCACGCCAAAGATTTAAAGGTCCGGTCAGATTGGGTGCGACCTGGCATTGCGCTTTACGGCAGTTCGCCTGACCATCCTGCCCATACGGCAGATCAATGGGGCTTGAAGCCGGTCATGAGTTTGAATGCCGCCATCATCGGTGTACAGCATTTGCAAGTTGGTGACACGGTGGGCTATGGCTCTGCATTTGTGGCCGATCGTCCTATGCGAATTGGTGTGGTGGCCTGTGGCTATGCAGATGGCTACCCACGCCACGCGCCCACCGGTACACCCGTATGTGTCGATGGCAACCGCACGCGTACAGTGGGCCGCGTGAGCATGGACATGATCACAGTCGACATCAGCGATTTGCCGCAAGCCGACAGGGGCAGTGAAGTCACCTTGTGGGGTCAGCCCCAAAAAACCAGCAACTCATCTGCCGGTGTTTCGATCGATGAGGTGGCCAGTGCCGCAGGCACTGTAGGCTATGAGTTGATGTGTGCTTTGGCGGCGCGCGTTCCGGTCACGGTTTTGGACGCGCTTTGAACGTCAAGCAGCAAAACACCTTGGCCTTGATGGCCGCTTTTGTTTTAATTTTGATTTGGGGCGCCAACTTCAGCGTTCAAAAGTATTTGATAGACACGCTTTCACCCAGTGGGTTTTTGCTGGGCCGTTACTTGATCATGCCGACATGCGCATTGATCATGATGCGCGTCACGCTCGGCCGTTTCTTTCCGCCCATGGAACGCAAAGATATTTTTGAGCTGGCCAGTTTAGGGTTTGTGGGGCACAGCTTGCATGTGGGCATTGTTTGTTATGGCATTCATTTGTCGACGCCCTTTTCAAGCTCTGTGATTCTGGCGTGTGGCCCCATTTTTACCTTGCTCATTTTGAGATGGAAGGGACACGAAAAACTTCAGCGCTATCAAGTCTTGGGCGTCACGATCGCCTTCACTGGGGTGTTGCTGTTTCTTTCTGAAAAAATCATGAAAGGTGATTTGCGGGCGACGGGCGGAGACTTGGTCTTGTTTGTGGCCGCTGTTTTATTTTCTTACTACACCGTGCAAGCCAAACCGCTGCTTGAAAAGCACGGCAGCATTTTGACCATGGGCTATGCCACCTTGTTGGGTGGCTTGCCCGTCATGCTGTTGTGCATCCCTGCGGGCCTGGAAGCACCTTGGGCCAGTCTGGGTGTTCAGGGGTGGGCGGCCATGGCATGGTCTGTTTTAATTTCTGCCTTTGGCGGCTGGCTTGTTTGGGGTTGGATCAATCAAGTCAGAGGTGTCGCCAGAACAGCCCCTTTGATGTACCTCATGCCACCCGTTGCTGGCTTATTTGCTTGGGCCATCACGGGTGAGCAATACACAGCAATCAAATTGGTGGGCGCCACCGTTGCCTTGATAGGCGTGGCTTTTGCGCAATTTGCCCCTCAACGGAAAAATCCGTCGTAGGCTGTTTTCAAAATCAGAGCGCTAACCACAGCCAAGAAGACATAGCGAACAAAGCCCGCACCGTGCCTCAGTGCCAGTCGAGTTCCAATGAGGCTTCCGATGACATTGGCCAAGGCCATGGGCACAGCCAAGTGCCACCATACATGGCCCTGCCAAGTGAACAGTGCCAAGGCTGAAAAGTTGGTGGCGGTGTTCAGAAGCTTGGCCGAGGCCGATGCGTTCAAAAAGTCATAGCCCAGCAAACGCACGTAAGCAAAGACAAAAAAGCTGCCAGCGCCGGGTCCAAAAAAACCATCGTAAAAACCGATCAACAAGCCGAATAAAGCGGCTATTAGCGCCTCGCGCCGACCTTGAAACCGAGGCTGATGCAACTGGCCCATCTCTCTTTTAGCGACGGTGTAAATCAGCAAGCCCAAAAGCAAAAATGGCAAACCTTTGCGCAAAAAGCTGGGGTCTACTTGAGTCACGGTCCATGCACCACACACCGAGCCTAGAAGGCCTGCTGCTGCTGCTGGAAACAAAGCAGCCCAACGCATCTCAACTTTTTTGCTGAATTGATAGGTTGAAAATGCCGTGCCCCAAATGGCCGCGCTTTTATTGGTGCCCACCAAGGTGGCAGGTGGTGCTGTGGGAAAGGTGGCAAACAGGGCGGGGATCAAAATCAGGCCACCACCACCCACGATGGAGTCGACCATGCCTGCAAACAGCGAGGCCAAGGAGATGATCAGTATTTCCATCAAAAAAAAGCGCCGCTTTCGCGACGCTTGTAAAAAGTCACATCTCGTTTTGGATGTTTATGTTCGATTAGTTTGGGTGTCTCCTCTGCCCTCAAAACGAACCCAAACAGCAGTTCATCGAGTGAGTGAAATGTACAAGGCTGCATCAGACATTGCCATCAGGGATTTCCCGTGGCAAACCCCTGCGCATCTTTGGCCATCCAGTGCGCCGCTTTTTCAGCAATCATGAGGGTGGGGCTGTTGGTATTGCCACTGGTAATGCTCGGCATCACGCCTGCATCAACCACCCGCAAGCCGCGAATGCCGCGAACTTGTAAGTGGCTGTTGACCACCGCCATGGGGTCGTCTTCGCGGCCCATGCGTGTGGTGCCCACAGGGTGAAAAATGGTGCTGGCAATGTCACCTGCAAGCTTGGCCAATTCTTCATCCGATTGGTATTGAACCCCTGGCTTGAACTCTTCGGGTTCGAAGACCGCCATGGCGGGTTGCGACATGATGCGCCGAGTGACACGCAGACTGTCTGCCGCCACTTTCCGGTCTTCCTCGGTGCTTAAATAATTGGGCGCAATGGCGGGAGGCACCTTGAAGTCGGGACTCTTTAAAGTCACGCTACCGCGGCTGCTTGGATTCAAATTGCAAACGCTGGCGGTGATGGCTGGAAACTTGTGCAAAGGCTCGCCAAATGCGTCCAAGCTCAAAGGCTGCACATGGTATTGGATATTGGCCCATTCACGCGCTGGATCGCTTTTGGTGAACGCGCCCAATTGGCTGGGCGCCATGCTCATCGGCCCCGACCTAGACATGGCATATTCCAAACCAATTTTGGCCTTGCCCCACCAACTGTTGGCCAAGGTGTTCAGTGTTTTGGCATGCTTCACTTTGTAAACAGAGCGAATTTGCAAATGGTCTTGCAAATTGGCGCCAACGCCGGGCAAGTCGTGCATCACTTCCACGCCGTTTTGTTTCAAACTGTTGGCGGCCCCAATGCCAGAGAGTTGCAAAATTTGAGCAGAGCCGATGCTGCCTGCACTCAGCGCCACTTCGCGCGTGGCAGTGGCGGTGACCAGTTGATGACCGTCCCACACCTTCACGCCAGTGCATCGTTTGCCGCCATCGGCATCGGTTTCAATGACCAATCTGGCCACTTGTGCTTGTGTCCAAAGCTCAAAGTTGGGGCGACCATAACAAGTGGGTCTTAGAAATGCCTGAGCAGTGTTCCAGCGCCAGCCGCTTTTTTGATTCACTTCAAAATAGCCCACACCTTCATTGTTGCCTTGATTAAAGTCAGCTGAAGCGGGAACTCCGGCTTGTTGCGCGGCTTGTGAAAAGGCGTCTAAAACGCCCCAGCTTAAGCGCTGTTTTTCGATGCGCCACTCGCCACCAGCTTTGCGCGCCTTGAGGACTCTGAAGTATTCGGCCGAAGCAGCATCTTGGTGCGCTTGCGGATTTAACAAGTCCGCAGGCACCCCGTTGGCGCCATGCGTTTCAGTGGCGCCTTGGTGGTGGTCTTCGTGGAATTTAAAGTAGGGCAGGCATTGATCCCAGCGCCATTGTGGGTCGTCTGTGATGGCCGCCCATTGGTTGTAATCGCGCGACTGGCCGCGCATGTAAATCATGCCGTTGATGCTGCTGCAACCCCCCAGCACTTTGCCGCGGGGGTATCGCAGGGTTCTGCCGTTCAAACCTGCGGCCGCTTCTGTTTCGTACAGCCAGTCGGTGCGCGGATTGCCAATGCAATACAAATAACCAACAGGAATGTGTATCCAGTGGTAATCGTCTCGCTTGCCGGCCTCGATCAGCAAAACACGTTTGCTGGCATCGGCCGATAAGCGATTGGCCAAGAGACATCCTGCAGTGCCAGCGCCGACGATGATGTAATCAAAAGTGCTGTCGTTCATGGCGCTCCGAAGTGAAGAAATGGTTGCTTACTTGGAGGTTGGCATGGCGAACTCGGCGCCTTTGCCAATGCTCTCAGGCCAGCGCTGCATGATTGATTTTTGCTTGGTGTAAAAGCGCACGCCTTCTTCGCCATAGGCGTGCATGTCGCCAAACAAACTGCGCTTCCATCCGCCAAAACCATGCCATGCCATGGGCACAGGAATGGGCACATTGATGCCCACCATGCCCACTTGAATTCGGCGTGAGAATTCGCGCGCCACATTGCCATCGCGCGTGAAGCAACTCACGCCATTGCCAAACTCATGGTCGTTGATGATTTGAATGGCTGCGCCCAAATCTTTCACGCGAACGCATGACAAGACCGGGCCAAAAATTTCTTCCTTGTAAATTTTCATGTCGGTGCTGACATGGTCAAACAAGGTGCCGCCTAACCAAAAACCATGGTCGCAGCCCTCGCCTGCTTTGGCACCATCAAACTGACGGCCATCGACCAACAATTGTGCGCCTTCTGCCACTCCCGCATCGATGTATCCTGTGATGCGTTGTTTGGCGGCCGCCGTGACAATGGGGCCCATTTCTGCTGCCAAGTTGGTGCCGTTCAGCACTTTGAGTGCGCGTGTTTTCTCAAGCAACAAGGGCATGAGTCGCTCGGCCACATCGCCCACCAAAACAGCCACACTGATGGCCATGCAGCGCTCGCCCGCCGAGCCGTAGGCGGCACCGATGAGCGCATCGACGGCCTGGTCAATGTCTGCGTCCGGCATGACGACCATGTGGTTCTTGGCACCGCCCAAGGCTTGCACACGTTTGCCATGGCGTGCGCCGGTTTCATAAAGGCTGTTGGCAATGGGCGTAGAGCCTACAAAACTGACTGCTTTGACATCGGCGTGGGCCACCAAGGCATCAACGGCTTCTTTGTCGCCTTGAACCACGTTGAAAACACCACTGGGCAGGCCCGCTTGGTGAAGTAGCTCTGCCATGAACAGGCTAGGGCTGGGATCGAGTGGGCTTGGCTTTAAGACAAAGGTGTTGCCACAGGCGATGGCCACGGGAAACATCCACATGGGCACCATCACTGGAAAGTTAAAGGGCGTGACGCCCGCCACAACACCCAAAGGCTGGCGCAATGTCCAGTTGTCGATACCGGTTGAAACTTGATCGGTGAAGTCGCCTTTGAGCAATTGCGGAATGCCGCAGGCAAATTCCACAATGTCGATGCCGCGAGTGACTTCGCCTTGTGCATCTGTGAAGACTTTGCCGTGCTCGGCCGTGATCATGTGAGCCAAGGTGTCTTTGTGCTGATTGAGCAACTCCAGAAACTTGAACATCACGCGTGCTCGCCTCAAGGGCGGCGTGTCGGCCCAAGCTGGAAACGCAGCTTGAGCCGCGGCGACGGCTTGATCGACATCTTGTGTGTTGGCCAAACTCACACGGCCCGTGACGGCGCCCGTGGCTGGGTTGAAAACGTCTTGCGCACGGGAAGAGGAACCCGAGACTTTGTGACCAGAAATGAAATGAGCAATGGCGGTGGCAGTCATGAAGAATCCTAATGGCCTGAAAGGTGTGTGAGTATGAATCTTAATCGTTGCTGGCAGGCGCGGCAGCTGGATGACGGCGCCTGAACATGCCCCAGCCTTCCATGTGGAGAACGCAGTCACCGTGCTGGTTGTGCATTTCCCATTGGGTTCGAACCAGGCCTACATCGGGTTTGGAGCGCATGGCCCTAGATTCCAAGATGGTGTGCGTTAAGCGCAGGGTGTCGTTGGGCATGACGGGTTTTTTCCATTGCACATTTTCCAACCCTGGCGATCCCAAGCTGGCAGCGTCTTGCAAAAAGTTGGTCACCATCAGGCGCATAGCCATAGAGCAGGTGTGCCAGCCGCTGGCGCAAAGCCCACCAAAAATAGACGCCTTGGCGGCTTCATCGTCTAGGTGAAAGGGCTGAGGGTCAAACTGCGTGGCAAATGCAATGATCTCTTCGCGAGTGGGGGTGATGCTGCCCAAATCTCGTTGACTGCCCGGTTGCATGTCTTCCCAGTAATACCGAATGGTGCGCGCGCCCTTTGCTGACATCAACGGCCTCCCGAGACATCGATCAAACTCATGGTGGTGTAACTGGCGTCATCTGACAGCAACCACACAATGGCCTGTGCAACCTCCATGGCGCTGCCGCCGCGCTTGGCCGGTACCAAATGCTCTAAGTCTTTGACGCGATTGGGCAGCCCACCAGAGGCATGAATCTCGGTGTCAATGAGGCCCGGACGAACGGCGTTCACGCGAATGCCCTCGCCTGCAACTTCCTTGGCCAAACCCAGTGTGAAACTGTCAATGGCACCCTTGGCGGCTGCGTAATCCAAGTATTGACTTGGCGAGCCTAAGCGTGCGGCTGCACTCGAGAGATTCACAATGCTGCCGCCAACACCGCCGTGTCGGGAGCTCATTTGCAAGATGGCTTCGCGCGCGCACAGCATGGACCCTAAAACGTTGATGTCAAACATTCTGCGCCAGCGTGCCATGCTCATTTCATCCAAGCGAGCAGAAACGTCTACAACGCCCGCATTGTTGACCAAGCCTTGCAGCGGCCCCAACTCGGCGCGCACTTTTTGGAACATCGCCAACACTTGGCCTTCGTGCGCCACATCGGCCTGCACGGAGATGGCCCGCCCGCCCGCCGACTTAATTTGCTCAACGATACCGTCTGCAGCTTGGGCATTGGCGCTGTAGTTCACAGCAACATCCCAGCCCTTTTGCGCTGCCAAAAGACAGGTGGCAGCACCGATACCGCGACTGCCCCCGGTGACCAATAAAACTTTGCGCATGGCTTGTCTCCTGCAGAATTGTGGCCAAACTGTTAAAACAGCTGACTGTTGGTTAATTTAACTGCGCAGATTACCTTATGTAGGAGAATTTTGTGAGTCACTCAGTCGACTATTATTTTGCGCCCCAAAGCCCATGGGCTTACTTGGGGCATCAACGTTTTCAAAACAGCCTGAAAAAATCAGGCGCCTCTGTTCGCGTCATGCCCATTGATTTGGGCGGCAAGGTATTTCCTATTTCTGGGGGCTTACCCTTGGGGCAGAGAGCACCGCAGCGACAAGCTTATCGGTTGACAGAACTGGCGCGCTTTAGCAAATGGTTGGGCGCGCCCTTGCATCTCAAGCCAACTTTTTTCCCCGTCAGTGGTGACGATGCTGCCAAATTGATCATTGCAGTCGACATGGCGGTGGGTGCCGATGCGGCCATGAACATCAGTGGCGCCGTTCTGTCAGCGGTTTGGTCTCAGCAGCGCAACATCGCCGATGAAAAAACCTTGGCTGAGCTGCTCCATGAGCAGCACTTGCCAGCGGCCTGCCTAGAGCAAACATACAGCCAAGCGGTCCACGAGCGCTATGAGTCCTATACTCAGATGGCCATTGATGCGGGCGTTTTCGGGTCCCCAAGTTATGTTTTGGCCGGAGAAATTTTTTGGGGCCAAGACCGGCTTGATTTTGTTGAGCGTGCGCTCGCAGTTTAATTTTTAAGGAGAATTTCATGGGCTCTTTCATCACACTCGCAGCGGCCGACGGTACGCAAGTCCCCGCTTATGTGGCGCAACCCGCTGCCCCCGCCAAAGCCGCGGTGGTGGTCATCCAAGAAATTTTTGGCGTCAACACGCACATTCGCGAAGTGGCCGACGCATATGCCAGTGAAGGTTATTTGGCCATTGCACCCGCCATGTTTCACCGCGTTCAAGCCAATGTGGAGCTGGGCTATGCAGAGGCCGACATGGGCCTTGGCATGGGCCTTAAAACTGCCGTTGAGGCTTTGCCCGCGCCAGGCGCTTTGCAAGACATTCAAGCAGCCATAGACCATGCGCACACCACTTGCGGCGGCAAAGTGGGCATTGTGGGTTATTGCTGGGGCGGCCTTCTGACTTGGCGCGCTGCTTGTTTGCTAAATGGTTTGTCTGCAGCTGCGCCATATTACGGCGGCGGTATGACCACCGAGGCTGAGTCTGCACGGCAAGCCAAAGTGCCGGTCATGGCGCATTTTGCTGAAGAAGACAAATGGATTTCGATGGATTCAGTGAGCGCTTTCAAAGCCGCGCACCCTGCTGCTCAGGTGTTCACCTATCCGGCGCATCACGGCTTCAATTGCAATCACCGAGGCGCCTGGGAATCCCAAGCGGCGGCTTTGGCCAAACAAAGAACTTTGGAGTTCTTCAAAGCGCAGCTGGGCTGAGGCGCTTTGTGGTTTTGTTGGGGGCGATTAGTCCCGTGCTAAAAGGCGCGCAGCATCGCGTGCAAAGTAGGTTAAAACGCCATCAGCGCCCGCACGCTTAAAAGCCAACAAACTCTCCATCATGACCCCATCGTGGTCCAACCAGCCATTTTGGGCGGCCGCTTTGAGCATGGCGTATTCACCAGAAACCTGGTAGGCAAAAGTGGGCACGCCAAACTCATCTTTCACGCGCCGCACCACGTCCAAATAGGGCATGCCCGGTTTGACCATGACCATGTCGGCACCTTCGGCAATGTCTAGCGCCACTTCGCGCAAGGCTTCGTTGGTATTGCCTGGGTCCATTTGGTAAGTTTTTTTGTTGCCTTTGCCAAGATTGGCGGCAGAACCCACAGCGTCACGGAAGGGGCCGTAAAAAGAGCTGGCATATTTGGCGCTGTAAGCCATGATTTGCGTATGCACATGGCCTTTGTTTTCAAGGGCCTGTCGTATGGCGCCAATGCGACCATCCATCATGTCGCTGGGGGCCACCATGTCAACGCCGGCATCGGCTTGGACAATGGCTTGCTTGACCAATTGCGCCAAAGTGAGGTCGTTCAAGATATAGCCATCATCATCGAGCCATCCATCTTGCCCGTGACTGGTGAATGGATCTAAGGCCACGTCGGTCATGATGCCCAGATCGGGAAAGTTCTTTTTCAGGGCGCGAACAACAGTGGGCACCAAACCCTCAGGGTTCAGTGCTTCGTTTCCATAGGGGTCTTTCAATGAACTGTCTATGACGGGGAATAAGGCCATCACAGGAATGCCCAGCTTCACGCAGTCTTCTGCGACGGGCATTAACAAATCCAAACTCAATCGCTCGACGCCTGGCATGGAGCCAACGGCTTGGCGTTGATTCTTGCCGTCCAAGACGAAGACGGGATAAATCAGATCATCGGCAGTGAGTTGATGCTCACGAACCAAGCGCCGCGAATAATCGGTTCGACGCAAACGGCGTGGGCGACTTAAGGGGTAGGGGGTGTGTATCAGTGTCATTTGAAAATTGTGCCTGATCTTTGCCCCATTCGGCGCATTTCACGGGCTTCTTTGGCAAGAAATTTAAGCCCCATCCAGCCAGTGAACTTGTGCCCAATTCACCGACGGGGCTACACTCAGGGCATGCTCTGGATCAAAGCCTTTCACATCGTTTTCGTGGCCAGCTGGTTTGCCGGCCTGTTTTATTTGCCTCGAATATTTGTCAATTTGGCCATGGTGCCAGATGACTCTGAGGCCGAGCACGCCAGGCTCTTGCTCATGGCCAGAAAACTGTTGCGGTTCACCACCTTGCTGTCGGTGCCGGCCATCGTCTTGGGTGTTTGGCTGTGGTGGGGGGTTGGCATTGGGTGGGGGCCGGGCAATGCATGGATGCATGCCAAATTGGCCTTGGTGCTCTTGATTGTGGGCTACCACCATTACTGCGGTCGAATTTTGAAAAATTTTGAGGCCAAGCAAAACTTGCACAGCCATGTTTGGTATCGCTGGTTCAATGAGGCGCCCGTTTTGATGTTGGTGGCGGTTGTCATATTGGTCGTCGTGAAACCTTTTTAAACCAACCTATCCAGCCAGATGAAAAAGACAGCGGCATGGCCTTTGGCAGCAATCTATGCCGCGTTGATCATCTACGCAAGTCTGTACCCTTTCCAAAATTGGCGTTCACAGGGGGTTGATTGGCTTGCATTTTTGATGGCGCCTTGGCCCAAGTATTGGACAGGCTTTGACGTTCTCTCTAACGTTTTGGGTTATGCCCCGTTAGGCTTCATCATGGCCTTGGCGCTCCAAAGAAGTGCCAGGCATTTGCCGGTCGTGGTTTTGACCTTGGCCTTGGGTTCTCTGCTTGCTCTTGGCATGGAAAGCTTGCAGCTCTTTTTGCCAGCACGGGTTCCTTCCAATGTAGATTGGGGTTTGAACAGCGCTGGCGTTTTGGCAGGTGCTGGCGCAGCGTGGACTTTGGAACGATTTGGATTCTTAGATCGCTGGAGTCGTTTTAGAGCCAACTGGTTTGTCCCAGATGCGCAAGGCTCATTGGTGCTGCTTGCATTATGGCCCATCGCATTGCTCTTTCCTGCGCCGGTCCCCATGGGCTTAGGTCAAGTTCTAGAGCGTGCAGAAGATGCATTGGCCTTGATGTTGCAAGAAACACCTTGGCTAGATTGGTTGCCTGTGCGCGAAGTTGAATTGCAACCCTTGCTGCCTGTTTATGAGGTTTTGTGTATCAGCCTTGGCCAATTATTGCCTTGTCTGCTGGCGTTCAGCTTGATACGTTATTTTCACCAAAAAATAGTAGCTTGGTTTCTGTTGACAGGATGCGGCCTTTTGTTCACAGCCTTGTCTGCTGCTTTGACTTATGGCCCCTCACATGCTTGGGCTTGGTTGAATGAGCCAGTGCAGCTGGCGCTGGTTCTTGCAGCGCTTGCAGCATGGCCCATGATGTGGCGAAAAGAAAAAACACTTCAAGTCTTGGCGCTGGTGGCGTTGGTTTTACAACTCACCCTGCTCAACAACGCGTCAGCAAACGCTTACTTTGCCTTGACATTGCAAAATTGGGAACAAGGTCAATTCATTCGCTTCCATGGCGTGATGCAGTGGCTGGGATGGCTATGGCCCTTTGCTTTGTTGGTTTATTTGATGCGCTGTTTGTCTGCCGCTCGTCCCACTAAAATGGAGCCATGAGTGAATCCAAACCTGCCCCATCTGATTTTGTGCAAACAAAATCGCC
>Ga0209768_10001903_pt1 | contig 13147 bp, 8 predicted proteins | sample LauGreSBDMM110SD_3_FD_187564 | JGI IMG/M metagenome (GOLD analysis project Ga0209768, IMG submission 187564) | Freshwater lake microbial communities from Lake Michigan, USA - Sp13.BD.MM110.SD (SPAdes) (version 2) | ecosystem: Environmental > Aquatic > Freshwater > Lake | place: Lake Michigan... | reverse complement strand
TCATCATAAGAAATAAGATCAAAATATGTAAATTCTGATTCTCCATTTAACAACGAATAATCAGTTCTACTAATATGTTGGGTGGTACCGTAAGATTCACCGATTGGGATATATATTGATTCTGTTATCTCAATAAAACTTCCTGACCTTAAATAAAGTTTATCTTTAAAGTATAAAATAATATCATCACTCAACGGTCTATCAAGATATAACTCGTAAAAAGAGTTTATTGTTTCTGGGTATATTGCCGGTGAGTATGTTGGAACTAAAAGAAATGAAGATCCTGAAAATGGTGGAATTGCAGGTGTTAAAGAATCTGTACATATATCCATAGCGGTACCGTTTATTCCGCCAGGACCTGCAACAGTTAATGTTGTAAATGGAGATGAATTACTTATTGTAAAAATACCGTTACCGTGTGAGTAACCACTTCCAGGCGGTAATGGATCACATATTGGTGATGTGTTTGATGCCGTTATAGTGTTACTATTAATGGTTGCACAACAATATCGACAAGATGAAATTACTGGTGTCCCACTTCCCATATTTGTTGTAAACGTAAATGATTCTGCTTGAAGGGTTGTAGTACTACTATTATACGCATATAATCTTATTACAATATCATTAACGGGGACACTAAAAGTTAATGTGTAAATAAATGGTTGACTTGGCATTCCATTATTACCCAACCAAACAGTTCCTGTTGATGTATATGGTAATGGAAGTGGACATATAATTCCGGTTCCCCAGTTATTAATCGCACCAATACTTCCGGTACCGGTTGCAGATATTACTATACCATTATGTGTTACAGAATTACCAAATTGAGGTAATAGTCCTGCGGTTGTACAAGAAGCACAAGCCGGTGTTGGTGTTGGAGGTAACCCTGATGTTACGGTAGGAGTTGGTGTTTTTGTTAGTGTTGGTGTTACAGTATTTGTTGGTGTTGGTGATAATCCTGGTGTTGGTGTCACGGTTGGTGTCACGGTTGGTGATAATCCTGGTGTTGGTGTTAATGTTTTTGTTGGTGTTGGAGTTTTTGTTTTTGTTGGTGTTGTTGTTGGTGTCGGTGTCGGATAACAATACCCACTTGTTGTACTCGGAGTTAATCTCGGAGTTTTTGTTGGTCTTGGGGTTTTACTTGGTTCAGGACAACCACAAGGATTTGTACAAGTTGCACTTGGTGTTGGAGTATTGGTTGGAGTTTTTGTTTGTGTGGTAGTAACTGTTGGGGTTGGAGTCGGAACCTTACATGGGTCAAAAGTTGGTGTTGGAGTAATTGTTGGTGTTACTGTAGGTGTTTGAGTTCTTGTAGTTGTTACTGTAGGTGTAGGTGTAGGTGTAGGTCTTGGTACTTGTAGTATGTTTGGACAATTTGTTCGACAATTACCATCGTTACCTAAAATTAAAATTGTATATGTACCATATATTTCTCTTGGTGGAGATAGTAATGAGGCATTAAAGAAATAAGGTAAAACAACATTACCTAAATTAATAACAATATTTTCATTGTCAGGTTTAAATAAAACAGTTGCAATTTCACCATTATAATTAACACTTGCTATTAATATAGTTTGACTCATCTTTGTTTAAATATAAATACAATCTAAAATTATTTTAAATAAAACTTATACGAAATAATTAGGATCATAAATAATTGGGGGGTTTGCACCTACTTGACGATAAATTAAAACTGGAAGTAAATTCAGCCAACCAGTCGACCATCCTTTATTTCCAACATATATATCAAAACTTCTTGGGTCATTAGTGTCGGTTCTTACTCCCGAGTATTGAGTATACATGAAAGCATAAAAATTAAATGGATTTTCAACTAATGACGGATCACCTTGTACCTGTGTATGTACTCTTGGGCTCCAATTAGCCGCTTCACAACCTGCCACTGAACCGTCCGTTTTAAAGAATCCGTCACCTGATATAAATGGTCCATTACCACCCCAATTACAAGTTGTTGCGGTTAATGATGGGATTATTGTTAATGGGGAACCAGAATATATGTATGTTATATTAGAATACCAAGGAATCTCCATGTTGGTAAATTGATTGGAGTTCATCTGCCCAGCAGAACTTGATGGTCCAACTCCTTTATTTCTTGCAAATGGATTTATACTTCTTAATGCGGTATTAGAAGTTGAACTATAGGTAGGGTCACCATTAAAACTTGGAACTATTTCGTTGTTTATAAAACTCTGTGTTGTTGCCGAACAAGGTGAAACACAAATAGGTGCACCTCCCCCATAATTATTTGTTATTAAATTCATTATTATTATCATTTGATAATTCCCCGGAGCATTTGATGTGGTTACCACTGATGATGGGTGGAAATTCCAAGATTTTAATGTGAATTGGTTATCAGCACAATTAGATGCTATATTTACCGGTTGGTAATGATCAAAAATAATAACTTTGTAATAATCAAGTGAGGTAGATAATGGAGGAGTTGGGGTCCATGATATTAAAGATAATTGAGACGAATATGAATTGAAAAATGAGTCTCTATCTGTTTGATTACTACACGTAATTGTAATAATGTTATTTACTTTAGTTACTGTAACAGTGTTTGGTGAATTAGTGGTACAAAGTGTTGTTGTCCCATTTGAATATATGTTACATCCACCACCAAATGGCGACAAAGGTTGTAATACTGTCCCAAAAGATAATGGTGTGTTATCCGTCAAACCAAAATAACTTGATTGACGATTTACACATGTAACAGTTCCTGGGTTACACGACCCGGTATTTTTTGTATTTAAATACGGATTACTAAGTCCTGAAAAATCAGGATGAAAATATTTAAAAATATCTTCCGTTAATAAGGTAGACTCACTACAACCAGTAACTTTAAACTTAACGTAAAGTCTACTACAATCAAAATTAAAAACAGGATTTATTGAGGATAATATTATTTCTTGACCATATGGATATGTGTAATATTGTTGAACACACGTTTCACAATTAAAAGTTTCCAAACAAGTAAAATATAAATCCCAACTTGTTTGATTTTGGGTTTGATTTGGGATAACCTCAATTATTAAATAATCTCCACTATTAATAACCAAATTACTTAAATTTAATACTTTTGGAAAATAGTTGTTGCACTCGCCGCTGCTACCAAATTTATACAATTTAGGTGTTGCGGAAACCCTATAGTCAATACCGTTAGCAAATGAAAATGTACTACCTGTACAAGTTACAATTCCCCCAACAGTTATATACTCAACAACAAGTGGTACATTTCCGTAGTTTGACCCAATGAATGATATTTTTAAAGTGTCGGGAATAAGATTCCCTCTAAACATAAATGGAAAATATTTTTTACTTGGATCCATGTCAAAATATGCGTACATACTTCCTGGTGGAACCGCAGATCCAGGTCCTGCAGTAAATTGTACTCTATGTTCATAATTTCCTGTTAATGTCCCATTACTACAATTAAAAGACTCAATAACAACTTGTTGTGCGGAAAAACAATCCATTATTGCTGAAGTTGTACCAGATATACCACTTGAGGTATAAGTTGTTCCAGCAATTGTCACTGCTTGAAGTATTGGTGTATATGTATCTGGTGGTAACATTGGTGAGTTAATAACCGTCATTGGGTGGTTATAATTATAAGAACCAACAAATGAATAAAATGTCCCAAATCCAGATTTTAATGCAATATTACCTAATGAGTTATACCAAAAAATTGTATATGCGGTAATGCTTCCACAAGATCCCGTTAAATTACCACAGATTAATTGACCAATAGAATTTTGAACGTAAGTTGATAACCCTAAACTACAAGGTGGTATGCACAAATTTATTGATCCAGTACTTGGTGTTATAGTTGGTGTTGGTGTTGGAGTTGGGGTGAATCCAAAAGAGGTAGTTGGTGTTGGTGTTAAAGTTTTTGTTGGAGTATTGGTTGGTGTTTTTGTTGTTGTTGGGGTATTTGTTGGGGTATTAGATGGTGTCGGAGGAGGATCTGTTGAGGTTGGTGTTGGTGTAAGTGTAGGAGTTTTAGTTAATGTTGGTGTTGGAGTTATAGTTGGTGTTGGAGTTGTAGGGAATTCAACAATTAAATCACATGGACATGGAATATTAAAATCACAGTATATAGAAAATCCGGAAAAATAGAGACTATATGATCCCTCATAATTATCACTCACATAATCATATGGTAATAAATGAGTTCCTAAATTTATTGTCCCTCCACTACATGGAGAAAAAATTATTTCTGCAGTTTGACCACTATAATATGGCGAAGTTATTCGTGTTATCATTTTAAATATAAATACAATCTAAAATTATTTTAAATAAAATAATTACTATCAACAACATTACCACTTGGGAAAGATGCATTTCTCTCATAGATTACGGTTCCGTTTGATAAACGTAATTCATAATATGTTGGATTAAGAGGGTCCGTTAAAACAAAATAATACTCAAAAAACATTTCTTCAAAATATTGAGACTCGTTTCCATTAGTTGAATCAATTTGATTTATAAAATTCATCCAACTAAAGTTACAAGTTGTTGCAGATAAAGTTGGTATAAAAGTTAATGGACTACCCGAATAAGGCAATGTTCTTGTAGAATAATACGGTATTGTTAACATTGCGTTCCCCATCCAAGTACTTGGTGTTGTTGGTGTTGGAGGAGAATACATATGGCTATAACCAACAAATGGTATGTCCCACTTTAACCCATTTGTTGTGGTAACATTAACATCATAAAAAGGGTTGAAATCATTAACAGTATTAACTATACTGTCTGCAACTAAATAACAATTAACACAATTTAATTGTGGATATTGATTTGTTATTGTTGATGAATTTATGGTTAATACCCAAGCACCAATACTTCCACTTGTTGTTAAAATTGAACTTGGGTGAATACGATACGTAGTAACATTATATTGTGCATCACCACAAGTACTATTAGTTGATAAAGGTTCAATATTTTTAAAGTAAATAAATTTATAATAATTAATATTAGTTGGAGATGGAGGTGTTGGGGTCCATCCTGGTAAAATATTATATATTGACATATATGTGTTATAAAAATTATCTCTAGTTGTTAGAGAAGAACAAGTAATTGTTATTGTTGGTCCTGATTTTACAAAATTTATAACTTCACCAGGATTTGTAAGACAATTAGGGGTAATTGAAGTTCCTAACTGTTGACAAATAGGGTTAAAAGATAACGACCCAAGAAGAACGGCTCCACCTAATGCTTGGTATGATGATTGACCAATTGTTGTATAAAATCGAGTATCTAATGATTGACCTGATACTGAGTGCATATATTTAAAAATATCTTCACTACCATATGAAGGACATCCTATGGCATTTGCATTAAAAGTAAGTACATTACATATGTCTAATGATGTACTTATTGAAGACTCAAGAATTTTAAATATTGGATTTGTCTCCAAACAACTTTCACAATTAAATGTTTCCAAACACGTAAAATATAAATCCCAACTTGTTTGAGTTATTCCTGTGTTTGGAATAACTTCTAATATTAGATAGTCACCATTATTTATTGTAAAATTAGTTAAGTTAATTGGTTTGCCATAGTATGCGTTTGAATTAAAAGTCTCAATTCTTTTAGGTATTGTAGAAACCCTCCAATCGGTATTTCCAATAACGTATTGACCAACTTCAATATATTCAACAACAATTGGATCACTATAATTTGTTCCATCTTGATTAACAAAAGTTATTTTAAATTTATCGGGAACTACTTCTCCGTTAAAAGAGTATGCAAAATAAGGTTGTGTTGGATCTAAATTAAATGTGGTTGACAATGACCCTGGAACTACATTGGATCCTGCTGTGGTTGAGTATGATTTTCTACATTTATAATGTCCAATTTCGGTGCAGTTTTCACAACTGAATGATGATACAACAACATCAATATTATTAAGACAATCTAAATTTGATATTGTGGTACCACTTAAACCTGTTGAGGTATATGTTATTCCCGCAATTACAATTGCTTGTAATACTGGTGTATATGTTCCCGAAGGCATTGGAGGAGATGAAGATCCTGTTAATGGGTGGGTAACGGTATATGTTGTGTAACCCGGAATTAATGGACCATAACCACTTACTAATTGGACAATTCCATTTAAATCATACCAATAAATAACATAAGATGTTATAAAACCACATCCACCTGTTATACTACCAACAACTAATTGACCAACTGTGTTTGAACTATAACTGTCAAAACCTAAACTACAAGGAGGTAAACATAAGTTTATAGGTCCATTACTTGGTGTTGGTGTTGGGGTAGGTGTTAATGTAGGTGTTAATGTTGGTGTATATGTTGGGGTTGGAGTAATAAAATTATCAGGAAAAGTAAAATTACAACATTCACTAGACGCCGTAAAACAAACAATATATTGACCATAAACATAATCCGCAGTATAATAATAAGGGATAAGTTGAATACCGATAGGTACGGTACCACCAGTTTGAGGATAAAAAGTTATATCTCCATATTGATTTAAATAACTAAGTGAACTTATAAGTACTGTTTGCATTTTATATTTATATATATATTAAGGACAAATGTTTTGTATTGATGTTATTATATTACCAGGACTAAATCCAATTGTTACAGACCCATTAGTTCCTGTCGCTAAAGTATCAAGAGCAGTACTGGAATAAGTTGTCATTAACAATACTCTTATATTCTGATTATACAATTGGGGTATTAATCCATTAATAAAGGTTATATCTGTTAAATTATAATCATCATCGTTACCACTAGGTGGTGCATCAGTTATTAATATTATTAATTTTGAAACCCCCGTTCTAAATGTACCAGCAAAATATTCGTAACCTAAATAATTATTAGTTGATATCAAATCTACACCCATATCACTTGGCTCTGGAGTCCCTACTCCATCACCTAACGGGATTATACCGTTTAATTTACTTAATTGTGTTGAAAATGTTGTAATATTATTAGTTCCCATTTTTTCCCATGCGGTTATCCATTGAGAATGATTTCCTAAACCAATATTAATTTTTCTTTGTGAAATAGGTAAAGAAATATATTCACTATTTGAACTATAGTTTGACATAGAAGGATTACTATATTCATCAAATGTTACCAAACCAAGTCTGTAATTATTAATCGATTCTATTTGAATTGTATTAACAATTGATAATATAGAAGATTTAATACCTTCTATTGCACCTCCCATACTTCCCGTATAATCAACTAAAAATACCACATCCATACCATCTGTACACGCTGCGGGATCCCCTGGTACATCCACAGCCGCAATAGTTGGGGTTGGTGTTGGAGTTATGGTTGGTGATAATCCTGGTGTTACGGTAGGTGTTGGTGTTAATGTTGGTGTTGGTGTTGGTGTGGTTCCAGACATTACTTCATAATCTATATCGCAAACAGGGAAATAGAAATCATTCGTTTTACATTCAATAGGGTTACAATCAGGACAATCAGGATCAAACATACTAAATTTGTCCTTTAATATTTTAAAATTGTGTTTTATTTCGGGAGCAGTTAATGGATCAACATACATTCTAAATTGTGAAATACCACCTTCAAAAGTACCACCAAAATTTTGTTCTAATAAAATATTTGTCTTCATTCCCGCAAATGTAGTCCCACTAAGAACATTTTCAGGAAATAATTCGGGGTCTTGGATATAATCTGTATAAGGTAAAGTACATGATGAAAAAATTAAATTTTCATGTAATCCTTGAGTTCCACCACCCCAAGACATATTAAATGGTACCCCAATTTGTCTTTCTTTATCAGTATCTAATGCTCTTGGAATAACTTCTTCAAAGTTCTCAATAGTGAAAAATGGTTTTCCATTAACATATATTTTTAATTTACCCATTCTATATTCTAAATCATTTAACCATTTTTGGTTAAGTTTTACCAATTCTATTTGTTCGGGGTCAATACTACAATTTTCGTGAGTATATGGAGGTTTTATTAATTTAGTGGTATCATTCACCAATGAATCCAAATATTTTAATTCTGTTATATCGCCCAATCCTCCTCTCCATTGTAAATCACAAGTATCAAGCCAAGTATATCTTCTCCATACAACATCAATCAACATCCATTTTTCTAAATCAAAAAATGAATCACATCTTGTTAAACAATAATCATAAATTCCATTTGGGGAACAATAAGTATCAATTGTATATCCTGTCATTTGTGTTATCCCTGTTGTTGCACAACTTCCTGTTGTAACACAATCACCGGTAAATCTTAATACTTTAACACATATTTTTGGATTTTTTGGGTCTCCTGAAAATTTAACAGAAAATGCATTAGATAATGAATCCCATAAAGGATCTTTTTCACAAGTATCTTCTATTGATGTGTAACCCGTGGTTGCACAAGTAATACAATCAATACATTCATCACACGTATCACAATCAGGACAAGGTGCATCACAAGGAGGGGTTACTTCACAATAAACGGGTGATGGGGTTGGAGTTGGTGTTGGTGTAGGGGTTGGTTGACAAGGTTTACACAATAATGGAACAATTGGCATTGGTGTTGGGGTAACTCCCGTTATAAGAGCACAAGGGTGAGTTTTACATTCCCAACCACATGTACCACAAGGTTCCTCACCACAATCACAACCGCAATAACGTTTTTGTTCCTTACAGACATCACACCCATAATTAATATGGTAGTCGTGGATTCCATCAACAGATCTTGGTGGGTAAACAAAAATACATCTACTATTTGTCACACCCGTGTTACAACATGCACACGTTACTAAACAATCTGTTAATCCTGATGTTACTCTTGTATAACCTGTAAAACATTTTGGATGTCCATCAGAATGGTGATAAAACTTATTTTCAGCTCTTGTACCTAAATAAAAAAATGTATTTTTATTCTCAGGATAAATTTCATTTAATGTTGTGTTACCTAAACTAGGAATTCTATCGTTAATAATTCTTGGTTTTAATACCATTTCCACCGACCAACCTTTATTGGTTCTTTCGGGTAATGCTTCATAATCATAACCAAATAATTTATAAAACCCTTGATAAAAACCACCATATAACTTATGGTATTTACCAACATTAGGATCTACGGTGCTTTCAATTTCATATAAAGTATTTTTAGGTATTCCTGAAAATCTATTATATTGTGAAGTATATCCCGTAACTTGGAACATCTTCATTCTTCTATCAAAATAAGTTCTTTGGAATTTTTCTGTTTGATTAAATAATCCATTAGTAAATGTGATTGTTTGACCAACTAAAGATGTTACTAAACCATTATCCATTCCAACTAAACCTATGTCACAAGCACTCTGAGCACTAAAACAAGTAAGATCTAAATTATCTGGGTTATAATAGTTTTCAGAAACAACTAAATTTCTATAATCATATTGACCATATGTAAGTGTTAAATTTTGTGTGGTGTTTGAACTATTAAGGTCATAATAAACAGGTAATCTATTTCCATATGTTTGGGCAATAAGATATGGTGAGAATACAACCTCTTGATTGTAATCTACCTCATCAGAAGATATTGACATATCTGACGCATCTAAAGCAAAACTTATTTTTAGTTTTGGATATGCATACTGATTAATGTTCTGTTGTGCCATCTTTTTTTAAATAAATACCACAAATGAAGTATTTATTATAAAAAATACTTATGATAAGTAAAATTAGTGAAGGACTTAAAAAATATAAAAATGCTGCAACTAGTGAGGCAAAAGAAACTAGATTGTTAGTAAAAATATTAATGTCTGCAGCAAAAGAATATAAAAAAGATAGAAAGTTTAAATTAGACACTGAAGAAGTTCAATTTATTAAAGATCAATCTCAAGACATTTTAAAATTAATTCCTTTAATTGTACTTCAAATATTACCTGGTTCTATGATCGCAACACCATTTATTATTGAATTAAGTAAAAAATTAGGAATTAAGTTAAATAGTAAAATACCCAAAAAACATCAAGAAGAAAAAAATGATGGAGAAATATCAGAACTTGTTAATGCTGATGGGTCAATGGTTGGAAAAAGCACACCAATACTTCAGTTAGATATGCACCCAAGAAAAACAATGGACCAAACTGTTGTTGCAACAAGACAAACAAATAATCCAATGGTTAGAGGATACCGAACTTACTACGGTGAATCTAAAGAAAAAGATGATGAAAAAATATTAGATGAGGTAGATTACTCTGATGCCTTTGGATATGAAGAAACGGAAGATCTGTCAACATATGATGATGCTGATGAGGTGTTAGCGGATTTAGGAATAGAAGATCCTTTTGAAAGAAACGAAAGGTTAGAGGTATTAGGTTTTGATCCACAATTGGACAAACAATTAAAACAAGAAAAAAAAAGAGGACAATGTAAAAATTGTTTCACCAAAAGAAGATTGTCCGAATTGGAAAATCAAAAAATGGTTAAAATGATTGATGAAATATTATTAGATAAAAAACACAACTCTAAAGATGTGTTAGTAAAATCTAAAGATGATGATGAGGAAAAATCTCCAATAAGTAAAATATTAATGAGAAATATTGAATCAATTAAAAAAATTGCAGAAAGAGAAGGATTATCATTAAATAAATTAATCAAACATTTTAAAGAAAGTGAATAAGGAGCTATACGATAAAGTAATACCACTACCAAAAGAATTGGTGGAGTACTTACAGCAATGTTTTGATCAGGTCCCAAACTCGGATGCTTCCGTTGAGGGTCACAAAAGAAATGAATTTTTGCGTGATAAAAAACAAGCAACCTTCCAACAATTAGAAAGAATTGAAAATTGGTTTAAATATTATGATGGTCAAAAAGAATCCGCACCATATATATTAAACGGTAGTGATTACATGAGAAGTTGGGTGACTCAAACTATTGATGGTTTAAGAAGAGGAACAACGACACCTGAAATAGTAAATGATGTTATGCCTGATGATGTTAATGATGATCTTGTTGATGATATGGGATGGTTATCAAATATGAATAGAGACGTTAAATCACATAAAGATGTGAATGATGATATAAAAATAACAGAAACCTTAAGAAGGATAAACGATATAATGAAAAAAATAATTTAATATGCCAGTTACAGAACCACTTAATTTTAATCAACCCGACAATGAGTTATCTCAAATTGCGGTACAACAAAGATCTAAATTATTCCCAAAGAATGATTATAAAGATACTAATAAATATTCTGTCACAAATCCTGATGCAATTTCCGATGGAGATGATACTGGTAAAGGAACTGGAATATTTTTAGATACAGCTAATGGAGGATCTTCAATTGATATTCTTGAAAGAAAGAATGAAATTAAAATAAATGAATATCAACCAAATAAGCCTTATTCGACACCATCGGCATAATGAAACTTTACAATACTTTAAAAGATGTTATTCTTGAGGTAGTCGCCGTTAATTCAGTTACAGACACAATTAAAAAGAAACAAAAAATTGTGATGTACTATGATGGTGACGAACCAGGAGGTAAAGGTTTGCGTTTAATTGAACCAGTATGTTTTGGGTATAGTAAGTCGGATAATCCGGTATTAAGAGCTTGGGATTTAGAAGGAGCTTCTCATACCGCTTACAATGGAGAACAACCTTTACCTGGTTGGAGATTATTTCGATTGGATAAAGTACTAACCTATAAACCATCGGGAGAAAATTTTACCTCACCAAGACCTGGATATAACCCTAAGGGTGATAAAAGTATGAATAGAGTTATTATTAACTCTGTTTTTGACCAAAATGAGGAAGAAACAATTGAAAGTTCTATTAATGATATTGTAACAGATGTAGTTAATTCAATGATAAATGTAATAATTCAAAAAAATGGTGAGGATTATTTAACTAACATTGATTTATCAAAAGCAGCAGAATCATATAAACAAATTTATCAAGAGTTGGAAAAAAGATTAAATAGAAAATTAAGTGATGAAGATAAAGATAACTTTAGACAACAAATACAAAATTTAATCCAACAATCACAAAGTCTAATAATAAATAATTTAAAATAAAATGGGATCTGAACAAGAACTAATCGAAAAATTAATGATTTCCAAAAAAATTATGGACAAACATAATAATATGGGTAGAGGTCAATCACAAGGAAATGAACTAACAAGTCCTATGGTGGAAGAATTTACACCAATAAAAGGACAATACAATTTACCACAAGAATTTTTATCTGAAGAAAGCGTAATACCAAGACAAACTAACAACGAATTACCAACATCCGAAAGAATACTCAATTCAAGATTACCAGATGAAATAAAAAGATTAATGATGGAACACCCAATACAACAACCAACTATGGGTACATCTACAGGTTCTGTATTATCTAACGAATTGATTGAGAAAGCAACAAGATTGATGAACAATACCCCAAAGGGAGAAACAAATAAACAACAACACCCACAACAACAAATTAATGAAAGTGTTTCTAATTCTAATTTAAAAAATATTATCAGAGAAACAATGGAAGATGTTTTAAAAGAAAATGGGTTATTGGTTGAGTCAGAAACAAGCAGTAATGATTTATTTAAGTTTAGAGTTGGTGAACATATTTTTGAAGGTAAAATTTTAAGAGTTAAAAAAGTAAGTAAGTAATCAATATTTTAATTTATTAACCCCCATTCTTATTTAGTTTGGGGTTTTTTATTTTATTGTCTTTACCTTTTGATAAAATAGGACTATCATTAATAAAAAAATATTATGGACGATAAGATAGAAAAGAAAATTATACTAGAATATAAAAATGGTAAGAGTAGTATAGACATTGTTAAAATTGTTGGATTATCAAAACCCACAATCCTTAAAGTTTTGAATAAACATAATTTAATTAGAAAAAGAGACAGGTGCTCAAGTTTAAATATTAAAAAAGATGGTGATAAATATTATGTTTTAAGAAAATGTCCTTCGTGTGAAAATGAAATTAAAACATATTCAAAGGATAAAGTAATTGCATGTAGAAATCATTTTAATAAAATTAATAATAAATCTTTGTGTAGAACTTGTATGGGTAAAAATAACATGGGTGAAGGTAATCCATTTTTTGGTAAAAAACATAATAAAGAAAGTATAAAAAAAATATCTAATAGTAGAACAGGTAAAGGAATCGG
>Ga0209768_10001902_pt1 | contig 13147 bp, 14 predicted proteins | sample LauGreSBDMM110SD_3_FD_187564 | JGI IMG/M metagenome (GOLD analysis project Ga0209768, IMG submission 187564) | Freshwater lake microbial communities from Lake Michigan, USA - Sp13.BD.MM110.SD (SPAdes) (version 2) | ecosystem: Environmental > Aquatic > Freshwater > Lake | place: Lake Michigan... | reverse complement strand
AAAATTGAAGTGCTTGATGGGCAACATGAATGCCCACAGAAGCCACCACTGTTGGCCAAACGCCATCAACGGTGCAATCGCGCTCTACTTTGCTTGCATCTTGGACATGACCAAAGAGCATGGCGCTGGTTATGCTGTTCAAATGAATGAATGCACTCGAACCGGCATTGACCTGCGCTGCAGCATAGAATAATGGAATTCTTTGTTTTTCGAAATGTTGGGCTAATTCAACTTTCGTTGCGAGCCTATCGGTGAAGTCGAAAACCAGATCAAAGGCTACCGCAAGTTTTTCCGCTCGCGGCTCAAACATTCGTTCTTCAGAAAAGATTTTAACTTTTGCAAAGTGAACTGAGCAGTATTCCTTGAGGACCAGTGCTTTGTTTTTTCCAATGTCACTTGGAGAGAAAAGATGTTGCCTATTTAAATTGGAGGCTTGGACTAAATCACCATCGAAGAGAGTAACATTTCCAATTCCTGAAGAAAGTAAATAAGGAAGAGCGGCGTGCGCCAAACCCCCGCATCCGATTAGAAGAAGGTGCTTGTCTTTCAGATAATCTTGGTCCCAGGTCATTCTGTTAAAAGGAGTCATTTTCGAATTGCAAGATAGTTTAGAGTGTGGCTTCGGGAATATTTTACTAACAATTTTGTTTGTTAAATAGTTGAAAATGAGTAGTTAAGTAAAGAAAATGAACACGAAAAGCAAAAAAAAGTGCGTTCGTCATGAAAAGTTGTACTTTTGCGGTCGTATTTAACCTTTAAAAAACATCAAGACAATGTCTGAAATTGCACAAAAAGTTACCGAAATCATCGTAGATAAACTCGGTGTAGAAGCATCAGTAGTAACCCCTGAAGCTAGTTTCACCAATGATTTGGGAGCAGATTCTTTGGATACTGTAGAGCTTATCATGGAATTTGAAAAAGAATTCAATATCGCTATTCCTGACGATCAAGCAGAGAAAATTGTGACTGTAGGTCAAGCGATTGATTACATCACAGCGAATAAATAATCACTCGGAAATTATTCAACTTTCCCGAAAACTATGGAGTTAAGAAGGGTCGTTGTTACTGGACTAGGAGCATTAACACCTATTGGTAATACTGTCCCAGAATACTGGAGCGGTCTTATTAATGGAGTCAGTGGAGCTAATCTTATTACGCGCTTTGATGCGAGCAAGTTCAAAACGAAGTTTGCTTGTGAACTCAAGGGGTTTAATATCGAAGATCACATTGAGCGAAAAGAAATGCGTAAAATGGATCCTTACACGCACTACGCTTTAGTAGTTGTGAAGGAAGCCATCGTGGATTCTGGTCTCAATGTAGAGAAGGTGGATAAAGACCGTGTTGGCGTCATTTGGGGTTCTGGGATTGGTGGTTTAAATACCTTCCAAGAAGAGTGTATTAATTTCGCGAAAGGAGACGGAACACCTCGTTTCAATCCTTTCTTCATTCCGAAAATGATTGCTGATATTGCCTCTGGTCACATTAGTATTCAGTACGGATTCAGAGGTCCCAATTACACAACCGTTTCAGCTTGTGCTTCTTCAACAAACGCTTTAATAGATGCCTTTAACTACATTCGTTTGGGTAAGGCAGATATCATAGTCAGCGGTGGCTCTGAAGCTGCAATTTGTGAAGCGGGTGTAGGAGGATTCAACGCGTGCAGAGCGCTTTCTGAAAACAATGAGAATTTCAAAACAGCTTCTCGACCTTTCGACAGTACCCGTGATGGTTTTGTCTTAGGTGAAGGTGGAGGTTGTCTTATTTTAGAAGATTTAGAGCACGCCAAAGCGCGTGGTGCTAAAATATATGCCGAACTTATCGGCGGCGGAATGTCTGCAGATGCGTATCACATTACTGCCCCACACCCAGAAGGTATTGGTGCAATCAACGTAATGAAGAACGCGCTTTCAGATGCAGGAATTACCGCAGATTCAATTGACTACATCAACGTTCACGGAACCTCTACCCCTTTAGGAGATGTTCAAGAAGCAAAGGCCATTCAAAATATTTTTGGAGAGCATGCTTATAACGTAAATATTTCAAGTACCAAGTCAATGACGGGTCACTTGCTAGGTGCTGCTGGAGCCGTTGAAGCTATCGCATCTATCTTGGCTATTAAAAATGGAATCATTCCACCAACGATTAACTTCGTAAATACCGATGAAGCTTTAGATCCGAAATTGAACTTTACCTTCAATACGGCGCAACATCGTGAAGTTAATATCGCAATGACTAACACCTTCGGGTTTGGTGGTCATAACACCTCAGCCATTTTTAAGAAATACGAATGATTTGGAAGTTCTTTTCCAAAGCACATCCCAATAGGGAACTTTTCTCCTATATACAAGACACCTTTCATGTAAAGCCCAAGAATCTTGCGCTTTATGAGACAGCTTTGCGTCATGCAAGCGCTGCCGATGAAATTCAACCAGGAATAAAAAACAGCAACGAGCGATTAGAATTTTTAGGTGACGCCATTCTAGATAGCATTGTTGCCCATTATTTGTTTTCGAAGTATCCCGCTCTTACAGAAGGAGAACTAACCAAAATGAAATCGAAGATTGTCCGTCGAGATAATCTCAACGCAATCGGGTACGATTTGAAATTGTATGAATTTTTAAATGTCAGTATCGGCAAGCAGGAAATTCACGAAAGTCTAATTGGAAATGCGCTGGAAGCCATATTTGGTGCACTTTTCCTGGATAAGGGGTATAAGGTCACTCGGGAAATAGCATTGAAATTATTGAAGGAGCATGGGCTCGACGAGCGTGTTCACTTGGACGTGGATTACAAAAGTAAATTGCACGAATGGGGACAAAAGACCCGTAGGCATTTGGTATACATTGTACGTGAGCAACGCAGCACTGGAGCGCAAATGTTGTACACTATTGCTTTGGAATTAGATGGTAAAGAAGTGGGAAGAGGGACAGGCGGTTCAAAAAAAGCGGCGGAACAATCGGCTGCGGAAGCTGCAGCCAAAGTAATATTGATAAATTAAAACTGAAAAATATGTACGGAAAAATGCAGGAACATTTACAAACTGAATTGAACGATATTCGTGAAGCGGGTTTGTTCAAAAGAGAGCGTATCATTACCACCCCGCAAGGAGCAGTTATTCAAACCACGGAGGGGAAAGAGGTTTTGAATTTTTGCGGAAATAACTACCTCGGTCTTTCGAGCCATCCTGCAGTTCTAGAAGCTGCAAAGGCTACCATTGATTCTCACGGATTTGGAATGTCGAGTGTTCGTTTTATCTGCGGAACACAGGACATTCATAAGACTTTAGAGCATAAACTTTCTGAATTCCTTCACACAGAAGATACCATTTTATATGCTGCTGCATTTGATGCAAACGGGGGTGTTTTTGAACCGCTGTTGAACGAGCAAGACGCAATCATTTCTGATGCATTGAATCACGCCTCAATTATCGACGGCGTTCGTTTGTGTAAGGCCGAACGTTACAGATATAAAAACAATGACATGGCTGATCTTGAAGAGCAGCTAAAAGCCGCTTCAGGTGCACGTTTTAAACTTATTGTAACAGACGGTGTGTTTTCAATGGATGGCTACGTGGCACAGTTAGATAAGATTTGTGACTTGGCCGATCAATACGGGGCAATGGTTATGGTAGACGAATGTCACGCTACCGGTTTCATTGGTAAAACAGGAAGAGGAACAATAGAGTTGAAAAATGTTTTAGGTCGCGTAGACATCATCACGGGCACTTTAGGCAAAGCGTTGGGTGGTGCAATGGGCGGATTCACAAGCGGAAGAAAAGAAATCATTGACTTGCTTCGTCAACGTTCAAGACCCTATTTGTTCTCAAATTCACTTGCTCCTTCAATCGTAGGCGCGTCTATTGCGGTAATGGACATGCTCAGTGCATCTTCAGATTTGCGCGATAAATTAGAAATTAATATCACAAGATTTAAAACGGGAATCAAAGCGGCTGGATTCGATATTAAAGACGGCGAGAGTGCAATAGTTCCAGTAATGTTGTACGACGCGAAACTTGCGCAAGATTTCGCAGACGCGTTATTGCAGGAAGGTATTTATGTTATCGGATTTTTCTACCCAGTTGTTGCGAAAGGTCAAGCGCGCATTCGTGTTCAACTAAGTGCAGGGCATGAGTTTGAGCATATTGACAAAGCCATTGAAGCTTTCACCAAAGTTGGAAAAGCACTAAATGTGATTCAATAATTTATGTCGAAATATTTAATCGTAGGACAAGGGCTAGCAGGAACACTGCTAGCCTTTTCTCTGTTGGAAAAGGGCGAGGAAGTGTTGATTGCCGACGATTACAATCACGCTTCTGCATCTCAAGTAGCGGCGGGAATGTGGAATCCGGTTACTTTCAAACGGCTAGCGGCGTCTTGGTTAGCGAAGGAAATGTTGGAGGAAATGAATGTGACTTTTCTGCGACTGGAGAACAAGTTGCAAGCGAATTTTTTTCATCAATTACCCGTTGCAAGAATTTTCAACTCCATTCAAGACGCCAATTTTTGGGATGAAAAAGCGGATCATCCAGAAGTGGGAAGATATCTGTCAGCTCGCTCGAACAGAAGTGTACAGGAAAATTTCGATGCTCCTTTTGGAAACAGCGAAGTGAACGAATGCGGTTGGCTGAACGTTCCGTTGTTCCTCGAATCTTCAAAGAATTATTTCATTAATGATGGAAATTTCATCAATGAATCTGTGGAAGAAAGCGATGTGGAGTTTCATGAAAGTGGACTTCGATGGAAAGAAATGGCGTTCGATAAAATAATTCTGTGCACAGGTATAGGAGTGAATAAATGGAAGGGATTGGAAGATTTGGATCTTATTCCGAACCATGGTCAAGTCTTAGATTTACATATTGAAGGCTTGGTGTTGGATGTGATTGCAAACTTTGGACAGTTTTTACTTCCTTATGGAAATGGGAAATTCAGAGTGGGTGCCACTTACGATTGGAACGAAGTTCTAGATGTGCCCACCAACGAGGCGAGAGAATTTTTGCTATCTGAATTGAAGTCTAGATTGAATAAGGAGGTTGTGGTTGAAAGTCAGAAAACAGGTTATCGTCCCACCACCCGCGACAGACGACCCATCTTGGGATTCGCAAAGGGCAATGAAACACTAGGTGTCTTTGGCGGATTAGGTTCGAAAGGAGTGCTTCTTGCACCGTATTTCGCGAAATTGTTTACATTGGTTTTAACGGAGGGAATTGTTATTCCGAAGGAAGTAAATACCGCGCGATTCTAACAATTCAAGGTGAAGAACCTTTGAATTAGTCTACGATTCGTCCAATTTGTTCAGATAGATTTGTTATGCGCCTGAAATGTGCGAAAAATGAAACGGATTTATTTACTTCTCCTGCTATTGGCTTCGAGCCATTGGATATCTGCACAGCAGATAGATGAAGGAGATTCACGTGCTATGATTCAGGCCAACTTCATTTATCAGTTTGCGGTAAATAGCAACTGGCCGGTGGAAATGAAGAAAGGAAAATTTCTGATTGTGGTTTATGGAAACGACGCTGTCTACAAACATGTTTTAGAAAAGTATGCGATGAAACCCGTAGGCGCGCAAACCATAGAGGTGCAATCTTGGACCGATTACAAACCTGGATTAGCTAGCCATATTGTTTTTGTAGACAAATCGAAGAAGACAGATTTTGCGAAAATTATAAAAGAGGTGAAGGGTAAGAATACCTTAGTCGTAACGAATTGGGAAGGAGCATTGGGCAGTGGTGCCGCAATTAATTTCAAAACAGTTGATAATTCTATTCGTTACGAATTGAGTGAGGCAGCATTGTCGGAGAAAAGGATTACTCCTGGAAATAAAATTTTACAATGGAAAGTTCAATAGTATGAAGCACACATTCTTACTTTTTTTGATTTTACTTGGTGTGGCTCAAATGGGCTACAGTCAAGTGAATCCAATTGTAGCGAAAGCTGCTGAATTGTGCGATGAAAAGAAATACGACGAAGCGCTTGCCCAAATAGACGATGGCTTTATATTGGCCAGTTTGAACTCAGATGCGAATGCATGGTTTGTAAAAGGATTTATTTTAAAAGAGCTGTACAAACAAAAGGAAGCCAATCAACGCAAGAGTAACTACAGATACCTTAGCGTAGCTGCATTAACCAAAGCACGCGAATTCGATTCAAACTTGGAATTCGCATCAAACATAGATGCAGCTTTTCAATACATAGCCTTCACCTATTTCAATGACGCCTTGTTGCGTTCTGCTGAAATGGACAACGAATCCGAGAATGAACCGCTCGACCTATTCAAAAAGTTTGAAGAGCTTTATAAAGGTTCAGATGTCGAACTCAAAGATTTGAAGTTAGAATTCAACAGTAAAATGGCAGAGGGGCACTACCGAAACTGGATAAAAAATACGGAGGACACTCACCATTACGCATTGTGTTTGGATTATTATTCTAAGGTTCTTTCCTTGGATAACAGAAACTGCACTGCCAACTTAAACCTTGCAATAGTGAACTACAATCAAGGTGTGTTCATGATTCGTAAGATTGGTGCTCAGACCGATATGATGGACTTAATTTCCATTCAAGATGAAAGTGTGAAAAAGTTTAAGGCTGCCATGCCATATGCTCAACAGGCCTTTGCTTCATGCACCCCTGCCCCAACTAACTACAAGGTGCTTATGTTTGTGAATCGCGCGTTGGGAAGGGAAGAAGAATATCTTCGATTGAAGAAAGAGTCAGAAAAAAAATTCAAATCAAATTAATTACAATCCATGAATTGGTTCTTCAACAAGAAGTATCGTCTTGGATTTGGCTTCGGTGTCATCATATTCATCGTTGCCGGCACCTTGGTCATGACCATGATTACGCTGCAGCGGAGTTATGATATCAATCGGAAAATTAACGACAAGTATGTTCCATCTATTGGATGCTTACAAGACTTAGAGAGCTATACGCTTCGTTCAAAAGACTTAATTAAAGAATGGGCGTTTGTTCAGCGGGTAGAGGAAGATCTTCATCGCAAAGAGATGAAGGCAATTAGTGACAGTTCGCTCACGAATTCATGGACACGGCTCAAAGAAGTTAAAAGTAATTTCAGCAAGGAAGAACAACAGAAGCTCGATTCGTTAGAAGTCAGAATAGCGGATATGTTGGTTCAATACAAAGAAGTTCAACAACTATTACCCACCTTCGACAGTTACAGTAATCCAATTGCGTTAATGGAAGCTGAATCATATTTTATTGAAGGAAGTGGAATCCCTTTGGTGGTTGAAGAAGCAGAGGCTATTCTGAATGAATTGCGCACAAAGCAAACCGAACGAATGAATAGGGAAATTGAAGAAATGAATGTTCAGTTCTCTCGATTAACCGGTGTTCTTGTGGTGGTTTCTTTGTTCGTTTTATGCGCGGGAATTGCCATTGCCTATTTCACAACAAAACTGAGAAAGCAAAAAGAAGAATCTGATGTTCAAAAGGAACAATTGAATTTGTTGTATCACGATTTGACTGACAGCATCAATTACGCTCAAAGACTTCAAAATACAATCTTACCGAACATTGGTGCGGTGCGACAAATCTTCAACAAGAGTTTTGTTTTTTATGTTCCGAAGGCTGTGGTAAGTGGCGATTTTTATTGGTTTAAGAATGTAGGTGGAAAGAAATTGTTCGCCGCTGCAGACTGCACGGGACACGGTGTTCCCGGTGCATTCATGAGTTTGGTGGGTCACAACTTTTTGAATCACGTGACTAAAGTTTTTCTTGATCCTTCACAAATTCTAAATAGCGTAAATCGTTTGGGTACAGAGGTGCTGCGGAACAATAACACTGGTGTTCGCGACGGTATGGACATTGCACTTTGTGCAATCGATGAAAAGGAAATGATGTTGGAATATTGCGGTGCGAACATTCCACTTTACGTTGTCAGAAAGAATGAACTTATTGAATTGGCTCCAACCAAAAGAAGCATTGGAACCTTCGGTGAACGCGGTGAGTCTTTTGAGACAAAGAAATTCCAATTGGAAAAAGAGGATATGGTATACGCCTGCAGCGACGGATATGCAGACCAGTTTGGTGAAGCGAACAATAAAAAATTCATGCGAAAGCGATTCAAAGAAATTCTTACATCTATATCAAGTCTAGAAATAGATGTGCAAGAAAAAACCCTTCACGAAACGTTTGACGCTTGGAAGGGTTCAGTGGAACAAACCGATGACCTTTTAGTTATCGGAATTCGAATCTAATTATTACGAAGCCAGGCTTGAGCGGTCTGCTATATAAGTGTCAACCGGGTTCACACATAACACAGGTATCTGCGCATCGTTGGTGATTAAGTGCTGTTCGTAGCTCGAGTTGAATACATTTAACAGTGAACTCTCGTAGAAATTCATAATGCAAATCAAATCAGCTTCAACCGCTGCGGAGTATTTCAATAACGATTTGACGAATGAACCTTCGGACTTCGTTTCAGTAATTTCAACTTCAACAGGAATGTTCTTTGAACTCAAGTATTCTACGGCGTAATTTAAATTACGGTCCAGTTGATTTTTTAGGAACTCATCGGTTTCATTCGGTGAAATCAAATACACTTTCGAATTGAAGTACTTCGCGATATCGCGAACTGCACTTAGTTTTTGTTTGGTTTCTTTGTGCAAGTCTAACGGCACAACCAAACGGTGATATCCTTGCTCACGAATGGTTCTCTCTTGAACAACGATGAAAGGAATAGAACTTTCAGTAACGATTTTTAATGCGCGGCTTCCAGACATGAACTGCATGCCGCGAGCTCCATGTGTTCCCATAATAATAAGGGCTGCATCCATTTCCGTTGCAGCCTTATCGATGTCTTCAAAGATGTTACCGATTCGGACATGAGCGTGAATCTCAACGCTGTTTTCAACACGAATACGATCTTTAAGCGCGTCTAACTTCAAGCGCGCTTCAGAAACTTGTTTCTTGTTTTCTACAATGTGAATCAGATGAATATCGGCAAGAATTGTTTTGCCCATCAAAAGTGCATGTTCAATGGCAATATCGCTCACCTTAGTGAAATCGACTGGAACTAAAATTTTCTTAGAAAATCCCATAATAATATTTTTTACAAAGATAAATGAATTGAGTGCTATCCGTTAAGACTAAAATCAAGTACCTGTTGGAAAAATAGATCCGGAGATTCGGCGTGAGGCCAATGTCCCGTGTTTTTCATTTCAATAATTTTAGCTTGGGAAAAGTATTCTTGAAGAGAACGCTCATCTTCCTTCAAAATATAATTGGAAAGTTCTCCTTTAATAAACAATGTTGGTAGGCTAATGGGGGCGTTTACCGGCACCTCAGCAAGAATTTCATTGATATGGAATTCAAGTGCATCAATATTGAAACGCCAATCTAATTTCCCAGATTCCTTCCAATAGAGATTTTTAAGTAGAAAAAGCTGCGTGGCCTTGTCAACAGAGGTCTTGGAAAAAATATCTTCTGCTTCCGCTCTTGATTGTATTTGATTCAAGGGAACTGACTTCAACGCCTCAAAAACAGCGTCGTGGTGAGGCGGATAGCGTTTTACGCCCATATCCACAACAATGAGTTTTTCAATTAAAAATTCAATCTCTTGGGCAACGTGCATCACTGTCTTTCCGCCCATGCTGTGACCTAAGAGTATCACATCGCGAAGGTTTTCAGAGGCTATGAAATCAATGGCATCTTCACACATCAGTTTGTAATTCATTTCATCGGAATGAAATGATCTTCCATGATTTCGTTGATCTATAGTATACACACAGAACCCATGCTCTGCCCATTTTTTAGCGTGCGTGGTCCAATTATCTCCGGTCCCAAAAAGCCCATGAAAGATGAGCATTGGTTTTCCTTCCCCGTATTTACTGAAATGCAATTTCATTTTACATCAATTCGTTTTTGTACATCTGCACGGTATTTTCCAATCCGAAATACAAGGCATCGGAGATTAGCGCATGGCCTATAGAAACCTCGTTGAGATGGGGGACCTGTTGCGCAAAGTATTTTAAATTCTCCATGTTCAAATCGTGACCGGCATTAATGCCAAGTCCCTCTTTGTGTGCAGCTTTCGCTGTTTCAATAAATGGCGCTACAGCTTTTTCTTTGTCAAGGGAATAGCCAACAGCGTAGCTTTCGGTATACAATTCAATGCGATCTGTACCGGTTTCAGCGGCTCTTTTCATGAGGGCGGGATTGGCTTCCATGAAAATACTTACACGCATGCCGTGTGATTTTAATTCTTTAACGATTCCCGATAAAAAATCAAAATGTGTTTCCACATCCCAACCTGCGTTGGATGTTACAGCATCTGGCGCATCTGGCACCAATGTAACCTGATGCGGTTTCGATTGAATAACCAATTCCATAAAGTCAGAAGTGGGATACCCTTCCACATTGAATTCAGTTTTTACAACTTTTTTCAAAGCGGGGACATCTGCGTAACGAATGTGACGCTCGTCGGGTCTCGGGTGCACCGTAATGCCATCGGCACCGAAGCGTTCGATGTTCTGCGCTGCCACAATGACATCTGGTGTAATGCCACCTCGTGCATTCCGAATGGTGGCTATTTTATTAATGTTTACGCTAAGTGCGATCATGTATTTAAAATTGGTTGTGCAAAACTCGGCAATATTCGAATTCAAATTCACGTTGTGGAACGAAAAATGATTGTACGTTTAATCGCTCGTCAAAACATGCTATGAATAAAGCTCTGAATTTAATATCGAAAAGCCTGCCCGCACTGAGTCGCGGCGATTCGGCTATGTACGTATTAAATTTAATGGATGAATTGCGTGTGAACGATTTACCTGTGGTTGAAAACGGATTGTTTATAGGTTTAGCCAATGAAAGTGATTTCCTAAACGCGGAGGTTTATCAGGGTGAAGTTCAGGCCGAACTCGATTTGCTAAATGTTTCTGTTTTACCAGATTCACATGTTTTAGACGTGTTGAAGGTGGTCAGTGAAAATGATTTAACGGTAATTCCTGTTGTTGACGAAGGAAATAACTACCTCGGTAGTATCACTTCTGCCGATTTGCTCGATCATTTAGCAGAAATGTTAGGTGCCATGCGCGAAGGTGGAATCATTGTATTGCAAGTATTCGAGCGCGATCACAGCATTCAGCAAATTGCACGCATCATTGAAGAAAACAACGCAAAGATCTTAAGCCTTTCCGTGGTTGCAGTTTCAGAGGGGAATTTGGAGATGCACATTAAAATTGATCTACCCGATTTGAATCCTATTCTTCAAAGTTTAGAGCGTTTCAATTACAATGTCCTTAGTAAGTTTCAGGCTTCTCAGTACGACGATGAGTTAAAAGATCGTTACAACGAACTCATGCGTTACTTGAATATGTAGCGTTTGCTGAAAAGCGCTACCTTTGTTTTTTACACGATATGTTAGTATACGTTTTTGGAAAAAAATTCGAGGCCGACTTGGCTCCAGCAGTGCAACAATTTCTTGAGAAAATGGTGCGACGCGGAATTTCCATTTGTGTCTACAAAGGGTTTGAACGTTTTCTTCAGTCACACATTCAAATTCCTGCACACACCATCTTCGAAGAAAATTCAGAATTTGAAAATGCAACAGCGTTGTTCAGCTTTGGTGGCGATGGAACATTTCTAGACGCAGCGCGACTGGTAGGTTCTAAACGTATTCCGCTGTTAGGAATCAACACAGGAAGACTCGGGTTTCTCTCTCACGTGAGCGTGTCAGAAGTTGACGAAGCTCTTGAACAGTTTGTAAATTCCGAATACACCATTGACCCGCGCTCCTTCATTCAAATTAAATCGGAACAATTCGATTTCGGTGATTTCCCCTATGCGTTGAATGAAATTACAATCAACAACGCCACGCGGAATGAAATGATCAAAATTAACGCGTCGGTGAATAAAGCCTTTTTGAGCAGTTACTGGGCAGATGGATTAATTGTTGCCACCCCAACAGGGTCTACGGCCTATTCGCTTTCTTGCGGCGGCCCAATAGTAACACCGAATTCGAATAATTTTATTATCACGCCAATTTCTGCCCACAACCTTACGGCGCGTCCGCTTGTAATTGGAGACACCTCCACAGTAAAGTTGAAAGCTGATTGTAGGTCCGGACAGATACAAATAACATTAGACAGTTTTCAGTACGTGGTGGACAGCGGTGTAGAAATTACATTGTGTCGCGCACCCTTTGAACTGCAAATGATACTTTTGGAAGGAAGAAATTTCTTCAGAACCATTCGAAAGAAAATGGGTTGGGGACTTGACATTCGAATGGATTGACAATAATTAATTGAAAAAAGCATTGTGCAGGTATGAATAACCGTTTACTTCTTTTGGTGTTATTTTTAGTTGGAAATGCCGCGGCAATCGGGCAGGGACTGAGCAAAGAGAAAAGCAAGGAACTTTCTATTTCGGTCGGAACGGCCTATTACATTGGTGAGATAAATCCTTCGAAGCATTTTGGAACCAAAGAAAAATTAGCCCTTGGAATCGCTATTCGAAATAATTTGAATAAGCGTTGGGCCATTCGCACAGGCCTAACGTACGGAAATGTTGAGGCTTTCGATTCAGATAGCAAAGATGCTTGGCAACAGAATCGAAATTTAAATTTTAGAAATCGCTTTTTTGAAGGAAGTGTCATTGCCGAGTTGAACTTCTTCAATTATCAAATCAACTCAAAGCACAACATTTCTCCATATTTATTTCTTGGTGCTGCTGTTTTTCGGATGAATCCAGAGGGAATGTATAACGGTTATTGGCACCCCCTTCAACCCGCCGGAACTGAGGGGCAGGGAATGGCAGGTAAAGATGCGTTGTATAAAACAACTGGATTCACAATGCCAATGGGTGCCGGATTGAAATGTAACATTAAAGGGTTGCTTGGATTTTCTTTGGAATGGGGAATGCGCAAAACGTACACAGACTATTTCGACGATATTTCTGGAACGTATGTGAATCCGACCATGCTAACTGCCGCTCGCGGACAATTGGCGACCAATTTAGCCGATCAGAGCCTCGTTCAAGAGAATAACAATAACGCCTACATGCAACGCGGAGACCCAGGAAGAAAGGATCTTTACTTCTTTTGCATGGCCTCGTTAAATTTCAGAATAGACAAAAAAGGAAATAGCTGCGCAACCTGGCAGTAATTGCTTGTCTAAACACGGGCTTTCCGT
>Ga0209768_10001901_pt1 | contig 13147 bp, 7 predicted proteins | sample LauGreSBDMM110SD_3_FD_187564 | JGI IMG/M metagenome (GOLD analysis project Ga0209768, IMG submission 187564) | Freshwater lake microbial communities from Lake Michigan, USA - Sp13.BD.MM110.SD (SPAdes) (version 2) | ecosystem: Environmental > Aquatic > Freshwater > Lake | place: Lake Michigan... | reverse complement strand
CTTGGCATGGCAACCCGATCCCGTAAACACATAGAACTTCTCCTGTCGAATACCACCATCCAAGACGCACGCGAGCAGATCCTTCATGTACCGGCACACCTCGACGTTCGTGAAGACTTGCGAAAGGTACGTCTGGATCTCAGCGACCTCGGGCGACGTCGCATCATACTGCATGTAATAGCGACGCGTGCAGAAGCTGATGAAGTCATCGGGCAGACCATCGCGGAACTCTTGCATCCGAAGATCATACACGCCATTCTCGAAGCCGATGAGGTGCGGGTGCGAGTCGAGCAGCTCCTCAAAGTTCTCATCCGTAAACAAACACTTGCACTCCTTCATCACAGAATCCTTATAGCCCGAGGTCTTCAACCGAAGCGAGATTGATAAAAGCTGTTTCGACTTGGTCTCGCAGATCTCACGAGTGTCGCCACCTGGAGCCCGATTCGCCTCCGTGTTCCAGTGCTGCACGCGCTCCATGAATTTCGAGCATACATCTTGCGACATCACCATGCGCAGCGTGAGGCCCTCGCGCGTTCGCACCCACCGATGGCGATCCTCTTTGAATGTATACCACGTATCCTTGCACGTAAAACGATAGCGATCCTTGTACATCGCATGAATCACTTTGGCCACATCGAAGTGCGCGCCCTCAGATCCGGAGCACCGATCAATGAGCGTGATCACATTGTTGTCCATGATTTCGTTATAGCGACGCTCATTGTCCACGCGTGCCCACCACCGAAGTGTGCCCATTCCGAGCGTGTCGATGCGCATCTTGTCCCATTGCATTTGGCAGACGCCCTCGATGTACTTGCTCGACACACGAGAGAAATCGATCCACGAATCCAGCAGCCGATAGTCGATGTTCCGCAGCGCCCACCCGACCTTGATCCAGTCCTCGTAGTTTTCCGCACGGCGCACCGAGAGGCACTCGGCCACGATCTGTCGGGCGAGCGTGAGCTCATCATCGGACACATAGTTGCGTTTTTGGTTAACGGTTTTCATGAAAATCTGGTTTTGAAGCTTGCCCTTGCGGCGCTCGTCCATCGCCGGGAGCACGTGGCGTTGGTATTCTTCGATCTCGGCCCTGATGGACGCGCGGATCTCGATGGCCTCGTCGGCCTTCTGGCGCATCATGAATAAGCGCACATAGCGCAGCTCCTCCTCCGCCGACGCAAGGGGCATTTGAATCGCCACGCCATTCGCGTTATCGTAATTATAGATCGCCGTGACCACATACGGATCCTGATCGGGCTTTCGGCTGCCATACATGAGCCAGTTGTTTTTGTCGATGATGGCCTGATCTATCACTTGATCGAAGGTGTTGCATAGCTTCATGCCGCTAAAGAGATCACTTGCACCATCGAGCATGTGTTTGCGAATGAGCTGTTGAAGGGTGTTTGACATCACGAGCCCGGGCCACACGATATGCACGCCATCCTTAACCTTACCGCGATCCTCTTTCGGTCCAGGCTTCTCCATGACATATGCCGTCCATAGGTTGGGGTCGGTGGACTCGATGTCCACGTACCTCGTTATGACTTTGAAATAGCTGGTGACGATCCGCACAATATCTTCGCGCGTGTAAAGGCGCTTGATGCCCGTGGCCGGGAGCGCGAAGCGAAAATCCAGGTCCGATCGCAGTGGACTCGGATCCATCGGTTTCTCTGTCAAATGTAAAAGCGTACCTTTAACCATGGCGCGCGTGTAGGCTTCAACGAAATCATCGGATTTCTCATTAGGAATTATATACTTGCCACCTTTCATGCATGTGTGTGTCGGACTTGTGCCTTTCTCGCACCGGAAGTGATTGAGGAATTTGCGAAACTCGTCCATCATTCACTTCCGGGTGCTTCTGCCGATCCGGTGCCTTCTGGCTATCCTAAAATATACACGGCCTATTTTTTTAAGTGCCTTTCGCTCGCGTTTGGCGTGTCGAAATGCCGGACGCTAAGAAAAAATGCACTCCATTTTGTATGTGAAAATTTGGCAGAAGCGAAAATCAATTTTTTTGCCCGTACATGGTAACGACAGACATGGCCTATTGCAGTCCTTCGCGTTCGGAAACTGCTAAGAAGCAAGCGCCTGGTGACGCTAGCTGCTTTACTAAGGAGCAGTTAGTGCGTTTGGCGGAGGCATGGAACTCGACGAGTGCCTCTGGGGCCCGGGGTCCTATCGCCGGTATGGCAAAGATGACCAAGACTGCTCTATGGGGTGCTCTGAACGATCGCATGAATACAGAATGTGGTGGATCGGGGCGCGAGTGGTGTTGGGCAGATAAGTTGGCTGCGCGTACCCCAAAGCCGGCCGAGATCGAGGCAAGCTTGCGTCCGAAGAAGCCTAAGGAGTGGTATAGCGCACCTCGCACGTGGCTTACGAATTTGGACATAGATGCTGTGATGCGCCAGTATGACATGGATGTTGCGCCTCAATACAAATACAGGTTTCTTGGTGTGTACCCGATTGACTTTGCGAAAAAGTCAGCATTTGGCAAGTGTTTATTTGCCGAGATCTGTTCTCTGAACTTCAAGCGCATGTACACTCAGGGCATCCGGTATGTCGGAATCATCACGAACTTGGATAAGCACAATGAGGGCGGGTCGCATTGGACGTCGGTATTCATGTGCATCGATCCCAAAATGTCGTGCTTTGGGGCGCATTACTATGATTCGTTTGCGAGGGCGCCGCCGCCTGAAATAGGCGAGTTTGTTGCATCGATTAATGCACAGATCGCTCCTATGGCCAAAAAGCCGTTCGAGCTCGATTACAATCGGCAGCAGCATCAGTTTGAAAATTCGGAATGCGGGCTTTTTGCGATGGCGTACCAGATCAGGTGGCTCACGCTCTTACGAACACACTCGGTGAGCACACGATCACGGCCCCTTACAATCGACAAGGTGACCGATATCAACATAAATGACAAAATCATCCACGAGCTCCGGGACGTCCTCTATCGCCCAAGCCGCGGAGGGGGTATAAAGGCATCGAGTAAAAACAAAATAAAGGGACCAAAGGCCAAATAAGGATGTCAAGATTCGCCGAACCCGAAAACATCACTTTCTTAGAAGGGATATGCGCCCGTTACCTATCGGACACTCTTGACATCAAGTTGCCCAGAGAACAGTTGGCAAATGCTATATTTGAATTGGTATCTACTGTCCAACAAATGCCCGATCAAGCACAATGCGACTTGAGTGAGCTTAACAAGCGCGTAATGGGCTTGCTCAAGCGCAAAATCGCAATGCCGCCCCCGCAACAGTCGCAGCTACAACAACCTCAACAGATGCCAATGCCGCCCGCGCTTCCGCAACCTCTCGAGCGCCCATCGGATACTCAACCCGATCGTGATACTGAAGGCTCATTCATGGCTAAACTAGACTTTCTTGAAAAACAAAGATCGGTTACAGCGACTCAATTGCCCCTTGGGCCACCCATGCCGTACATCCAACCAGCCCTCCCTTTGGTCGCTCAAGCCGCTCAACTTCCTTTGGTGGCTCAGGTCGCTCAAGCCGCTCAACCATTGCAGCCGATAGTTGTGCTTCCATCAAAGGCAATTGTTGTTCATGGATACGAACGCGATTATAAGTACCATGCCAATCGTGCAACATTCCTTTGGCCCGGACATTCCGTTGGACCTAGCAGCTTGGATTCGTCAATGATATCCCTTGTAGCTGCAATGCTACCTCCTTGCCGCATGAAGCTTGCGCCCTTTGTGAAATTAGGGATTGAAGGTGCCGGTGGACAGAAAGTTGAGTTTTTATTGAATCCGGCAGGACAAGCTCAGGCATTACGTCCTTTCTCAAAGGGACTTGCACTGATGCGCATGATGGCATGCCCTTGGACCATCTCACTCCAAACAGCCGATGGCCACGAACTGCCCTTGGGGAGTGATACCTATATAGTAAAGTCCATAGAAGTCATTAGTCCTAGCCCAGCAATCTATTCAATTTACATTGATCACGAAAGCGACTTTGCAGATGTTGGAGATCGCATGTGCTTTACAGGAGCAACGTCTTCCATGTATGGCCATGTGCACGGCATAAGTCCAGGGCGACTCATTATAATAGCTGACGCGACTGATGGCACCTCAGGGGATCTTCGGAAAATTGTGGGTTGGATCGCTCTAAACATGACAAGGCAGGTGACACTTATATTTGAAGCGAGTCCTAAAAATTGAACGGCAGTTATGGAATGGCCGTGTAAAAATGACGAGCAAATTTATTTTTGATGTTCTGGATTCCGAGCTTCGGCGAGTGCAAGGTGATCTTCTTTTGCAAGTTGCAAAGAAGTACAATATCGATCACAAAGAGTTGATTGACGAGTTTATATCGAAGCCTCTTCGTGTCATTCCTAATGCTCAAGCCAAAGTTGAAGTCATTCGCAAAAAGCCGCGTGTTGGCAAGGAGAACATTGCCCCGGAGTGCCGATGCCATGCGCGTATTTGGAACCGAGGCAATGGAGGCCAATGCACGCGAATTTCAAAGGAGGGCAGCAACTTTTGCACACAACACATGGATCCGGAGAGCCGCAAACATGGCGACATGTCCATGGCTCCATCGCCCGACGTATTTAAGCCAAACCAACGCAAAAAGGCATTGTATACTTAGACCGGGTTGTTACATCACGGCGGTCATGATAACAAGGAAGATCCATACGATCATCGTGAGGACTTCCATGCGGTATATGAGCTCGATCTTCTCGTCCTCTGAGATTGCGATGTCCTTCATTCCTTGCACGGGGAAGTTGACGTTCCACATGATAAAGAAGATGAGCATCGAGAAGAGCAAGAGCATTATCACGTGACTGAAGACATATGACCTGTTAACGTGGAAGTTGACGTAGTTGAATACGATACGCATCCGGTACATATCGAAGTTGACAAGGAGCACAAAGATCGTGAAGAGAAGGATGTAAAACCCGACGAACACGGCAAGCGCTCCAGTGATACGACGGATGTACCCTTTGTTGATGATGAGCTCGGCGATGGCAAGAGCGACAAGGCGAATAAAGAGCGTGACGAAGATGAAGACCACTTTGTCAAGTGTGCTGATCCGCAGAACCTCGCGAGGAACCATGTTGTTGGCATCGAGGGACTCGGACAAGTTGATGGCGGCCTTGAAATCGTCGTCCTTTGAGTTCTGATCGCGCTCATCGAGATAGTTGTTGAAGAGGCGGGCAAAGATCGATGGCGACACGTTCTCTGTAGCGGCAGCAGCGCCGGTGCCCATCGCCGGGTTGTCGCGTCGCTTGATCACATCGTCGAACTTCAGGACAGCATCGATAAGAACCTTTTGTTTGATATCTTTTTGGAGGTTATCAATGGCAGTTATGACCGTCTGATCGTCATCGGACATACCACCGCCTCTGCGTTGACCCAATGCCTTTAATAGTTGACTATTTATTCCATTCTTGTCAGAACCTGAACTTTCTTTCTTTTTGGTATTCGCCGTCTTGATTTCGCGAATGCCGTTTGCAATCGGCTTGATCACTGCAATAGCCGAGCTGAAAATGTTCAATATCTTATTCTTCAAGTCGTCCATACGGCCAAGAATGCCAGGTTGGTCGAGTTTGTAGTCGCCATCCATCGCATCTTTGAGGGCGCCCTTGACGGACTTTAGAATGCGATCCTCTCCGGTGGCGGTGTAGATCTCCTCAAGTTTTGCTTGAATGTCAACAAGAATGCGCTTCTTATCATCAATGGTCTTAGTGGCTTCGTCGACAAATGCCTTACCCTCGGTGTTCAGAAACGTTTCCATTCCTGAAATAATTCGGGCTTCCTCTTTCACCAATGGATCCTTGATATCCTTGGTGTTTCCTTGACGCCGCTCTTGTCCCCCGGGTGGTGCCGGTTGTGCAGGTGCCTCTTCTTGTCCCGTACGTGTTAGAGGTATTCCGCTTTTAGCCGATTTAAAATTCTCAATTGCAGTCTTTACATCAATGCTTTTACTGATTACTTCAAATCTTCCCTTGATGCTATTGAGTGCGTCAGATACACCTTGTGCGTCCTTCTTCAACTGATCTATTTGCGCCTTGAATCCCGAAGACACTGGAGCAGCAGAAGTAGGAGCTGCAAGAGCTACAGAAGGCACCGGAGGCGCAATGGGACGGGGCTCGGAACGGGGCTGCGCTACAGGAGCAACAAGAGGAGCATCGCCCCCACCACCACGAGTAGTGCCATTTAATGCGTCTTGAATGCTTGTGACCATGCCTTTCATGCTGGAATGTAGCTTCTCAACCTGTACTATTCTTTGCTCATTATTAATATTGGATAAAAGTGCCAACATGATTGTCTCGTATGACTTTTCATCAATTTTGTCCGAAAGAGCTGCCTTTATGCTTTCAATGCTTTGAATGGATTTCTTCGAGTTCGCATCTTGGCTAATTCCTTGAATGACCGCAGCAAGAGACGTAAGCAATGCACTGTTCGCTTTGTCGTCGGAAGATTGAAAGAGCTCGATGAGCTTTTGCTTGCCTCGCTGGCCCTCAATGAAGGTGAGAAGTGCGGTTTGAAGCGTGCTATTTATGCGATCATCATGTGTTTTAAGTGATTCAATTTCATCCGCGTGTGCTTGAAGTTTCTTTTGTGTCTCGGCGTCCTTTGTGTGCGTCTGCAGAAGGCCTAAGATCGCAAGAGGCAATGCTTCTCTCGATTTTTGCTCGAGATCCGTCATTTCTTCCTTTGATGCAACCTTGGCAAGCACGGCATCGATACTCGCAGCATTAGCCTCCTTAAGTTCAGCAAACTTGGCCTTGAGTACATCGTTGCTTCGTTGGCCTTCGATAAAGGTGAGAAGTGCGGTTTCAAGTATGCGCTGAATACGCTCATCGTGATCCTTGATTGGTTCAATGTTCGTCTCAAGCTTCTTTAGCGACGCTCTTGTTTCCGCGTCCTTGGAATACGTTTGCAAGAGACCAAGGATCGCAAGAGGCAATGCTTCATCTGACTTTTCTTTCATCGTCGCCTTGATTTTATCGATCTCGGTCTTGCTTAGAGTGCCTTGGAGTGCGGCAAGGATGGCGACTTGAGCTGCCTCGGACATGATGCCAAGATCAGTGGACTTGAGTTTGGCCTCGACTTTGGCAATATCTTGCCGGTTCGTCATCGTTGACATCGAATTCAATAGACCTAGGTAAAGCGCTGATTTGTCTTCGAGTTTCATGTTCACGTCTTTCATCTGCCTCATGTAATCGAGTAGATGTAGTAGTTGAATGGAATCGCTTGTATGCTCTTTGGCTGCATTTTCGGTACCATATGTGTTCAAGGTCGTGAGAATAGCAGTCAATTTGTCTTTGATCGCCTGTTTCTTTGCGGCTTCATCGAGATCATCCTTATCATCTTTTACGTCCATCATTTCAAGTAATGCGTTGATCATGTCACGTATCGGTTCAATTTCAAATGTTTGAATTTTGGGGGTGATGTCCGTAGTTTGAGATGTCTGAGGATACTTTCTTATGAATGGAATAAGCTTATTTGGTTCAACAATACCTCCGCCTCGAATTTCGGATACTTTTTTAATTATTTTGTCAATTGCTATTTTTAGCAAGTCTTTGTCATAGGAATCAACATGTTTACGTACTGCATCTAATAGAGCTATAATTGAAGCATCGTTGGAAAAGACGAGCTTCGTGACTTGTATGGCATTGTCAATAGAAGTTTTAAGTTCGTTTGGTGCTTGTGCTTGTGCTGCAGGTGCTTGTGCTGGTTCAAGTGCTCCCGGTGCTCCCGGTGCTGGTGCTGGTTCTGGTGCTACTAGTGCTGGTGCTAGTTCTGGTGCTGCTGGTGCTGGTCCAGGTGCTGCTGGTACTGGTGCTGCTGGTTCTCCTGGTGCTGGTTCTGGTGCTGTTCCCGCTGCTCCTTCAGGTGTTCCCGCTGCTCCTCCGTGAAACGTGTCTATTTCCTTTAGCACTTTTCCCCAAGCTTCAATCACGTCCTTTTGTGTCGATTTAATTTTGAGAGGTTCGGCAGGATTAACTTCGAGCTCGAGGTTCACACCATATGACATGAGAATGCTGTTCACAATGTTAACAAATAGCTCATTGCGAATAGCCGGATCGTTCGGCAGCTGCTCGATGGATCGCGCAATGTTTGCAATGGTTCGCTTTTCAATAGAGTCATCGTACATAAATTCATCTATTTTCTCCTTGATCACACGCAGGCTTTCTTTAGGGTTGGTATCTTTATAAATATGCTCATTTGGGTTCAGATAATTTATGAAATGCTTTGTTCTTTGTGGAAATAGAAACTTGGCTGATGCATTTTCCCAATCTTCAACATATGGCTCATCGGGCTCCTTTGGAAAAAATGCCTCTTGTGCCTTTGCTACATTTGTCTTTTTTGCATCGAGCTTTGTAATTTCATTAAAGCTCGTTTCGTATTTCCATTCAGTATTTCCCTCTGGTTTTATGAATACCAGGTTTTTTCCCGTTGCTTTCATCAAAGACACAAATTTCGCACCTTCTGCACGTAAGTCATCGGCATCCTCCTGCGATTCTTGCCTCTCTGCTATTCTAGCAATGATGAACTTCATACTCTCAGGCGTAACTATCGCATCTTCTCTTTGTTCTATGATAGCTTTGTCCACTTTCATAAGATCGAGCACCGCTTTCAAGTTTCCATATGGATCTGCATTACTCATATCCAAACAAACACACTCGCGTACTTACTTTTCCCTCATAAAATTATTGTATGTCTCAGAGACGCAAGGCTATGACCGATGTCAAGACCCACGTCGAGAACGTAAAGTACGACAAGGTCTTGTAAATCTTCCGGCGCTTGGCATAAATCTCGCCACCTTCGTCGAGGTCTTGGATAGATGCATTCTCCTTGTCCTTTACGATGAAGAGCACGGGGATCAACAGGACTTGGATGAGCACGTGCACTCCAATGCGCATGTATACTTTGAAGGTGTCCGAGTTCCCAGTGTACACGTAGTAGAAGAGCATCTTAAAGAACATGTTCGAGTCCGGCACATTCACCAAGATCAACCAAAGAAGTATCAATGCCAAGTACACTCCTATATACCAACCAAACGCATCCTTAAAGTCACTCGTCATTCGTGTGTTGAGCGACCATTCTACGATAAACAACGCAATCGCCCGTATTGTGAAAGTAGTTGCAATGAAAATGATGCGATCCATGAACTTGACCTCCTCGTGGCGAGGTGAAATCAGGTTGTCATTGTTGAACTCTCGAATCGCCTTTTTGGCCTCCTTCATTGTCGTGCTAGTAGTAAGTCTATCCTTGATCTCTTCGTATGTAAGAGCGCCACCAGCCATGCCTTCGCCTTTTTCTGTTCGATCGACTTTTTTAATAATGCGGTAGCCTACCCGTTTTCGTAGAAGACCGACATTTACGGAATCAATAAGATCCTTCACGTTTGTTGTCGTGGCATCGGCTGCTTCGGCTTCATCGATTGCTTTGGTAGCGGCTTCGGCTCCTACTCCGACAGGCTTGGCTTTGACCGTAGCCCGTGTGCTTAGGAAGTCGAGGCCATTTGCGACAGAGTCTATGTTCTCATTCAATAGCTCCCGAGTGCGGCGGCTACGGTTCTCAATGCCTAGAACGTTGTCTACGACCTTGTTGTTTGGGATGGACACTTGCTGAATGAGCTCTTGGTAAAAGCGATAGCGGTCCGGATCCCACTTGTAAACTTGATCGTCGGGTAGAAGCGAGATGTCCATCGGCCGCTTCGCTGGCATACCCACATCGGTCAAGTCCTTGAAAAGATATGAAAGATTGATCTCTCTTTGTGTAGCCATGATCGGCAGTCCCTTACTATAGCAACAGATTTCCTGAAATCCATGCATACAGCGATGCAACGAAGATCAAACTGCCCATCATGTAAATCAACGCATAGTCCGTCTTAAAGGCAGAGATGGCATGGAACTTCATGAATGCGATGTATGCAAGTATGATCGCCATGATCCAAGAGACCGAATATGCAAACTTGGACATGTTCTCCGAAACCCCGACGTGGCTGTTCGTATTCCGGAAGTTTCTCATATGATCGGCAAATGCTGCGGGCTCCTTGCCGTTCTTGTGCTGAATATACGGGTAGAGCGTGTTCATATCGCATTCATTCTTTACTTCTTTGTTTTCTACGACCGAGTAGTTTTGTTGCAGATCTTTGCAGAAGGCAGCATTGCCATCGTTTAACACTTTTATAAACGCGTTTTTAGTATTATCGTAATTCGTCTTTGCCGTTTGCATATTAATCACGAGGTGCGAGTATACCAATTGCATGATCATAACAAATGCGAATACACCTGCTAGAATTCCTAGTTCGCCTTGTCGGTCTTTGGTTAAACCAGCAAACGCAAGGGATCCTACAACAAATACACTCCCAATCGTACTTATTGATGTGTTGATGTTCTTCCTCTCAGCAGTTCCACCATATTTATCCATCGATCTAACTGAAATAAATCCAATCAGCGCACCTACCCATGTGAAAATTATCGAGCCAAATGAAAACATGTTCCAATTATACGATGTAGTTATGCCCGTATACGCTGAAGAAGCCATCCGAATCACAATACCAGCCGCTGCCGCAAACATGGATAGCAATAGAATAACGAACGTTGCCGTATCAATACCATCCAATTTTTCTAGAACTTTGTATACCTTGTGCCTTGCTGTTTCCGCTTCGAAGATCTCTTTACCACACTCGCCTTCAGTGCGATTTCCTAGCTGGCGTGCATAGCTTAGTTGATACGTCTTAGCAATGATCAAGATCCATCCTGTTACAAAGAGAATGCATGACAACACTAGGGCCACTATAAACGCTTTTACATCTACAGGGACCCACCAAGTCGGAAGGTCGGCCATGTAGTATGTCCTCTCTGCATACATGCACCAAAAAATAATAAACATATGAGGCCTTATGGCCTCCTAAGTCCTTGCCGCCCAACTATAGATAAGGCAAATGAAGATGAGGAGCAAAACTGAGAATAGCAATGGGTATACCTTTGCACCAATTGCATTACCATGCTTGAGATAGAAGAAGTGAAATACTACAAAAGACAATATAACGAAGATAGCTATCGTCGTGTTTTTGATGTGCATCATGGGTGTCTCTAATTTTTCGGCGAATTTATAGTAGTTCATGTCCTCAAGATTTTTGATTGCATTATTGTAATCATCCACTGTTTTTTTTGCGACTGCTTCACTTGATCCATCTGGTATGATCTTTAAATCCTTTAAATAGCTACCCTTATTGTTATCTTTATCTTTTTCGAATTCTATTGTTATCTTCTTAAGTAAGTCAGAATCGGCTTTATCCCAAAAGCGAATGTATTGAACATTGTTCTTCCCCGAGTCTTTAACGTATTCATCACGTGCCTCGCTGTCACTCCCGAGCTGTTTGATATCTTTAATGCGATCTTGTATAAGAAGTTGGAGTTCATATAGTGGTGCGATGAAATTAGCCGCTCCCTTTTGTTGCACTTGATCGAGTATTTTCAAATCATTTGCTTTTTGAAAGATGTTTGTTATTTTATCGATGTTGTTCTTGTAATTGTCAATATTTGGGCTCAACAGCTTGTTGATGGACGCCGCTATGAAATATGCTGCAGTTGGGATTCCAAATACAGCAATAAATATAAATACAATAAAGAAACCACGCGGTTCGGTCATCCAAGTTTTTATTGATCCAATATATGGTGTTACAATTGAGAGTGTAAATACAAGCACACTTGTAGCAATGAAAGCATTGGAAGCCTGAAGCAATTTATCGCTCGAGCCTTGAATGTCGCGTAGTTTGTATCGAAAGAGATCCTTTTCAGAAAGCTTGCTTTTGCACTCTAGTTGCATTTGTTCTGAGAATGAAGTGATTTTTGTCAACATTCCTATAGCCGACATTTGAAGTATAAGTCCAATAACAAAAAGTGCACCTATGCCCATCGCGATTTTGATAGTCGTCGGATTATCAAGAGAGAAGTCCATTCACCTATTGAATGGAGCTATGATTTTTTCGTGAAGACACTAGCGAACTTGCCGATCAATGACTTGATGCCGACCCAGGCTATGATGATGAGCTCGAACTTTTGCAAGTACACAATCAGCAGCGCGGCCGATATGAACAAACTCACGAAGAGAATGCGCCACAGGTAGTCGTCGATCTTCTTCTTGCCACTCGAAATGAGTTGCAGCCGTGCCAGACGGCGGTTCAAGTCGCGCATCATGATCGCCACATGCTGCACGAATGCCCGTTCACGGGCACCGAGGGCTTGTTTGAGGTCCTTCCGCAACGACGGGTACATATTCGTTATGTAGATCGGCTTCTTGTAGTAAAAGTACATAGCAGGATCCACCTTCTGCGTCCGCAAGCCATCGGCCGAAAACATCTTCCGGATTTCATCCGATGCCGGGTCGCCCTCCGGAATTTCGTAGTGGAAATAGGTGTACAGATTTAGAGCAAAGATCATCCGCGCCGCCGTGTAGTCGCTCGATTGCAAGGTCTTCGCATCCGGCCGCGTAGTTTCCTTAATCTTTGCTTGGAGCGCCTCAATCACCGTGTCCATGTCGTTCGCAAGCATAGCCGGAAAGAACCGGTTTTGCGCTCGGTCAAAGTCCGCATTAGCATAGATGTAGCTCTTGATCTCCCGCAATTGCGACCGTAGACCCTTCAGCGACGGTTGAGTGTCCTTCAAGAACACATGCTTGTACAAGTAGTTCATCATCGTGATCCCCGCGAATACTATGACAATGATGCCAATGTTCATCATAGGAAGATCTATCTTTTCTTTGAAAGGCATCTCCTTCACGATCGACACGATCTTGAGCACGAAGAACGAGCTGATCTGAATGCCAAAGACGATGACCACTAGCCCGATGACAGTGTAGAGTCCTTTAACCAGATTTTGCTGCAGAAATACATTATACGGCTCGTTGTCAATGTCATTAGCGAGGTATCGCAGTACATCCACGTCCGTCGTGTCTTTGTTGGCCATGTTCGGATCCAGCGTGAGCTTAAAGCGCTGTTGAATCTCGCTGAAGTAATAGAGAACCACGTCCATGAGTGCGAGCAGAGTAATCACGACGAACCCGATGATCCCTAAGATCGCGACGACACGATACACAATAATGAATGCATCGTTGAGCCCCGCGCCATCGGCTTGACCAGGGGCCGCTTCCATCCCTTCACCTATC
>Ga0209768_10001899_pt1 | contig 13150 bp, 14 predicted proteins | sample LauGreSBDMM110SD_3_FD_187564 | JGI IMG/M metagenome (GOLD analysis project Ga0209768, IMG submission 187564) | Freshwater lake microbial communities from Lake Michigan, USA - Sp13.BD.MM110.SD (SPAdes) (version 2) | ecosystem: Environmental > Aquatic > Freshwater > Lake | place: Lake Michigan... | reverse complement strand
ATTATTTGGGCTAACTATGTTCACAACATAGAATCTATTACAAATAAACTAAAAGATATTTATGGTGAAAGTTCCGTTGTTAATATTTATGGAGATGTAAGCGCTGAAAAAAGGAAAGAAGCAGTTTACAGATTTCAAAATGACGATAGTTGTAAGTTTTTTGTTGGCAATCCAAGTACAGGTGGATTTGGAATAACATTAACAGCTGCAAGTTATGTTATTTACTATTCAAATAACTATAGTTATGAAGTTAGATTACAATCTGAAGATCGTGCTCATCGTATTGGGCAAAAGAAAAATGTAACTTATATTGATATAGTTGCTAGAGACAGCATTGATTTTCATATTTTAAAAGCTTTACAAAATAAATTGCAAATATCTAATAAAACTTTAGGAGAAGATATTAAGAAATGGATTTAAAGTACTGATCTACTTTTTTTAACCATTTATCTTTATACTCATCTAACATTAACTTATCCATATCAAATTGTTGATAATATAAGTCTTTAGTACAAACACATATAACTCCTTTGTTAATTGGCCCAAAGCTATCTTCATGTGCTAATGCATAAGCAGCTATTTGATAAAAGTAATCATCTATCCATTCTGCTCTTTTAGGTTTATTTGCTTGTTTAAAATCTATTATTGTGGGCTCACCAGAATGCTCTCCAACTAAATCAGTTGCTCCAGCATACAAGTCTTTATAAGCTAAAGACACCTCGTTACCGTATATAACTTTTAAAGGTTCTAAATTTTTTATTATTGTGTGGGCCATTCTTCTTGATAAATCACCTTGCGGAGTTAAATTTAAATAACCAACACCATTCATATATTGTTCAATAACATAATGCATTTCAGTTCCTCGTAATGCAGCAGCTTGTGTTATCTTTCTTGCTTCTTCAGCGCCAACTCTGTCTCTCCATTTTTGTAAAGACTCTTGAGATTCTTTTGGTTTAGTAGCTGATAGTATAGTTGTTACACTAGGAATCTTTTTACCTTCAACATCATAGGTCCGTTGTCCCTTGTCCGTTGTTGCTCGTTCGTATTTCTTATATGGGTATTTTTTATCCCAAGAAAAATCTCCAAGTATTGATTTATTATTATCTTCAATGAACTTCATTATTAGTTTTTATAGGAGGTACCACAGGTCGTCAAGGATTGATTTCGTGCGTATGCGTGCGTTTATGAAAGGAAATGTTTTAAGATTGTGCCCAAAAGTAACAAAACTACAGTGATTAAAAATCCAATAAAGGCATTCACATATCTGTCTAACTTTCCATGAATACTCATTACATCATCATGTAAATGTTTTAAATGATTATTTTTAATAGAATCAATATCTTTCTTCACACCTGTAATGTGTCCTTGAATACTTATAATATTTTCTCTAACTGTTTTAGGAGTCATCATCTTCTTCTGGTGTATAATTTTTACATTCATTGCATTGGCAATTTCTACACACTTCTACTTTAACGTCATCAATATCTTCTATTAATCTTTCTCCGCAATGACTACCGTGTCCACAATTTTTACAATACATATTATCCTTGTCTAGCTATTTGTTGACTTAAAGTATCAAAAGGAAATAAGTTTTTTACTTGTTGTTCTCTTGCTTCAGGTTGTTGTGCTGCTTGAGGAGCTGTTAAAGGTTGTATTCTAGGTGGTTGCAAAGCATTACCTTCTGTTTGTTGTGCTTGTTCTTCTCTTACTGCTGTTTGCGCAGGTTGTCCAACTCCGTAATCTTCATTTAATGCTGTTAGTGCTTGTTCTTTACCACCTCTATAAGCTTTAGTAACATCTTCAGCTGTAAGGTTATCAACTGGTCCAGAATTTTTTCTTGCTTCTATTTCTGGAAACATAATTTCTTTTTCTTTTTTAGGAAGATTATTGTAATTAAATCCTTTTACAGGTCCTGTTGCTCTATTTTGTAATCTAGCTATAATTTCATCTGGATTAATATTTTTTGGATCTACTTTAGGTAAAGTAACATCATCCTCTGCCATGTAATTTGCAAATCTTGCAAATGCTCTTAACTGTGATTCTCCATATGTTATAGGTATAGTTTTAAATGCTTTTTTAAGTCCTGTTGTTTCTTGTGCAATAGCTTTTCTTTCTGCTGGAGTTAACACGTCCATTAAATATCTTAAAGCTTTTGGATCAGCCAATGCTTTTCCAACGTTATATCCAACATAAAATAAAGCCATAGTTGGTAATAATCCTAATGTTCCAGCACCCGCTGCGAAACTTCCTACAATTGCTCCGATTCCCCCTAAACTAATTCTTCTTTGTACGAATGTAGATGTTTCAGAAATTGGTACATTTTGCAGGGCTTTAGAATAATTAACAAACCCTGCTATATCTTTTACTGCTTGAGCAGCTGTTTCATTAGCTACTTTAGAAGCTGTTTTTCCTCCACCAAAAGATCTAAACAATACTTCAGCTCCAGCATCAAGATCACTTCTACTTCCAATCAATCCAATTTTTTCAGCAAACATATTTGCATCAAATATTGCATAATCATCTTTTCCAAAAGTCATGTTTAAGTTAACATTTCCTTTATTATCTAAAACTTCTCTATATCCAAAAGAAGTTAAGTCTTGGTACTCTTGTAACCCCTGTCTTGCTCCAACCTGTCTATATATGGTTAAAGGATTTGCATTTGGTTCTTTACCTAAAAACTCATCTACTACTCTCATTACTCCTTTAAGTGGCTGTTCTCTTTGTTTAAAAGAACTATAATAAGATTTAAAAACATGAGCTCCAACTGCTCTGTTAAACATTTCAGTACCTTCTTTAGAAGCTCCATATCCATACAATCCTTTTAATTCTTCAATAGCTTGAGGACTTCTTGATTTAAATACAGAGTTTTCTATTGTATCAAATACTTTTTCCGCATGTGCCGGAGCATCTACTACTCCAAGTAATGAGTTTTTTGTAAACATTGAATTATCAACTTTGGATAATGCTTTAGCTGTAGGGGTTGTAAAAAATCTTAATACAGTACTATAAGCAGTGTTTGCTTCTTCTAACTGACCATTTAATTTTTGAATTTTAGCTAATTTATCGTTTATTAAGTCTTTAGCAGCTTTTTCACCTCCAGTTGCTAATACTCTATCGTATTCAGCTTTAACAATTGGACTCTCTAATAATTGTTGTTTAGTTACTCTTCCCATTCCAAAGTTCAAGTCTGTTTCTAATGCATCTCTTAAAACAAATAAAGATTTTCTAACATCAAACATTGAAGTTTGTTTAGCTGCTTCAGCTATCATTCTATTTAAATATGAATACTGTTTAAAATTTAAAGCCTCTTTTTCAGGTATGCTTGAAATAAAATCATATATTCTAATTAATGGATCTCCTTCTAAACTTAATTTTTCAATTGCTTTTTGTGCTGAAGTTCTAGAACCAGCTAATAATTCCATTGTTCCCGGTGGGTAAAAATTTCTTATTTCAGTTAAAAAATCTTTTGCTGCTTCTCTTGTTCTTGATAATTTAACTGCATTTGGATTTCCTAAATCATCTGCTACTTTATATAAATTTTCATAAATCGAACCAACGATGGACATATTTTTTGCAAATCTTTGTCTAAATAAATCATAACTTCCAGCTGCTACCTGTGCTGTTTTTGTTATTGGTGCAAGACCTTCTATAGCATTAAGTAGCCCATATTTTCCAGCTTTTTCTTCCGCTTCTCTGATTGCCTGATCTCCAATTTTAGATATACCAGGATAGATCCCTATTGTTTTAAAATATGTTTGAGCTAATGTTCCTAATGGTCCAAATCCTTTTGAAGGATCAATACCAGCTATAAACGGTATAGGTAAATCATTTTTAGCTGCGAACTCCGATAATTCTAATCCCTTTTCTCCTTTAGCTCCTAATGCAGAATAAAAGCCTTTACCTGCTAGTTTTAAGAGAGGCATCATCGCTGCAGCCCCTCCTCCCCATAACATAGAATTTTTAAAATATTCTATACCAGCAGTTAAGGTATTACTTTGAACTTCTTGTTCTGGAATATTTGCTAAATCAGAATTTATAGCAACAGCTATATCCTTACCAAAATTTCTTTCAAAAAAATCATACACAGGAACAGTGGCTGCTCCAGCAGTAGCTCCAGCAACAACACTGCCTGCCTCTACAGCAGCAATAGGAAGTATTCTTCCTTTTAATACATTGTCTGCTGAAGTTGCTCCTGCCTTTAAAACACCTCTTGTAAATTTCATTCTTTTACCTATTCCAGGAACTTTTTCAATTGCATCAGCTAGTTGATTAGCTTTACTTGCTATTAAATTAGTTTGAGCTCCTTTTGGCATTTGTAATGCATTCATTAATAAATCTTTATTGGCAGCATATACTCCAACCGAAGCAGCAAAATCTGTTATCATTGATGCTCCTTCTCTTGTAGGAATTAAGGCTGATAGTTCTCCTCTAAAAATTGATTTATCTTTTGTAGCAAATGCTATTGGAGAGGTATTAAATTCTTTTTCTGTTGCTAATTGTTTTGCTTGTTTTTCAAAATTACCAACTATATCTTTTAATGGAGCAGAATTGATTACCCCTTGATTAATTAAATTTCCAATAAAATTTAATTGATCTTTATTATATTCTCTTGGGTTAAAAGAATTATTATCAATTTTTTGTTGAAGACCTTGGATAGCTTGTTGTACTGCAATTTGTTTATCTTCTTCCATATTATTTAATCAATCCTATTCCTTTAAGTAAATCAAATTGTTTATCTTTATCTAAGTTACCAAAATTTTTAAATGCTGTTTCTTTTTTTTGTCCTGAAGTAACATTTCCTGAAATTCCAAAAGTCTCAGGATTAGTTACTCCTATTATTCCTAAAGTAACTTTTGATGTAGGTGAACTATAAAATCTTTCAGCGAATTCCCCATCTGAGAATCCATTTTCCCTTGCTGTTTCTAAATATTGAGCAGATTTATCTGCTAATATTTTTTTAATAGTTTGTAATTTATATTTAACGTTTTGAGGATCTTCAAACGCTAAAATTTTGGTTAATTGAGAAATTGTATTTAAATCCTGTTGTGTTAATCTATCTTTTTGTTTAAACGCATTTGCTAAATAATATCTTAATGTTGTAGAGTTCACATCCATTGCAGCTAATCTTTTTCTATCGTCTTCAGGCATTTGTTGGAACATTTTATCTAAATTAGATTGTATGCCTTGATATGTTTCTTGAGCTGCATCTAAATCTTTTCCTGAATATACTTTATCTCCTTCTCCAAAAGTTATATCACTAACTGCACCACCTAATCCTTTAGCCATACCTATAACTCTATAAACATTATATTTTGCTAAACCACCAATACCTAGTTCTTCTAAATTTGCTTTTTCTACTCCATCTATAATTGCAAGGGCAGCTGCAGTATTACCAAATCCGTCTAATGCAAAACTAACGTCTTTTGAATTTATATTCTTTGGCCTAAAACTATTACCTTGTTCTGCACTAACTGGAGTAAAGTTATTTCCATCAAGAGTATAAACTTGTAAAGTTTTTTTATCTCTTTGTGCTGGAATAGCTCTTACACTAGTAGATACAGTTCCATCTGGATTTTTTATCTCTTGTGTAATTCTTATAGCTCCAGATTCTCTATCTATATCTCCTTGTTTTTTTAATAAAGATTCTATTTTTTTAGCATTCATTTCATCTTCTCTTAATTTATATGCAGCAAATAAATCAACCGCTGGATTTAATGCATTACCTACAACTTCTCCAAAACTTCCTTTACCAGATAATAAACCAGCAGCAAATTTTAATAAAAAAGCATTACCAGAAGCAGATCTTGCAAAGTCTCCAAACTTATCAAATATATTAGATAAAACTGGATCTTGCTTTTGATTACCTTTATTTCCTTTTGGAGCATCTGGTGATTTTGGAATTACTGGTTTATCTCCTTCAGCTTTCATAAGCTCTCTAGTATTAATTCCAAGTTGTTCTCCGCTATCATATCCTGGAGGTAGTGTTCCTGTTGCTAAGGGTGTTCCTCCACCTGTCGGTGCAGATACTGTTGGTGCCCCTCCTGGCGGTGTTCCTCCTGGCGGTGTTCCTCCACTTGTTGGTAGTACGTTATCAGGAGATACTAAAGCAGATCCTCCTCCTTTTCTTGGATCAAGTGCATAACTATCAAATACTATTTCTCCTTGATTAGTGCTTTCTGAAATTTGTTTTCTTATTTCTGGAGGTAAGCCCATTAATTCTTTGTAATTAGATTTCATCATGTTTGCATAAGTTCCTGCAGTTCCCAATCCTACAGCAGCATATGGATTCATTAATAATCTTCCAGGTCCAGCTAAATATCCAAGTCTTTTTTTAGCAAGTTCTCCAAGAACTTGAGCTCCACCTACGGTAGTTAATGCTGGATTAACAATACCTTCTGTTCCCGTTGCTTCTGCGAGCTCTGATGCACCTCCATAACCAAGAATACCTAACCCTAATGCTTTACCAAAAGGTCCCATATTTCTATATGTTTGAGGATTAAAAATAGCTTCTTTAGCTCTTCCAGCTTTTCCTTTTAAAGAAGCTATTCCTTCTTCTACAAATTCTTTTGTTTGTGTTCCATACTGCTTTGCTTTCTCACCAATTTTTTTATATGTTCCTCTTTCAATAGCTTTTTCAGGATCCAGCATAGCTTCCATAGTTGTATAAAATTTTCCTCTAGGTTCTACTGTACTTGGTTTTCCGGTCGTAGCTGGTAAAAATATTCTTTCGTTTACACCAGGTGAAACTTGTCTATACATTTTACCATCTTTGGTAGTAAATATTTTTTCTCCTATTCCTTGAGACTCTTGTGTAAAAAATGGATTTAATCCTGTTCCTGATACTCCTGTTTCAGGAGCTCCTAATACATATCTTCTTGGTTTTAATGCACCTATTCTTAAGGCCTTTTCTCTAAAAAGTTTACGATGCAATACTGGGTCATTCATTAATTCATCCTATTTCTTTACACCAGTTGGATTATTTATATTTTGATATACTGAATAGGCTCCTATACCTGTACCCACTGTCTGTGCTAATGGATTAACCGTTGGTGTTGTTGCTGCTGTAATTCCTGACTGTGATGTAGGACCTGCAGCATAAATATTTTTAACAAATTCTGCTCTTTGGAAAGGTTCGTATGCTCTTTGTAATTCAGTAGCACGTTGTGCATCTAAAGTTTGTTGTGCTAATTGTCTTTGCACTCCACCTGCTTGTAATAAACTTTGAATATCAGCTTGTCCCATAGTTTGTTGTTGAGCACCAATACCTGCTAATTGAGTACCCATTTGTCCTAACTGTTGTCCACCTGCTAAACCAATTTGTTGTTGTTGACCTGCTAATTGTGCAGCTGTTTGAAATCCTGTTGCTTGTAATTGTCCGATGTTCGCGAGTCTTGCTCTTTCGATCTCTGCTTGTTGAACACCTTCTCTTCCACCACCAAATGCTCCAGCACCAATTGCTTGTGCACCTACTTTATTTTGTGCTTGTTGTGCTTGTCGTGTTACTTCATCAATAACATATGATTGATATGGATTAAAAAATTGATTTATATTTGGTCCTTGTAATGCCTGTAATGTTGCACCCTGACCAGCTTGTAATGAAGCAATACCTTGTTGAACTGTAGGAGCACCCACGCCTGTAGTTCCAGCTTGTTGAAATCCTTGTTGTTCGAGTGCCGTTGGCTGTGCTACTTGAAATTGTGGTATATTAACTGGAGTTGCACCTAGGTTTAAACCTATGTCCATTAAACCAATTTTACGCTCTTCAATACCTGGAGCTTCTCTAACTATTTGAGTTTGAATTGCTGGAGCTGAACCGCCGCCACCGCTTCCACCGCCTGATGAACCACCCATTAATTTACTCCTCCTACAAATTTATCCATTTGAACGTGACTGAATGTGAATCCTAATGGTGTTAACATTTTTTTCCATCCTGGTCTTCCAAATATTTCAATCTTTTTAATACCATAATTTTTAACAGCCCACTTCTCAAATTCTTTAATCTGATCAACCCATAAAGGTAGATCATGACCAGTTGCCATATTAACTATCCCAACGTTATAGTTAGGTTGTTTAACAATAGAAGATACACAAACCCCATGTATATCATCCTTATCATCAACAATAACCCATAACTGTTCAAGACCTAATTTGCATTGTTCTTTAACATGCCAATGGTCTTTAGGATTAAAGTTCCTATTTAATGCTTCTTGAATTTTATCTTTTACAAGCGGCCAGACTTTATCAATCTCTTCCGACTTGAACTGTATCAAGTGCATTATGCAGCCTCTGCTCTAGACTGTTGTAATAAATCAAAAACTCTTTTAAATCTTGCTTGTTGATCGTAAAAATATTTAGCTCCTTTTTCTCTCATTTGCTTCATATTATTAGGATTAGCACCAGCAATAATTCCAGCACCTAGAACACCATCTGTTCTAGTTACAAATTCTCCATCTGCAAGTTGAGCAAGAACAGTATCTTCATCTTTGTCTCCACTACCTGTTCCATCCATTACATGTCCATTTGCTCTAACATAATTGTTAATATCATTTTCATCATGAGTTACTTTACTTGGTAACACTTGACCACCCATATTATATTTTTTAATTCCTCTTAATGTGGCTAATCCACCTTCTTTAGCTGTAATCATTTGTTCAGCTACTTTGTAAGGCATGCCTGGTACATCACCTCTAGCATATACAGCTTCTGGTGGTACATAATTTTCAGATCCAGGTATTGATGTTGCAGTCATATTACCTTGATCATCATACTGTCCTACTTTAAATTTGTTTGGTCCTACTTGATTATAAATTGCTGGGTTAGCGTAATTAACATTTGCACCATAGAATAAAGATTTTTTTGGAGCGTTAGCTGAATCTACAAAAGATTTATAAAGAGCACCTGCTCCTCCTCCATATAATAAACCTTCACCTACCGTAGTTTTTCCAAGACCTGGAATTGTTTTATCTAAAAATCCTGCTATACCAGTTCCTGGTACACCATCTTTTGCACCTGTTCCAAATGCTTTTGTTATGTTGGACATAAGATTACCTTCACTACTTAATTTACCTGCAGTTGCTGATCCTCCAAAAGCTTCCATTTGTGCATTTGCACTTGCTGCTGCTGCAGCTTTGTCAGCGCCAAATCCTTGAGTGATACCACCAACGGCTGCTCCTAATAAAGCACTTTGTAATGCTTTTTTAGTGCTTGCTCCTGTGAGTTTGCTTATTGCGAATCCTGTTAATGCGGGTATTAAAAATGCTGGTATTGCCATATGCTACTAATATATTAATATATTCGCCTATTTTAACGAATTTATTTGCTCTTAGCAATATCGAGCGATGCTGGATCTATGTCACTATTGATATTTTTACCGTCAATTTGTGTAGATGTTTCGGTCTTTTTAAACTCATCTAATAACCTACCAGTATAACTAAACTCTCCATGATGAGATATGTATTCATCTACTAAAGCATACATTTTTATACCTGCATGTTTTGCCAATTTACAGAAATAAAAATCTTCACCTGTATATGTTTTAGCTTTAGGATCCCAATATGTGTCAAAGAAATTATACATATGTTCTCTTGTTACTAACTTACCATCAATTAATGTATGTTGATTTATAATAAACTCTGGATATTCTTTTATTAAAGCTTCTATAACAGATCTTTTAATTAACATACAACCTGCAGGACCTCTTTCAACTTCTATAAAACCATTTTCAACTTTTACATTATTTGGATCTGGAACGGACATTGTATATTGATTACCTAAGAGTCTTCCGTCTAAGGTAGATCCTTCTTGAATTCTTAATTTTATTTTATCAAAGTCTAATCCTTTAATTGGATATGGAACTAAACAAATGTCTTTGTCATAGTTTATCATTTTCTCAATCATTTTGTAATTAAAAGATATATCTGAATCTATAAATAATAAATGAGTAGCTTTTGTTCCCATAAAACCAGACACACAAAGCTGTCTTCCTTGTGTAACTAAACTACTTTTCATAACCTGAAACATAACAGGTATTTTTCTAACAAAACATTCTTTTTGAAATTCTAAACAAGCTTTAAAATAATGAATAGATACATCTGAATGAACTGGTGTTCCTACAAATAAAGTTATAGGTGCGTTAGATGCCATTTAAAAATCTCTCCCAATAAGTCTTTATTACATTCCAATGATAGAATTGTCTATAGTACTGCATTTGAAATTTCATAACATCTGTATTAATTGAATTCATAAAATCAGGTAACATATCAATAGCCCCTGCAAATTGTTTAGCTAATGCTTCTTTATCTTTTAAATATGGTACATAAATTGGAAATTCAGCACAGGTCTCATACAAAGCTCCAAGGTCCGTGGTTACTGCTACAAGGCCACAGGCTAACGATTCCATGGCTGCTAAACAAAAAGTTTCTTCAAATGTAGATGGATGAACATAACAATCATATGTATGAAGTATTTTCATTAACTCTTTATGATTTAAATAACCTTTGTAATTAACATTCTTAATTGTTTTTGCTTTATCATACAAAGCTGTAAATTTATTATCTGATATTTGTTTAAAGGCATCTCCATATATTTGTGTACTTGAATATATATATAGTTCTACTTTATCAGTTTTAATCTGTTCCATAGCAGAAAGTAAAACATCTAATCCACGCCAAGGAGTTGAAGTATAAACAAGCTTTAATTTTTCTTTAGGTTTAAATTCTGTTTTAACTATTAAATCATCATCAAATCCATTTTTAATAACTAATGAGATATCTGTTGGAATATCAAATAGCATTCGATACTTTTCATATGTCCAATGTGAATTGAATACGTACCAATCATATTTTCTATGGTTTAATTTATTTTTAAACCAAGGATATAAATTAGGTTGATCGTAACTATTATGTACCCAAAGTATATTTGTTTTAGTTGGATCTATTTGAGTTTTTTCTGGAATAGAGGTTGTTATCTCAACTTTATTAAGAAGTTCTTTTGATACGTACTTATGTAAGTATTCTAATTGTATTTCGGTACCACCGTATGGATTCATTATTTAGTTTTACCAAATACCGATAAAGAGGCAACTGTTATTTGAACGTCTTGTTGTAAGTCTTCTGCTTTTGTTGGAGTATTAGGATTTGCAACATCTGCATTAAATTCAGCTATTGAATCGTAAGTTTGTCCAGTGCTTTTATTTTTAATAATTTCTACTGCTTTAGCTGGTACAATTGGAACTTCTATTCCATCAATTATTGTAGTTTTCATAAACTATTATTATATACTATTATCGTCTTCCCTGTCCACGATATTCTTTTCTATCTTTTCTTTTATTAGGTCTTTTACTATGTCTTCCAGGTCTTTTTTTATTAGTAAACTTAATAAAAGAACCTGAACCATTACTTATTTTTCTAGCCATTTTGATTTTTTCTACTTAACACGGCATAAGAAATCTGTCCAGATATAACATTACTAGTATTTACCTGAAAGGTTAAATAATCATTTTCTTCTAGTACTAAAGTATTATGTACAGCATTATCATGAGTATCTGCAGAAATTTTTGTATGATAAATTATAGCACTTCCATTAAGTGTATTTAAGTAAAAATTACAGTCTACAGTGTTATTATGTACATTTGAAACGCTTATTTCTTTTACAATAAATCTTGTAGTAGCATTAACTGTAAGGGTAGTAGTTAAAGCTGTTGTAGTTAATCTGTAAATATCGCTTTTATATTCTATTGTCATTCTGCTCCGCTTCCAAATAAAAACCAGTTAAAAGTTTGTAGATCTTCAAGTAAGTCATTCTGATATGACGTATTTAATTGATTTTGTAAAGTCTCTAATGCCTGATTAATTTGTCTAAAATTATCAACTGTATAAGGATCTTGTGGTTCTGGTATTACTATATTAATTTTTGCCATTATGTTTGTGGGCCACTTCCGCCTCTACCGTCTGGTTGTATATCCACTCTAAATACTCCATAACGCCAGTTATCGTTTAATGCGTCGTTTTCAATTTTAATAGCCGCAAGTCTTCCTCGCGCGCGTGTGTCTATCTTATCTGTAGTTGAAGATATTGTAAATGGGCCAACAGTTGTTAAACCTAAAGCCGTGGTTGAATCTGCGGGATAAGCTTTAAAGAATAAAGTTACTTTGGCATTACCTTCTAAATATTTAAAGTCAGGTATAAATCTTCTAATTTTAATAAAGAATTCACCATCTCCATCTATATCAAGATCAAAATCTCCTGATTTAATAAATGAAGATATAACAAGACTTGTAGTGCTTGTGCTTGTTAAATTAAATACTTCATTAACTCCAATCTCATGATCAAATACATAACTTCCACCAGCACTTATTCCATTAATAGTTGGAGAGGTTGGTGTTTTTGTTGAATCAAATTTTGTTGCTGTTGGGTTGTTAAATACCACTGCATCTTCATAAGTTGTTCTTGCAAGTGTGCCTGTAGACCAAGACTGTTCTCCATAGTTATAAGTAACTACTCTATCTGTTTGATTTGAATCTGCTTTTGAATAGAACCAATTAATCTCTGTATATAAGCTATTGTGTCCAGCAAACACTGTATCTCCTTGTGTAAAATTAATACCTAAATTGTCTCCTCGTGTAGTAAATATAAAATCCTCTACAGAACAAGGTAATGTTTTAACTGTACCATCAAATATAAAAAAGTTACCCGCATCACCCATCCAGAATACAGCTCCATTAACAAACACTGCTGCATGTTGACCAATACATCCACAATTAGATCCAACTTGTCTAATACTAAATGTAAAAGGTGGACCTACAAATTGCATTGTATATGCAGCCTGATCAGTTAAAACTAATATATAATCTTTACCTTTTATAGCAGCAACAATTCTACTACCATTATCTAATCTAAATGTACCCGCTGTATTAGTAGAAGTTGGTTCATATATTTCTATATCTTCTTGATCAGAAAATCTTATAAACATTGGATCAAGTGTTGAAGGCGTACCAATAACTGTTTCAGTTCCAAAATGAACTAAATGTCTATCTCTATCTGATACTCTTGTTAAAACTGTTTTAGTAGGATTACCTGCTATAATAGTTGCACGTGTGTTAACTCCTGCTCCTGCATTAGGATCCCATTCAAAAGTAGGACCATTTTTAATG
>Ga0209768_10001888_pt1 | contig 13177 bp, 12 predicted proteins | sample LauGreSBDMM110SD_3_FD_187564 | JGI IMG/M metagenome (GOLD analysis project Ga0209768, IMG submission 187564) | Freshwater lake microbial communities from Lake Michigan, USA - Sp13.BD.MM110.SD (SPAdes) (version 2) | ecosystem: Environmental > Aquatic > Freshwater > Lake | place: Lake Michigan... | reverse complement strand
ATTTATTTTTTGCACCAAGGTTTCAATGACTGGATTGTTTTCTTCCTTTTCAAAAAGGTGGATGAAATCCATTAAATTTTGGACAAATAAAACCAAATGTTCTACTGAGTATTTAATTAAAGAGTAGTCGGCTTTGTTCCAAAACTGATACCAATAGGCGCCAGGTAAACTTATTTGAACAGGGATGTTTTTAAAACTGGTTTCAAAAAATTTCTCAATAATTAAACAAGTTCCATTGGTAATTTTCATTTGTTCCATCTGCTCCATGGATCCGATGAAGGCTTTTAAGGCCTGCTGTCTTTGTTGAATGACAGGCAATACACTTAATGGGTGATGTAAAAACTGATTTAAATAGATTTCGCCACCATTAGACTTGCAAAAATTCAAGTGACTAGCAAGGCCAATATGGTCCTCGTTATCAAATAAGCCAATGTCCTGCAGTGTAATTTTATCAACTTGCATCCCTAATTATATTCGTTATTGCCTCTTTGAATTATATAGAGGAGGTTATTCTCTTGTGAATTGAAGTCTTGATCCTTTTTGCGACTCGTTAAATGCGCCTAAGTGATAAGCTAAATGACCACTCACAAACGTGCTATTTATTTGGTAGGGGAACTGAGTTCCTTCTAGTGGACTCCACCCACACTTATATAATAAATTATCCTTTGTAACGGTGTATGGTTTTTCACCAACTAACACCAGGTCCGCATGATACCCTTCTCTAATAAATCCACGTTCCTTAATTTGGAAACAGGTAGCGACTGCATGACTCATTTTTTCCACCATTTTTTCCATACTTAATTTCCCTTCCTTTACATATTTTAACATGAGCATCACAGGATGTTGAACCAATGGAAGCCCTGCATATGCTTTTGAATAGTCTACTTGCTTTTCTTCCCAAGTATGTGGTGCGTGATCGGTAGCGATAACGTCTAATCGGTCATCCAATAAACCTTCCCATAATGCTTTTCTATTTTCAGGGGCTTTAATGGCAGGGTTACATTTAATTAAATTACCTAATTGAGCATAGTCGTCAGAAGTAAAATGTAAGTGATGCACACAAACCTCCGAAGTGATGCGCTTGTCTTTTAATGGGCGAAGATTAGAGAACAATTGCAATTCCTTTGCCGTACTAATATGTAAAATATGTAGTCGAGTATCAAATTTTTGTGCCAATTGTATGGCCTTCCAAGAAGATTCAAAACAAGCATCCACGTCTCTTACAATAGGATGGTCCGAAGGTTCTAAATGTGCTTTCACAGCTTCTAATGCTGCCTTATTTTTTTTAATGACAGTCTCTTCTTCACAGTGCGTAGCAATTAAGAGTTCCGATTTGCTAAAAATACTTTCTAAAATAAGTGGGTTGTCAACCAGTAAATTACCAGTAGAAGAGCCCATAAATATTTTAACGCCACACACATCGTTCTTTTTTTTATTGGTCTTTAAAACTTCTTCCACATTGTCTTGAGAAGTGCCCATGAAAAATGAATAGTTGGCCAAAGCAGTTTCAGCGCCTATTGCGTACTTATCTTCCAATAATGCTTGTGTAAATACGGGTGGGTTGGTGTTTGGCATTTCCATAAAACTAGTTACACCGCCTGCTACCGCTGCTTTTGCTTCGGTATAAATATTTGCTTTATGGGTTAACCCGGGTTCTCTAAAATGAACCTGATCGTCAATAGCACCAGGTATTAAAAATTGATTTTCACCATCTAGCTCTTGTACATTTTCGGAGCTACTAATATTGCTAGCAATTTTTTCTATCCTGCCGTTCTTAATCAATACATCTCCATGAATTGTTTTTCCTTCATTAACAATGGAGGTATTCTTAATTAAATAGGAAGACATAAAATTTAATTTTCTATATGTATGGTGAAATAAATAAAATTTGAATTGATTTTATCTAAGCTCGTTACTAAAGGAAATTTTGGGTCACTTACTTTTTTTAAGTCTCTATTGCCGTAGCTAAATTTAACTTCGGGAGAAATAGTGGCATACCTTAAAAAGAAACTAAGGCCCAAGCCCAATTCCATTGCCATATCCGAACCCTTGATCACATTGGGATAAGACTGGTTGGTGTTTACGGTAGCCGATTTTTCGGATCCTAAGTCAAACCCAAATTTTACGCCTGTGATAAGATAGTGGCGCATAATGTTTGGATATTTAAATGCGTTGTATCTATCCGATTGTATTTTAACGCCTACTGGCACGTCAATAATCACGGAAGGGATGGAATAGGTTTGTACATCTTTATTGATGGGGTCATTGGTCGTATAGGTGAATGTGCTTCTATTGCCTGAAATAAGCAATGTTGGATTGGTTCTTAAAGCAAAGTGATTATTAAGCCTTAAGGTCCCTGTTAGTCCTAAGTTCAAATACATGGTTTGAATGGGTGCAATTAAATTGACAGCACCTGGAGCGGGTGCCAAAAATTCACTACCTCTTTTTAAAGACAGGTAACTGTTACTTAAGCCCAGGCTCATTCCCAAGTAATAAGGCAATTGGTCATGATCCTGCTGAAACGTTTCGTCTGTTTGTGCAAACGTGCTTACAGAAAGAAGGACAAAGGAGACCCATAAAATTATTTGCTTCCGCAATAAATGCTGCATATTCCGAGGCTTAGTTTTTGTTGAGATACCTGTTTAAATCCTACTTTCTCAAAAATAGTCAAAAAGGCGTTCCCTTCCGGAAAAGCAATCACACTTTTATTCAAATAGGCGTAAGCGGCTTTGTTTCCAGAGAAAATTTTTCCAATAGTGGGTGTAATCCACTCCATATACAATTTATAAATAGGCTTAAACCACTTACTTGTGGGTTGGGAAAATTCTAAAATCACCAATTTACTACCCGGTTGCAGTACTCTATAAATTTCTGTTAAACCTTTTTCCAAGTCTGCAAAATTCCTGACACCAAATGCCACCATGGCGCCGTCAAATAAATTGTCTCCAAAGGGGATATCGGTACTATCGCCTAAAACCAGTTCAATTTTATCGGCCAGGCCTTTTTGTGCAATTTTTATGCGTCCATAATGCATCATGCCTTCCGAGATATCCATTCCTGTTATTTGGTGGGGATGAATTCTTTTATTGGCCATTAGGGCCATATCCGCAGTGCCTGTTGCAATATCCAATAAGTGTTGTAAAGGTCTATCCCCAAATTGGTTAATGGCTTTTTTTCTCCATCCTTGGTCAATCCCCAAGCTTAAAAATCGGTTTAGGAAATCATATCTTTTAGCGATGGAATTGAACATGTCAGCCACCTGTTCTTTCTTATTTTCTGATCTATCTTCAAAAGGGACAATTTTATCGTGGGCGTATTCACTCATACTGCAAAGATATTGAATTTGTGGATTATCTTCGTAGCTTATGAAAGCAAGGGTTTACAAATCTACAGGTAGTTGGTACTCCGTGAAAACGGAGCCAGGTTTGTTTTATCAAGCGCGTATTAAAGGGGTGATTAAATTAGACAATCGGACCTCTACCAATCCCATTGCGGTGGGAGATTGGGTGAAATGTGAAACTGAATTGGATCAGCCTACTTTGATGATTTCAGATATTTTAGACCGAGACAATTATGTAGCTAGACAATCTCCGCATAATAAAAGACAGCAACATATTATTGCTTCTAATTTGGATCAATCCATTTTATTGGCGACTTTAAAATCCCCCAAAACTTCTCAGGGCTTTATAGATCGTTTTTTAATTTCCTGTGAAGCTTTTCATATTCCGGCAATTATTGTTTTTAACAAGTCGGATATCTATGGCGAAAAAGAAATGGCCATTTATGAAATGATGAAAGAAATGTATGAAGCCATTGGGTATAAAGTTTTTTTAATTAGCATAGAAAAGCAAAAAGGATTAGATCCAATCAAAGAAATATTATTAAATAAAACAACTTTAGTGAGTGGGCATAGTGGGGTAGGAAAATCTACTTTTATAAATTATTTATTTCCGGACTTAGATATAGATACACAGGAAGTGAGTGACTGGAGTGGAAAGGGAATGCATACGACCACTTTTGCACAGATGTATGATATGCCTAAAGGAGGTTCGGTAATTGACACACCGGGTATGCGTGAATTGGCGTTAGCGAATATGGAGAAAGAAGTATTAGCACAATATTTTCCAGAGATGCGTGAAAAAATGAGTGGATGCCAGTTTAACAATTGTCAACATATAAATGAGCCAGGTTGTGCGGTAAAAGCGGCTGTAGAAAAGGGTTTAATCACGGAAGCGCGTTTTTATAGCTACGTAGATTTATGGCATGGGATAGAAACTTTTAAATACTAAGTCCTCTTTATTTTAGAATTCTCTTTTTTAAACTTTATTTCTTGGGTGCTTCATTGGAACCTTCAAACCAACTCGCATACTTTACATAGTTATTTGAGATTCTATTTATTTCGCCGTTAATTAATTCAGCACTAACGGCTTTCACTTTTTTAGCCGGAACCCCAGCGTAGATACTTCCGGCTTCTACAATGGTTCCTTCTAATACCACAGCGCCTGCTGCAATAATAGAATTGGAATGCACCACACAGCCATCCATTACAATACTGCCCATGCCAATTAATACATTGTCGTGAATAGTGCAACCATGCACCATGGCATTGTGCCCAATGGAAACATTGTTGCCAATATTAGTAGGGTGTTTTAAATAAGTACAGTGAATGATGGCACCGTCTTGCACGTTTACTTTATTTCCCATTTTTATATAATGCACGTCTCCACGAAGGACTGCATTAAACCAAACCGAGCATTCATTGCCCATAATCACATCTCCCACAATGGTTGCGTTGGGGGCTATAAAACAATTTTCACCAAATTGGGGTTCTTTTCCTTCAACTGCTAGTATGGTTGCCATAAAAATGCGACTTTTGTACTGCAATTTACTTCTAATGTCAAGAATAAACAATAGACAATATTTTTTTCAGCATTTAGCTCAAACCTCTGACAAACCCATTGGTATTGAAGTGGCAAGCGCTAAAGGGGTGTACATTCATGATGTGGATGGTAAGGCATTTATGGATATGATTGCCGGGTTTAGTGTATGTAATATTGGACATAGTCATCCAGCGGTGATTAAAGCCATTCAAGCGCAGACCGAAAAATATATGCATGTCATTGTGTATGGTGAATTTGTGCAAGCACCCCAAGTGCATTATGCAAAATACCTAACTAGTTTTTTACCCGATGCATTGCAGTCGGTCTATTTTACCAATAGCGGAGCGGAAGCTACAGAAGGCGCTATGAAATTAGCGAAGCGCGTTACGGGTCGTACTAAGATAGTAGCATTTAAAGGGGCCTATCACGGAAGTACGCAGGGTGCGTTAAGTGTAATGGGAGACGAGTATTTTAAAAATGCATTTCGTCCGCTGCTTCCCGATATTTTACATTTACGTTATAATCATTTTGAAGACATTGAATTAATTGATGATACCGTGGCCTGCGTATTGGTAGAACTGGTACAAGCAGAAACGGGGGTGACGCCAGCAAATAAAGAATGGGTAATTGCTTTGAGAAAAAAATGTGATGCGCTTTGTATTTTATTAATTGTGGATGAAATACAATCTGGATTTGGAAGGACCGGAACGCTATTTGCCTTTGAACAATATGGTATTGAGCCAGATGTTTTATTGGTTGGCAAAGCTTTGGGAGGGGGACTTCCTCTAGGTGCATTTATTGCAAGTACTAAAATGATGTCGGTGCTCACTGAAAATCCGGTATTAGGCCATATCACTACCTTTGGAGGCAATCCGGTTTCCTGCGCGGCGGGTAGTGCAGCGCTTGAAGTATTGACCAATTCGGGCTGGATAGCCGAAGTAAAAGACAAGGAAAAATATTTAGTTGATAACTTACATCACCCAGCTGTTTTACACAGAAATTATAAAGGCTTATGGATGTCTTTGCAATTTGAATCTGAAACAGTGGCTAAAAAAGTAGCAGCTGCATGTATTGAAAACGGTATTATTACGGATTGGTTTTTATTTGCAGAAGATCGTATTCGCATTGCGCCTCCATTATGTATTACGATGGAAGAATTAAAATTAGCGGTTGAAAAAATAATTGCGAGTATACAGCATGCAATTAAAAAATAGTAATTATAAATTATATTCCTCAATTGTATGAATGTGAATTTATCATTCTCCTGTTCTGGAATACTGTCTGTATAGCTCCTCGTATTGAGGAATGATATTAGCGATATCAAAATGCTTGGCTTGCTTTAAAGCATTCTTTTTAAATGACTTTAATTTTTCTTCATCTTGTAATAGTGCAATGGCTTTTTCGCTCATTGTTTTTACGTCACCTACGGGTGCAGTATAACCAGTAACGCCATCTAAGTTTACTTCGGCCAGTCCACCCGCATCGGAACTAATCACAACCGCACTCGCCGCCATGGCTTCTAATGCAGCTAAACCAAAACTTTCATATTCCGATGGCAGTAAGAAAATATCACTCACTGCTAAAATTTCTTCCATCTGTTCTTGCTTTCCTAGGAATCGCACATCCCCTTCTATTCCATATTGTCTTGCCAAGTCTTCGGCAACAGGACGTTCTGGGCCATCGCCTACCATTAACAATTTAGAAGAAATGGTTGCATGGATATTTTTAAAAATTTCCATCACATCATCTATTCTTTTTATTTTTCTAAAGTTAGAAGCGTGTACAATTATTTTTTCGTTATTTGGAGCAATCACTTGCCTAAACGCAGCCACTGGTTTTTTATCGTAACGGTGCAGGTCCACAAAATTATTAATCACCTGAATATTTTTACGAATTTCAAAATGCTTTAAGGTTTCTTCTTTTAAATTTTCAGAAACTGCGGTGATGGCATCGCTTTCATTAATAGAAAAAGTGACCACCGGCTCATAGGTTTTATCTCTGCCTACTAATGTGATATCTGTTCCGTGTAAAGTAGTAATCACCGGTACTGATCTTCCGGTTTTCTGTTTTACAATTTGTTTTGCGGTATAGGCTGCCGATGCATGCGGAATGGCATAGTGTGCATGTATCAAATCCAAATCGTGATTTAAAATAACGTCTACCATGGTACTTGCTAATGCCAATTCATAGGGTGGGTAGTCAAATAATGGATAGGTAGGTACCCTCACTTCATGATAAAATATATTGGCATGAAAGCCATTCAAACGAACAGGTTGCTGATAGGTAATAAAATGAATTTCATGCCCTTTTTCGGCTAAGGCTTTCCCCAGCTCGGTGGCTAACACACCACTTCCTCCAAACGTAGGATAACAAACAATACCGATCTTCATTTTTACAAGTTGAATATGCAATTAACAACTAATTATCCGATAAAGTTTAATTATATTTAAGAATTATTTGAATGTTAAAATACACAATTATGCGTCCATTATTTTTCCTGGTTTTTTGCTTGCCTTTTATGGCTCAAGCTCAAGTGAATCAAGACAGTGTTGCCATTAAAAAAATGGCTGATGAAATTATGACCAACGGTACAGCTTATGATTTGTTAAGAGAATTGACTAAAAAAATTGGGGGTCGTTTAGCGGGTTCACCTCAACAACAAAATGCAGCTATTTGGGGTAAGCGTAATTTAGAAGCAATGAAGCCAGATAAAGTATACATGCAACCTTGTAAAACTCCAAACTGGCAAAGAGGCGGTAAGGACTTTGCAGCCATTGTAGGAGTGAATGGGAAGCCTACCAATCAAAAATTGGAAGCCTTGGCTTTAGGAAATTCTCTTAGCAGTAATGGGTTGGTAGAAGCGGATGTTTTGGCAGTTGCTAATTTTGATGAATTAGAAAAACGTAAGGATGAAGTAAAAGGAAAGATTGTTTATTATCATAGTGAGTTTGATCCTACATTTATTCAAACCTTCAAAGCGTATAGTGCTGCTGGTACTTATAGAGGTACGGGTGCAAGCAGGGCTGCAAAATATGGAGCAGTGGGTGTAATGATTCACTCTTTAAGTACAGCGCCTGACAATGCACCACATACAGGGGGTATGAAATATGATTCAGCCTATCCAAAAATTCCAGCAGTGGCATTGGGACCTAATGATGCAAAAGCATTATATGCAAAAGCAAAAAAAGGAACCCTGCGTGCACAAATACAAACCTATGGTTTCTTTTTGCCGGATGCAGACGAGAACAATGTGGTGGCAGAATTAAAAGGCACGGAGCATCCCGAAGAAATTATCACCATTGGTGGTCACTTAGATAGCTGGGATGTAAACGAAGGTGCACATGACGACGGCGCAGGTATTGTGCAAACCATGGAAGTATTACGTGCGATGAAAGCATTAAATTATCAACCTAAACATACCATTCGTTTTGTATTGTTTGCCAATGAAGAAAATGGCGGAAAGGGTGGTGCGAAATATGCAGAGTTAGCGAAGTTGAATAAAGAAAAACATATTCTTGCATTAGAAAGTGATGCAGGTGGATTTACACCAAGAAGTATTGGTGTGGGTACCACTCCTGCGCAGTTAGCGTACTTTCAAAAATGGACACCATTGTTAAAACCTTATGGCACTGAAGTGACTGCTGGAGGAGGTGGTGCCGATATTGGCCCATTAACAGGGTATGATAAAAATATTGTCATGTCTAGTTTAATACCAGACAGTCAACGTTATTTTGATTTACACCATGCGAAGACAGATGTGTTTGAAAATGTAAACAAGCGTGAATTATTATTAGGCGCAGTGAATATTGCAGCGTTTATATATTTAGTGGATCAACACGGCGTAAATCCGTAGTTTATTTTGAAATACCTATTCCTTGTCTCGCCCTGCGCAATGCTCGAAGGCTCGACGCAGAACAGTATTTCAAAATAATTGAATATTTTATCCAATATATAAATAAAGTAAAAGAAGCCCCGATTTTGTCGGGGCTTCTTTATGATTGGTAAAATCGAAGTTGAAATTTTAACGAGACAGGTTCATGGAGCGTTCCTTGTATAAGGTTCTGAAGTAAGGATCGCGTAAGTCTTTAATAAAACGAATGGCTTCTCCTGTACTCTTCATTTCTGGTCCTAATTCTTTATTGACCCCTGGGAATTTATCAAAACTAAATACGGGCTCTTTAATTGCAAATCCATCTAGTTTTTTCTCCATGGTAAAGTCGGTTAGCTTCGCAGCACCCAACATTATTTTAGTGGCAATATTTAAATAAGGAATTTGATATGCTTTTGCAATGAAAGGGGTAGTTCTAGAAGCTCTTGGATTGGCTTCAATCACATATACTTGATCGTCTTTAATAGCAAACTGAATATTAATAAGCCCTTTTATATTTAAAGCTCTTGCAATTTTCTCACTGTAAAATTCCATGGTCGCCACAATTAACGGTGTTAGGTTAAATGCGGGCAGTACTGCATTACTATCACCACTATGAATACCCGCTGGCTCAATATGTTCCATCACACCCATCACATGAAAAGTTTCTCCATCAAAAATGGCATCCACTTCCGCTTCCTGACAACGGTCTAAGAAATGATCAATTAATATTTTATTATCTGGGATATGTTTTAAAATGCTTACGACTGCAGTTTCTACTTCTGCGTCATTAATTACTATACGCATTCTTTGTCCTCCAATTACATAGCTAGGTCTTACTAGTACTGGGTAACCTACTTTGTTGGCAACTTCTATTGCTTCTTCGGCAGTATAGGCTGTACCATAATTTGGGTAAGGAATACTTAACTCTTTTAATAAATCACTAAAGCGGCCTCTGTCCTCTGCGATATCTAAACTATCAAATGAAGTACCTATAATTTTAACGCCTCTCTCTGTTAAACGTTTTGCTAATTTTAAGGCGGTTTGTCCACCCAATTGTACAATCACTCCTTCGGGTTTTTCTAATTCTATAATTTCCCAAAGATGTTCCCAAAACACAGGCTCGAAGTATAATTTATCGGCCATATCAAAATCGGTGGATACGGTTTCGGGATTACAGTTTACCATGATGGCTTCGTATCCCGATTCTTTCACGGCGAGTAATCCATGTACACAACAATAATCAAACTCAATACCTTGTCCAATTCTATTAGGACCACTTCCTAATACAATAATTTTCTTCTTTTTGGATGGGATGGATTCGTTGGAGTTCAAATTGTTGCTCATAAGTATAAAATTGGGTAAAAATACGATAGCGAACCCATTTTTACGAATTTTTGTAAAAGGGTTTTTCCACTATCTGTGTTTAGCGGACCGTACAAAGCTCATCCCAGCGGGTGGTATAGCGTTTACTTCGCTTTTCACTGCGCATTTTCCAATTTTTATGCGTGCCGGTGGTACCAAATTTGAGCACATCATTCCTGTAAGCGGCATTCATGTTGTCAATAACATTCATTAATTTTTTACGTCTTGCGTCGGCGGGTTCCACAAATAAGTTGGTTTGCAATACGTTATCGGGGACTAGCTCGCTTACAATGACGCCTGCTTTTTTATAAATCTGACCCTGTTCAAACAAGGTTTTCCCAATGGCGAGGGCGGCTTTTATAATATCGGGGGTAAGATTGCTGGGGTTGTCTAAAACGGTAAAGCCACTTACCTGACTGCCTCGATGGTAGTGGCTTTGTTCGGAAGGATTATTTTGGGGGAGGGGCTTGAGTAGTAAAAAAATCTGTACACATTTGGCGGCACTATGTTGCCTTCTTAATTTTTCGCAGCAACGCGTGGCATAGGTAGCCAATGCTTCCTCAATATCCTGCCAAGCACTTACATCTCTGCCAAACATACGGGTAGTGGCAATCATTTTTTTCTCGGTACGTGGCCCTTGCATTTCGTGGGTGGGCAACCCTTTTAATTCTCTAATTAATTTAATACCGGTAATACCCCCTAAAAACTTTTTACCCCAACTCAGGTCTTTCATACTTAATGCTAAAGCGGTGTGAATGCCATATACTTTTAATTTTTCACTGTAACGATAACCAATGCCCCAAACATCTTCGATAGGTGTTTTTTGTAAAGCTGTTTGAATTTTTTGGGTGCTGTCTAATATCACCACGCAATTGGTTTGTATTTTATTTTTTTTAGCTAATCGGTTGGCTACTTTGCTTAATACTTTATTGGGGGCGGCACCAATAGAAACAGAAATACCCGTCCAGCTTTCAATGGTATTTTTTAAGTGGATACAAAAATCATACAGGTCTTTTTCGGCAATATGTTGTAAGTCCACAAAAGCTTCGTCCACCGAATATACTTCCACATGACCTGGTGGTAGTAAGGATCGCATGGTTTCCATTACCCGCCAACTGAGGTCCCCGTATAAATGATAATTAGACGAGAAAGTGTGTACGCCAAATTGTTTAATCCTTTCTGCTTCTTGAAAATAGGGGGCTGCCATGGCAATCCCTAATTTTTTTGCTTCATCGGAACGAGAAACAATACACCCATCGTTATTACTTAAAACAACAATGGGTGCATTTTGTAAAGTGGGTGCAAAAAGTCGCTCACAGGAACAATAAAAACTATTACAATCAATAATCGCTTGCAAGGGTATAAATTTTATGCGCGTTTATTTTACGCAGTAGGTGGAGCAGTATTTTGAAATATTACAAATTATGAATCACATAGGTCACCACGCCCCAGGTTTTATAATCTTGTAACTGTTCAATATGAATAGCGCCGTATTTTTTATTTTCGGGTAGCAGGGTAATACTATGTGTTTGCATTTGTATGCGCCGCACTAAAAATTCACCATTCAAAATGGCTACGACTACTTTGCCGGATGCAGGTGGAATGCTTCGGTCCACAATTAATGTGTCTCCAATATGAATACCCGCACCTATCATCGCATCGCTATTGACTCGAAAGAAAAAAGTGGCGGGCTTATTGTGAATGAGTTGCTCATTGAGGTCAATACCTCTTTCCATAAAATCGTCCGACGCTGCTCCAAAACCGGTGGCATTGGCCTGTATAATTTGACTGGACTGGTAGTTTTTATTAATCTGTTGGGTGGCCATGCCCTCGCTAGGGTCTATATCTATATATTCCATAAAACTAAATTTATTAGCAATATTAGCTAAATTATTTAGTATTTTTATGAATATTTTCTAGTGGGCATTTTGTACCTTGGGGGCTAATTGTGTGTTATGGAGAAGCCCTTTTTTATTGACCCGAATATTGCCCGCGCTAAAACGATAGACACTCGTTTTTTACCTAGAAATCAAATGGTTAGAGGCCTCCAAAGAGAAAATATTTGCCCCAAGCTGGCAGTATATTGGCCATACGGGTATGGTGCCCAAGGCGGGGGACGCGCATCCGATTAAATTATTGGAGAATTATATAGACGAGCCCTTGGTACTAACCCGCGATGCCGAGGCGCATATTCATTGCTTGTCCAATGTGTGTACACACCGAGGCAATTTAATGGTGTATGAACCTTGTAGTGCGCAAAAACATTTGCGTTGCAAATACCATGGTCGTGCTTTTCATTTGGATGGAAAATTTATTTCCATGCCGGAGTTTACAGCCGTTGAAAATTTTATTCCAGAAAATAATCACTTGCATCATTTGCCATTGTATCAATGGGGGCCATTATTATTTACGCAACTAAAAAAAGGGTTAGGTCCAGAATTATTTTTCAGCCAGATGGAGCAACGTATTGGATGGTTGCCGATAAATGATTTAGTGTTTGATGCATCCAGGTCCAACGATTATTATATCAAAGCCAATTGGGCATTGTATTGTGAAAATTATTTGGAAGGTTTTCATATTCCATTTGTACACCCTGGCTTAAATGCGTTTTTAGATTTTAAAGATTATGCTACGGAGACATTTACTTACGCAAGTTTACAACTGGGTATTGCCAAGGACGATGAACATTGTTTTGAAATGCCAGCAGGGCATCCCGATGCAGGGAAGCGTATTGCAGCCTATTACTTTTGGGTATTCCCTAACATGATGTTCAATTTTTATCCTTGGGGTTTGTCTTTAAATGTAGTCACACCCATAGATGCAAGTAATACCAAGGTAAGTTTCTTAAGTTTTGTATTTGATGCAAGCAAATTAGGAAAGGGAGCAGGGAGTGGACTAGATACGGTAGAGCAGGAGGATGAAGCAATAGTACAAAATGTACAACAGGGTATCCGTTCTCGCTTTTATCATTTTGGACGTTATGCAACGCAGCGTGAACAAGGCACGCACCATTTTCATAGTTTAATCGCAAATTTTTTAAATCAGTAATTTTTTATAAAGCGGA
>Ga0209768_10001887_pt1 | contig 13181 bp, 7 predicted proteins | sample LauGreSBDMM110SD_3_FD_187564 | JGI IMG/M metagenome (GOLD analysis project Ga0209768, IMG submission 187564) | Freshwater lake microbial communities from Lake Michigan, USA - Sp13.BD.MM110.SD (SPAdes) (version 2) | ecosystem: Environmental > Aquatic > Freshwater > Lake | place: Lake Michigan... | reverse complement strand
GCGCGGTGCTGCCGCGGTTCTGCGACCCGCCGGGGCCGCCTTCCGTGCGCATGATCATGATGCCGCCCGCGTTCTTCGACTGATCGCGGTACTCCTGCTTCTCGGCGTTGCCGACCTTCACCGGCGTGTGCGCAACGACCGCTCCGCGGGTCACGACGCGGGTGGGCGACACGAGATCCAGGCGATAGTCGCCGACACGGGCGATCACCACCGTGCCGTTGGCGAGGACCGTCCACGCGTCGCGGGCCGCATACGGCGTGCGGCCACCGATCCGCACTTCCATGCGTTGGTTGCCCCCGCTGCCGCTCGACTTCACTGAGGCGTTGTTCTTGGGCAGGTTCACCCACGCCAGCGTGTCCACCGCTTTCGTGGTGCGGTCATAGCGCACGATCGGGGCGGTGTCGGCCGTGACCGGTCCGTTGGGGCCCATCGAGATGCCGCCGCCTTCAAAGTAGAGGCGTCCGCGGGCGTCGGAGGCGCGCGGCATGCCGAAGCCGAGTCCGCCGATGCGCACGACCTGCCCGCCGCCTTCGGGGCGCTGGCCTTGTGGCGGGCGCGGCGGCGGCGACGGCTCGTCGCCCACCCGAAACGACGCCCCCGGCTTCCCGTCGGGGTGCACCATGAGGTAGCGCTGGTTCAGCGGATCGAAGATCACGCTGCTGTCGCCGGGCAGCGCGAAGAGCTGGGTGGGCAGGCCGTACTCGCCGGGGCCAGAGCCCTCGCGACCGACTTTGCTGGCGGTATTGGCGGTGAGATCGACCAGCTGCACGAGCTTGTCTCGGCTGTCCACGACGAGCAGCCGGCCGTCCTTCAGTTCACGGATGCCGGCAATCTGTGAGAACGGCTCACCGTATTCGGCGAGCGGCTTGGCGAGCGTCCGGGTGGGCTGCTGCGCGGCCACGGGGAGAGCGGCCGCAGCCAGCAGCGCGAGAGCGTAGGGAGTGCGCATAATCGGAAGGGGTGGAGGTCACGAACGATACTTCGTCACCGCACCCGCCGCTCGCGGTTGCCACGGCTGTTCGGGCTAGGCGCTGGTGCCGGCGATCGCGTCCTTGGCGATGACGGCGAAGTCGCGCGCGCCGAACCCTTCGGCGATCACGGCATCCATGCGGGCCGCGAGCGACGGCAGCACGGCCAGCGGCAGGTCGCCGGCGGTTTCCATCATGAGTCGGATGTCCTTGCGTGCCATCGTGAGTTCGAAGCTGGCGTCGAACGTACCGGCGGCCATTGTGCGCCCGCGCCCCTGCAGAATGTTGCCGGGGTTGAAGAACTCGAGGAGCGTGAGCGCGTCGGTGGGGGCGATGGCACTGCCCTTGGCAATGCTGTACACGTCGCTGAGTAGCGCACCCATGCCGATGATGAAGGCGTTGCCCATGAGCTTGTAGGCCGCGGCGAGGTCGGGGCGCTCGCCGAAATATTCCACCCGTGCCGCCATACGGCCGAGGGCGTCTTTCACCGATTCGTAGAGTGCGGTGGGGCCCGAGGCAATGATGATGCCCTGGCTCTGTCGCGCCGCGGCCGGTCCGATGAACACGGGGCAGTGCAGGTAATGCACCCCTTCGGCGTTCAGACGCGTGGCGCGTTCGGCGGTGAGGGCCGGCTGCGTGGTGGTGTGGTCAACGATGATCGCATCAGGCGACAGTCCCGGGCGGAGCTGCGCGATCACGTCCTCCACGACCGCGTCATCCTTGAGCACCAGGTGTACGCGGGTGGCTCCGCGCACCGCGTCGGCCGGCGTGGCGGCGACAATGGCGCCGAAGGACTCGAGCGCGCGGGCTTTGTCGATGGTGCGGTTCCATACCGTCACCGTGTCGCCGCGCTGACAGGCGGCTTCCACGAAGCCGCTACCGAGCAGCCCCGTGCCGAGAAAGGCGATAGTGGTCATCGGCGAAAGATAGCAGGTTTCAGAAAGCAGGTTTCAGCTATCAGAGGTTCGCGCGAACCTACGATGCTGCCGCAGGCACCACAGCTCGTGTGCGCCGCACGCGCCGCCCCACCAACAACGCCGGCATCACGAACAGCACGCCGAGTGTGCCGGCGACGGTGCCACCGGCCGTGGCCAACGCGATGGCGCCGAAGAGGCGGGTGGCATCGGTGCCCACCGAGAGCGGAATGAGCGACGCCATCGCGGCCAGGGTGACCATGAGAATCATGCCCGCCCGGTCGAGTGCGGCGTACAGTACCTGCCCCGCGTGCAGACGCGAATCGAGGCCAGCTTCGCGCAACGCGCGACGTTTCTCGAGTGCGGCGTCGGCCAACAGAATCGCCTGATTCACCGCCAGACCGATCACCAGAATGACCCCCACGGCGGCTTCGCGCGTGAAGGCGGTTTTGAGTAGCCAGAAGGCGGCGACCACGCCGCCGATGGCTAGGGGCAGCGATAGGAATACTTGGGCCGCGCCCCACATCGAATCGAACACCAACGCCACCGCGAGCACCACCAACACCACCCCGATGGCGAACACGAGATAGAGACCCTTCTCGCTTTCGTCGCGATCGAACGGTGAGCCGTCGGTGAGATCGATGATGCTGTAGCCCGCGGGCGCCGCCAGCGATTTCATGAACGCGGTGTGCGTACGGCGCGCCAGCTTGGACGGGCCGCGAAAATCGTACGACAGCTGTCGGATGTACTGCTGGTCTTCGCGCACGATGGTGCTGAGCGCTTCGCGCGCATCGACAATCGCGACATCGCCGATGCGGACCGGGGCGCCGGTGAGCGTGGGCACGATGGCTTCCTGCAGCTCTTCGAGACTGCGGTCGCGCGCGCCGGCGGCTTTCACCGTGACCGGCAGTTCGTCGCCGCCGATTTCGAGCAGCTGTCGGCCCACCGGCCCGCGCACTTCACGGGCGATGGCACCGGTCAGCAACGACGCGTTCAACCCATAGCGGGTGAGGGCGGCGCGATCGGGGTCGAGTGTGACCTGATAGCCGCGCTCGCCGCCAAAATAGCCGCCGCTGCTGATGCGCACCTCGCGCACCCGAGTGATGCGCTCGAGACGCGCCTTGAGATCGTCGGCCACGCGTCCCACGCCGTCGTACGAGTACCCGCGCACCTGCATGCGAAAGGTCGCGAAGCTCGACCCGCCACCTCCGCTCGAGAAGCCGGGGCCATCGCCCACCACGCTCACGCTGGCTCCTCCAATGAGTACAGCGCGCTGCGTGAGCAACTCCTGCAACTCGAGTGGCACCGCCGTGAGTCCACCGGCGCGCGTAAACAGCACCGACATCTGCGCCGACGTGCCCGATCGCGCCGCCGCTCGCACCTGTTCGATCTCGGGGCGCCCCACCACCAACCGCTCGAACTCTGCCATGCCGCGGTCGAGGGTGCCGGGGTCAGAGCCGCGGGGGAACGACAGCCCCACGCTGAGCGACGTGCGGCGTTCGCCAAAGCCACCGAACGACGAGCGCGGCACTTTTTCCACGAAGCCCCAGGTGAGCACCGCGAGCACCGCCACCGCGCCAATCATGGTAGCGGCGCGCCACCGCAGCAGCCGCATGAGCACGCGGGCATAGAGCCGCCGCAAGCGCGGCCACGAGGTATTCTGCGCCGCCACGCCCTTCCCCAGCGCCGGCACGACCAGCAGCGCCGTGAACACACTCCACCCCAGCGCAAACACGAACGCCGCCGCGAAGGGCACGAACGCCGCCCGCGTGTCGCCCTGCAAATACAGAAACGGAAAGAGCACCACGGCCGTGGTGAGCGTGCTGCCGATAATCGCCGGCATTATGCGCTGCGTCGCGCGCGCGCGACCGTCGGGCGTATCGGGCTCGGCGTCCAATCGCTCGACGACCACGAGTCCGTTCTGCACGAGAATGCCGACGCCCATACCCAGCCCGGCCAACGTGAGCAGATTGGCCGGAATGTTGAACAGGTACAACGACAGCGCCGTGGCCGCGATGGCCACAGCCGTGGTGCCCATCACCACCGCCACCGCACGCCAGCGTCGTAGCGTGAAGGCCAGCACCAGCAACACGCAGCCGAAGGCGATGGTGCTGCGCAGGGCGAGATCGTCGAGCTCTTCCCTCAGCTCTTCGCTTTCGTCGTTGTTGATGCGCAGCCGTACCGCGGGCGGCATGTTGGGCTCGAGCTGCGTGATCGCGGCGCGGAGTGCCGCCGCCGTTTTTTTGGCATCGGCGCCGGGGTGTCGCGAAATCTCCACCGCCACCGCCGGCTCGCCGTCAATGCGAAAGAAGCGGCCGCGCGCGTCTTCCTCGGCCCGCACCGTGGCCAGCTCGCCCAAGCGAAACACGCGGGTACCGGGGCCACGCACCGGCAACGCCTGCAGATCTTCCAGCGCCTTCGGTTGATCGCGCAACACCACGTTCTGTGTAGTGGTATGCGTCGGATCACTGCCGCGATCGAGCGCGCCCAACGCCTGCACCATGCGCGCGCCGGCAATCGCTTCCGACAGTCGCTGCGGCGAGATGCCGATGCGCCGCAGCTGCACCGGATCGTACAACACCGACACGCCGAGGTCGGTGCCGCCGCGCACCTGCACGCCGGCCACTCCGGGAATGCTGCCCAGCCGAGGGCTGACGCGCTCTTCGAGCAGCTTCTGCAACGTGCCCGAGGTGTACGGTCCGAACACCGACAGCGACATCAGCGGCGCTTCTTCGAGTCCTTCCGGCACGTAGTTGGCCACGGTAGGTGGGCTCGCCCCCGGCGGCAAGTCGGCACGCAGCAGTTCGAGTCGCTCGAGAATGGCCAGGCGCGCCATCTGCACATCGGCCCGCGCTTCCAACTCCACCGTGAGCATGGCGTAGTCGTCGTTGGAATTGCTGGATACGCGCCGCACGCCGCGTACGCCTTGAATGGCCGCTTCCACCGGGCTCGTGAGATACGTCTCGATCACTTCCGGTGACGCACCCGGCCAGCTGGCAAACACACTGAGTCGAGGCAGCTCCATGGTGGTACGTGTGGCCAGCGGCAATCGCGTGAAGGAAATGGCGCCGGCCAACAGCAGGGCCACGCACATCGCCCACACCACCGCCGGGCGGTGGGTCGCGAAGCGAATCACGCGGTGCGCTCCGTGCTGCGCGCGGCACGACGCAACGCGCGACGTTCCGTGCGCCGCTCGAGTACCGCGTAGGCCGTGGGCAGCAAAAAGAACGTGACCAGCAAGGCGCTGATGCTGCCGCCAATGATACCGGCCGCCAGCGGCTGATATAACGCGCCGCCACTGCCCCAGCCGAACACCAGCGGCAACACACCCGTGACGGTGGTAATCGACGTCATCGCGATGGCGCGTAAACGCTGCTCACCGCCGCGAATGATGGCGTCGTCGATACTGTGCCCGGCTTCGCGGAATTTGCGAATGGCATCGAGCTTCACCACCGCTTCGTTATCGGCCATGCCGATCATCACCACGATGCCGATCAAACTCACGGCGTTGAGCGACTGCCCGGTGAGCCACAGGAAGATCACCGCACCGGCACCGGCCAACGGTACCGTGAGCATGACCACCAGCGGAATCGTGAAACTGGCGAATTCGCCGGCCAACACCAAAAACATGAGCAGCGCCGCCAACACCGCCACCAACGTGAGTTCATTGCTGGTGCGCGCACGCTCGGCGTCGGCGCCACCCACCTGCCACGACACGCCAGCCGGCAGCGTGAGGGCGGCCATGCGCGCCTCCACGTCGGTGGTGGCCTTCGCGGTGCCCCCGCTTTCCACCAGCCCTTCAATGATGGTGACCGGGCGCTGCCCCACGCGCACCACTTCCAACGGCGCGCGCGTTTCGCGCACCTGCACCAACTGCGCCAACGGCACACCGCGCAGCGGGGTCTTGAGGGCGGTCTCGAGCTCTTCGTTGCGCAGCCCGGCGTAGCGCACCATGATCGGCGTGCGTCGATCGGTTTCGCGCAGCTCACTCGCACTCACGCCACCCAAGGCGCCGGCCAGTGCGCTCGCCACCTGTTGCGGCACGATGTTGCGTTCGGCCATGCGGGCACGCTCGAGCGTCACTTCCACGATAGGCTGTGTGGCCGCGAAGGCATCGCGCACATCGGTGAGCGCGGGCACCGTTTGCATGGCGGTGCGCACGGTGTCGGCCCATCGCTGTGATTCCACCAACGTGGGGGCCGACAGCTCCACACGTACCAGGCGGCCTTCGCGGCCGATGAGTGATCCGAATTCCGATTGGCCGGCCAAGTCGATGGCCAGCGCCCCCTTGGCCAGGTCCGGCAACTTCGCCCGCAACCGCTGCGCGAACTCGGCGGCATCCGCGCTCGGCGGCACCGGCACGATGAGCTGCGCCGTGGCACTCGACCCCGGATCAGCACCAGCCAGGATCTCTTCGTCGGTGGCCTTGCCCACGCGTGCGTAGATGCCTGTGGCACCAAGCGACCGCGCGGCGCTTTCTACACGTGCCACCTGCGCGGCCGTGGCCTGAATGCTGGTGCCCTCGGGCAGCTGGACCGCCGCCACCAGCACCCCTTCGTCCACGCGCGGCAGGATTTCCTTGGGCAACGTGACGATGAGCACCGCCGTCACCACGAGCAACGCGCCGGCCATGCCGAATACCGAACGCGGATGGGCCAGCGACCAGCGCATGCCACGCTCGTACCAGTCCGTGAGGGTGCGTCCCCAGGCATCGAGGGTGCGGGCAATCGCCGACGGCGCCCTCGGTGGCGCCATTGGCGCAGGCGCGACTGGCGTAGGTGCCGCCTTCGCCAGCTTCCGACGCCCCACGATCATCACCGGCATGAGCGTGAGCGCCAACAGCAGCGACGCCGCCACCGTGGTGACCACGCTCAAGCTCAGGTCGCGAAAGAGCGCCGCGGCGAGACCACGCACGAAGATGATAGGGCCGAACACCAGCACGGTGGTGAGCGTACCAGCAAACAGCGGCGCCGCCACTTCATCGGTACCGGTCACGGCCGCCTCCAACAGCGACATCCCTTCTTCACGCCGTCGCCCCACCGACTCGGCCACCACGATCGCCGTATCCACCAGCAACCCGGTGCCCAGTGCCAGGCCACCGAGCGAGAGCACGTTGATGGACACATCGAGCGCCTGCAGCGCCACCAGCGCCATCAGCACCGACAACGGCACCGTGATGCCGATGGCCAAAGACAGCCGCCAATCGCGCAGGAACACGAAGATCACCAGCAATGACAACAGCCCGCCGGCCACGATCTCCTGCCCCAAATTCGACAGCGCATCCACCACGAAGTCGGCCTGCGCCGCCACCACCGTCATCGACACGCCCGGAAACTCTTTCTCCAGCTGCGCGATGGCGTCGGTCATCCGACGCGTCACCGCCACCGTGTTCGAGCCAGCGTCTTTGTACACCACCATGCCGATGGCCGACGTGCCATCGAGACGCGTGAGCGTTTGCGGATCGGCCAGCCCCAGCGACACCGTGCCCACATCGCGCAGCGTGATGCCGGCACCTACGCGTCCGATCGGCGTGTCGAGAATCTCCGACGGATTGCGAAACTCCGTCAGCGCCCGCACCGAGAAGCGGAACTGTCCTTTCCGAATGGTGCCGCCGGCGCCGGTGGCATTCTCGGCCCGGATCGCGGCCGCTACATCTTCCGGCGTGAGATCGAGGGCACGCAACTTCTCGGGGTCGAGCTCCACGCGGATTTCATCGTCTGGTGCGCCCACCACGGCCACACTCGACACGCCTTCGATTTGCTCGAGACGACGCGCATGCACTTCGGTGGCCGTGCGCGCCAAGCTGCGCAGGTCGCCACCACCTTGCGCTCGCGAATCTTTTGCCTCTTGCGATGCCGACTGCTTAATGGCCAGCACCGCAATGGGCCGTTCACCCGGATCGCTGGTGAGCAGCGTGGGGCGGTCGGCGCGTTCCGGCAGCTGACTGCGCGCCACGTCGAGCCGTTCGCGCACCGACAGCACGGTGGCGCGCATGTCGGTGCCCCACTCGAAGCGCGCGGTGGTGGTCACTTCATTGTTGCGACTCACACTACGCAGTTCGGTCAGCCCCGGCGTGGCACCGATGGCTTCCTCAATCGGCTCCGCCACAAAGCGCGACACTTCGGGCGCGGCGGCGCCGGTGTACCCCGTGCGAATGGTGAGCACCGGCAGCGACACATCGGGGAGCAGCGACACCGGCAACCGGCTTAGCGACACGGAGCCCAATAGCACGACGGCCAGAATGGCGGAGAGCGTCGCCACGGGGCGACGCACCGCGTAGGCGGCGAGACTCACGCGCCGCCCTCCTTATCGCTTGAGTTTGGGCGCACGATCGCTCGGCGCAGCGGCACCGGCCGACTCGCGCGGCGCCGTCACGCGCACCGGCGCATCATGCGTGAGCGTGAGATGTCCTTCGGTGATGATCTGATCGCCGGGATTCACGGGAATCTGTCCGGTGGTGGAATCGGGGAGCACTTCGGTATCGATGCCATTGGTGCGACCGGGCACGATATACGTCCATTGCGCGCGGCCGTCTTTTACCACGAACACCAATGGTCGTCCATCGCGCTCGATTACGGCGCGCGACGGCACCATGCGGCGTCCGGGCAAGCGCGTGGCCTCCAGTTGCACATCGGCGTACATGCCCGGGCGTAGTGTGCCATCGCCCTGCAGGCGCACGATGGCGCGGCCGGCGCGGGTCACCGAGTCCACCAGCGGCAACAGCGCATCTACGCGACCACGCAGTAATCTGCCCGGCGCGCCGGCGCTGCTGATGCTGGCTTCGCCACCAACTCGCACCAATGGCAGATCATGCTCGAGCACCTGCGCCTCGATGCGCAGATTGCGGGTGTCCACCACCGTGAGGAGTGCCTGCCCTGCACTGACCTTCTCGCCGGCCGAAATCTCGATGGCGTCTACGGTACCGTTCACGGGGCTGCGGATCGTGGCGCGATCCTGCTCGTACCGGGCACGCTCGAGGCGCAACCGCGCACCCACCAAGCCGGCCTTGTTCATGAGTGCCTTGCGCTGCTCGGGCGTGGGGCCGCGACCGGTCACCACCGACTCGGGCACAAAGCTTTCCAGAAAGCGCTGTTCGGCTTCGTCCGTACTGGCCTGGGCGTCGCGCACCGAGAGATCAAACGGATACCCATCCAAACGGGCGAGCACCTGCCCCTTGGTGACCGCTTGGCCCGGCCGCACCACCAGCTGCGCCACCGTGCCCGCCACTTCAGCGCGCAGCTTCACCGCCGCATCGGAGCGGATCTGGCCCGTGGTCGTCACCCGCAGCACCAGGTCGCCATCGCGCGCCTCTTCCGCCGTCACCGGCAGCGCCAGCGCGGGGCGACCGGCTTCCTCGGCCGCTTCCTGCGCGGCGGTGGCGGTGGCGCTCGCGGAATCGGTCGACGCAGCCGTATCGCTTTGGTTGCATGCGACGAGCACGAGCGCGGCGAATACCGGCGCCACAGCCCGCAGGCCGAACGAGGGTCGAGCGACGGACCGAGAGCGAGAAGGAGTACGCATTGGGGGCGAGAGGAGCGAAACCAGCACGCGCGGAACGCGGCCCCGGGAGACAGCACACCATTGGTGTCATCCTGACGGGCAACATGTGCCGCTGGGTGAGTCGGGAACAGTATGGCGGTCAAGACGGCATCGCGCGATGGCGGAATGACGCGCGCGGCATCATGCGACCGCCGCCCATCCCTCGATGCTTCCTTGCCCCAGTCGTCACCGGCGGATTAACTTGTTCCATCTAGCCGACGAACGGTGTTCCTTAGGGGATGCCACGATCCGGCGTTGCGCGTGTAGCTCAGTTGGATAGAGCGTCTGCCTCCGGAGCAGAAGGTCGCAGGTTCGAGTCCTGCCATGCGCGTCCGTTCGGCCAGCGGTCACTCTCGTTTCCCATGCCTAGTGCACGTAGCCGAGCTGAAGGGGAAGTCTGTTCCTGAACTCCTGGCGCTGGCCGCGTCGTTGCATGTCACGAGTACCAGTGGCCTTCGAAAGCAGGAGTTGATCTTCCGGATCGAGCAGGCTCTGCTCGACGCCGAAACGACGCTGTACGGAGAAGGCGTCCTCGAAGTGCTCCCGGAGGGCTACGGCTTTCTCCGGTCGCAGGACTTCAATTATCTGCACGGCCCGGACGACATCTACGTCTCTCCTTCGCAGGTGAAGCGCTTCGACCTCCGCACCGGGGATACGGTGATGGGGGAAGTCCGCCCGCCGAAAGAGTGGGAACGTTATCTCGCGCTCCTCAAGGTGGAGCGCATCAACGGTGGTGACCCTGACCAGTCGAAATTGCGTAGCGCCTTCGACAACCTGACCGCGAAGTACCCCGACGAACGCATCCGCCTCGAGCGGAGCAACGGCGAAATCGCAACCCGTATCTGCGACATCATCGCCCCGCTCGGGAAGGGCCAGCGCGCCCTCATCGTCGCGCCGCCCAAGGGTGGCAAGACGATCCTCATGCAGCAGCTCGCGAACGCGATCATCGAGAATCATCCCGAGATCACGCTCATCGTGCTGCTCATCGACGAACGCCCGGAAGAAGTGACCGACATGCAGGCCAGCTGTCCCAAGGCCGAGGTCATCTGCTCCACGTTCGACGAAACGGCCGACCGCCATGTGCAGGTGGCCGACATGGTCATCGAAAAGGCCAAGCGTCTCGTCGAAACGGGCAAGGACGTCGTCATTCTGCTCGACTCGATCACGCGACTGGCCCGCGCCCACAACGCCGTGGCGCCCTCGGGCGGCAAGATCATGTCGGGTGGCATGGAAGCCTCGGCCATGCAGAAGCCCAAGGCGTTCTTCGGCGCGGCCCGCAATCTCAAGGAAGGCGGCTCGCTCACGATTGTGGCCACGGCCCTCATCGAGACCAACTCGCGCATGGACGAGCTGATCTTCGAGGAGTTCAAGGGCACGGGCAACATGGAGCTCGTGCTCGATCGCAAGCTGGCCAACCAGCGTATCTTCCCCGCCATCGATATCAACAAGTCGGGCACGCGTCGTGAAGAGCTGTTGCTCACGCCGTTCGAACAGCAGCGCATCTATTTGCTGCGCGCGTTCCTCGCCGACATGCCCTCCGATGAGGCGTTGCAGTTCCTGATCAAGCGCATGGAACGCGCCGAGACCAACCAGGAATTCTTCGACCAAATGGCGGAACCCTGAAACCCCTTATGCCCAACACGCTATGAATGCTACGACCGGTCGCCTCCTCGCCGTGGACTGGGGGGACAAGCGTATCGGGCTGGCCGTCAGTGATGCACTGGGCATGCTCGCCTCCGCCGCCGGCGCCATCACGCGCCGCGCCGGAAAGCGCCCGCCCATCGCCGAACTGATGCGACGCGCCGATGAACTTGGTGTGGCTGGCTACGTGTTCGGCCTACCGATCGATCCGGCGGGTTTGGAAACCGATCGCTGCCGCGAAGTGCGCGATGTCGCCGCCAAGCTGATTTCACGTCAGTCGCTGCCGGTGCGCTTGGTGGACGAGCGCTTCACCACGTCGGCGGCGTTGCGCAGCATCAAGGAACAGGGCGGCAGCACGCGTGGTCGCAAGGAAGAGGTCGACGCCTTGGCCGCCTGCATTCTGCTGGAGGGCGTGCTGCGGGCGTCGTCGCAGGGCGTCACGCTGGGCGAGCTAGTGAGCCCTCCTGCCCCGTGAGGCGTCGTCTGCTGCTGCTTGCGGTCGTGGGCGTGGCCGCATGGTTCGCGTACCGCGAGATCGCCGGTAGCGGCGACGCCACCACGTTCAGCGAGCGGGTGGTGATTCCCAAGGGCGCTTCCATGCGCGCCGCGGTGGAGTCACTGGCCGTGCACGAGGTAATCGGATCGACCCGGCTATTCCGCTGGTACACCGCGGCGGCCGGGAGCGCGCGCACGATCAAGCCTGGCACCTATCAGTTCCCATTGGATGCCGGCTACGCCTCCGTGCTCGACGCGCTCGTGACCGGGCGCGGCATCATGCGCACCGTGGTCATCCCCGAAGGGTTCGATCTGCGTGACATCGCGCCGGTACTCGCCAAGGCGCTGTCGGTCTCGGAAGACTCGGTGCGAGTGGCCGTGACCGACACCACGTGGCGGCGCAGGCTCAATGTGCCGGCGGCGGCGCTCGAGGGATATCTCTTTCCCGCCACCTACGCGTTCGCCGATGGCACCACGGCGCGCGAGGCAGTCAATGCCATGCTCGAACGGTTCGAATCGGTATGGAAGCCCGAGTGGGACGCGCGCGTGAAAGCGATGGCCATTTCGCGGCATGATGCCATCACGATGGCGTCCATCGTGGAGAAAGAGGCGCGCAAGCCAGAAGAGCGCGCCCTGATTTCGGCGGTGTACTGGAATCGCGTGAAGAAAGGCATGCTGCTGCAGGCCGATCCCACCGTGCAGTACGCCTTGCCGCAGCACGTGGATCGCGTGTTCTACAAGGATCTCGAAGTCGAATCGAAGTACAACACGTACAAGTACGTCGGCCTGCCGCCTGGCCCGATTGCGTCGCCCGGTGAAGCCTCGATTGCCGCTGCGCTCGCGCCGGCCGATGTGCCGTATCTGTTCTTCGTGGCGCGCGCCGATGGCGGCCACGAATTCCGTACCACGTTCGCGCAGCATCAGCAGGCGATCGCCAACATCAAGCGGGCGAAACGCCAGAAATGAGCACTGTGGCGTCGATGCCGCCGAACGCCCCCACGATCTCACTCCTGATCGCGACGTACAACTGGCCGCAGGCACTGGCCTGCGTGCTCGCGAGCGTACGGGCGCAACGCGTGGCGCCGCTGGAGGTCGTGATCGCCGATGACGGCAGTCGCGACGACACGCGGCGCTTCATCGAGCGCGAGGCGCAGCACTTCCCCGTGCCGATTGTGCATGTCTGGCATGAGGACATGGGATTTCGCTTGGCCGCCATCCGCAACAAAGCCATCGCGCAAGCGCGGGGTGAATACCTGGTGCAAATCGACGGCGACATCGTTCTGCATTCCGAGTTCATCGCTGGCCATCTGCGATTCGCCCGGCGCGGCAGCTACGTGCAGGGATCACGCGCGCTGCTGTCACCCGACATGACGAACCGGTTGTTCGCGGCCGAGGATGTTGCACTCAGCTGGTATTCCCCTGGCGTCACACACCGGCTGAATGCGCTGTACGCCCCGTGGCTGTCGCGGTTCGTCCGCGGCGCCAGGGGCGCATTGCACCGCACGCGTGGCTGTCACATGGCCTTCTGGCGTGATGACCTGATTCGGGTGAACGGCTACGACGAACAGATGGAAGGGTGGGGCCGTGAGGACAGCGAGCTTGCCCTGCGGCTCATCAACGCTGG
>Ga0209768_10001882_pt1 | contig 13189 bp, 10 predicted proteins | sample LauGreSBDMM110SD_3_FD_187564 | JGI IMG/M metagenome (GOLD analysis project Ga0209768, IMG submission 187564) | Freshwater lake microbial communities from Lake Michigan, USA - Sp13.BD.MM110.SD (SPAdes) (version 2) | ecosystem: Environmental > Aquatic > Freshwater > Lake | place: Lake Michigan... | reverse complement strand
CATTGCTGGACGCCATCACCGGCCCTGCGCTGACCGCCAAGCTGCCCACTGGCATGCCCGGCCAGTTGTGCAGGCCAAACACCGCGTCCACGGGAAACTGCTTGAACAAGCCGTCTTTGATCATCTCCCGCGCACCGCCGCCGCCTTCTTCGGCAGGCTGGAAAATCAGCACCACGGTGCCATCGAAATTTTTATGTTTGGCCAAATGCTGGGCCGCCGCCAACAAGATGGCGGTGTGGCCGTCGTGGCCGCAGGCGTGCATCTTGCCGGGGTGTTTGCTGGCATGGGCGAAGGTATTGGCCTCGTTCACAGGCAAAGCGTCCATATCGGCACGCAGGCCAATGGCGCGTGAGCTGTTGCCATTTTTAATGACGCCCACCACGCCGGTGGTGCCCATGCCACGGTGCACCTCTATGCCCCACTCGGTGAGTTTGCCCGCCACCACATCGGATGTGCGCTGTTCTTGGAAGCACAGTTCGGGATGGGCATGGATATCGCGGCGCACCGCAATGATGCTTGCCGCTTCGGTGGCGATGGAGTCGAGCAGTTTCATTTTCACCCTCTGTCAATGACTTAGGAGAAACAGTCTACCCGATACGTCTTTGCGAGGGGCGTAGCCCCGAAGCAATCACCCGTCATTGCGGGCTACCGTCATTGCGAGCGCAGGGTATCAATCTAGCGCCGCGTGCCGCAGGCTAGGCATCGCCTTTCGATGGCGTTTAGGTAATCGCTTCACATTCAGGAAGTAACTGCAACACATTGATTTCATCCATTTGAATTGAAACTGCGCACTGATGGGCGGCATTAAGTGGCTTGCAATTTAAATAAACGTAACTACAATTAATGGTGTGACGTGCAAATTGATTTCGACCCCCTCAAAAATCATCTGAATTTTCTCAAGCACGGTCTTTATTTGGAGTTAGCTCGGCAGCTCGATTGGGAAGATGCTTTGATCTGGGCCGATCTTCGCAAGTCGTATTTTGAGAATCGGATGTCTTCTTTGGTGCCAAGTGGTCAGAAGTTGTTTTTTGTCGCTTTCGTCGATCGCGGTTCTTTTAGGCGTGTGATCAGTTTGCGCAAAGCCAATTCAAGAGAGTTAAAACGTTATGTCGAAAATACTTAAAACTAAATCGGGAAGAATTCTTCAAGTGCCAACGCTTGCGGAGGATGCAGCAATCAATGCAGTTGCGGCGTCAGACCCTGATACGCCCCTGCTTACTGATGCGCAATGGGCGCAAGTTCAGCCTCAACTCAAGCGCGGCAGACCTTTGGGTAGCGGCAATAAAACACAGTTGACTTTGCGTATAGACACAAATGTGCTGAACAAATTTAAAGCCACGGGTTCAGGCTGGCAAAGTCGCATCAATGAGGAGTTAAAAAAAATCATAATTTAGAGCTCAAAAAATTAAATTTAACTTCAAGAGTTGATCGCACGAGGGTGGCGCCCTGCAGAACCAGACTCGGCGAATGTGGCTGTCTTTTTGCAATATCAAATTAGCCAGTAGCCGTTAACGCTTACAGGCCAGATTGACAGAGGTGGAGCAGGAGGTTGTAGGTACTCGCTCACTTTGGGGCACTTACCCACAACCCCTTGCCCTAGGAGTGATTGCTTCGGGGCTTTGCCCCTCGCAATGACGGGCAGTTCGCAATGACGAATCAAAACATGCAAAATGCCGCCATGACCACCACCATCTTGGGCACCTGCCCCCACGACTGCCCCGACACCTGTTCATTGCTGACCACCGTGCAAGACGGCGTGGCGATCAAGGTGCAAGGCAACCCCAACCATCCTTTGACCGACGGCGTGCTGTGCACCAAGGTGTCTCGTTACACCGAGCGCACCTACCACCCCGACAGAGTGCTGCACCCCCTCAAGCGCGTAGGCCCCAAAGGCAGCGGCCAATTCAAACAAGTGAGTTGGGATGAGGCTTTAAGCGACATCGCCGCACGCCTGAAAACCATTGCCGACAAAACGCCTGAGCGCATACTGCCCTATAGCTATGCCGGCACCATGGGCATGGTGCAAGGTGAGTCCATCGCCATGCGTTTTTTCAACCTGCTGGGTGCAGCGCGCTTAGATCGCACAATTTGCTCCAGCGCGGGCGCCGAAGCCTTGACACAAACTTTTGGTGCCAAGTTGGGGATGCAGGTACAGCACTTCAATGAATCCAAACTCATCATCATTTGGGGCAGCAACGTCATCACCAGCAGCGTGCATTTTTGGCGCATCGCCCAAGAGGCCAAACGCCATGGTGCCAAACTGGTCTGCATAGACCCACGCCGAACTGAGACCGCCGACAAATGCGATGTGCATTTGGCGCTCAAGCCCGGCACCGACGCGGCGCTGGCCTTGGCGCTGATGCACGAGCTCATCAGCCACGACTGGCTGGACCACGACTACATCACCCAGCACACCCTGGGCTTTGAGGCTTTACGCGAGCGTGCTTTGCAGTGGCCGCCTGAGCGCGCCGCCCAAGTGTGTGGTTTAAAGGCAGACGACATTCGCCAACTCGCCCACGACTACGCCCACATCAAACCGGCGGCCATTCGTTTGAACTACGGCGTACAACGCTCGCGTGGTGGGGGCAACGCGGTGCGCGCCGTGGCTAGCCTGCCCGCACTCATAGGCGCTTGGCGACAGCGTGCAGGCGGCGTGGTGCTGAGTGTCTCGGGCCATGCCCTGCACAACGGCGTGGCTTTGCAGCGGGCTGATTTGCACACCCACAAAAGCGCGCCGCTCATCAACATGAGCACGATTGGCGACGCCTTGAACACCCCAAGCTTGGTAGAAGCGGTGGTGGTTTACAACAGCAACCCGGTGGCTGTGGCACCCGATTCAGCCAAGGTGGTTAAAGGTTTTGCACGCGAAGATTTGTTCACCGTGGTGCTGGAACACTTCATGACCGACACCGCTGATTTGGCCGACTATGTGCTGCCCGCCACCACGCAGCTGGAGCACTGGGATATTCACAACAGCTATGGCCACACCGATGTGCTGCTCAACCGCCCCGCCATCGCACCCATGGGTGAGGCCAAACCCAACACCCAAATTTTTCGCGAACTGAGCCAGCGCATGGGGATGCACAACCCCTTGCTGCAAGAAGACGATGAAAGCCTGTGCCGCTTGGCGCTGCAACATCCGCGCAACCTCGCCAGCGCTTCGCCAGTCACTTGGAAAACCTTGTTGCAAAACGGCTTTGCGCACTGGCCTGTGGCGGATGCGCCGTTTGCCAACGGCGGCTTTGCCACGGCCTCGGGCAAATGCGAGTTCTTCAGCGACAGACTGCAAGCCCAAGGCCAAGACGGCCTGCCCGACTATTTGCCTAACTATGAACCCGCCAACCCACAAGCCATTTACCCGCTGGCGATGATTTCGCCGCCTGCGCGCAACTTTTTGAATTCCAGTTTTGTCAATGTGAAAAGCCTGCGCGACATGGAGGGCGAGCCGCTGTTAGAAATTCACCCAGACGACGCAGCCGCACGAGGCTTGCAGAACGGGGCTATGGTGCGGGTGTTCAACGACCGTGGCAGCTACGACTGCAAAGCCCAGCTCAGTACCCGTGCCCAGCCTGGCATGGTGGTGGGCTTGGGGGTGTGGTGGCGCAAGCTGGGCGCAAAGGGTACGAATGTGAACGAACTCACCTCGCAAAACCTCACCGACATGGGCCGTGCACCGGTGTTCTACGACTGCGCCGTGCAGGTCGAGGCACAGACGGTTTAAGGCGACACCACAGCGGCCAAACGCTGTGCGGCTATTTCGCGCAAGCCATCAAATATCAAACTGTCGATCAATTCACAGCTGACCGACATGCTGGGCGCCATCTTCCAACCCGCGCCGCCCGTCATATAGCAAAGCGGCTCGGCGTGGCAATGCGCACGTACATGCTGGACCATGCGCTCGACCGCGCCGGCAATAGCGAAGGTGCCCCCGCTGGTGAGGGCGTCACTGGTGTTGGTGGGGAATTCGCGCACCTCGCCGGTGGGCACGCGCAAGCCCGCAGTGCCCGACTCCAAAGCGCGCAACATGATGCCGTGGCCGGGCAAGATCAAGCCGCCTAAAAATACACCTTCGGCAGAAATGGCTTCCACCGTCACCGCTGTGCCCACCATCACCACCACCATGGGCCGTGCAGAGCCAGCGGCGGTTTGCGCTCGCATATGTGCCAATGCGCCAATCATGGCGACCCAACGGTCGGCCCCCAATCGAGCGGGATGGTCATAGCCATTGACCAAGCCGGCTTCTTTGGCCGAAGACACCACCCAATGCGGCGTCAAATCCCACAGCTCGAGCTGCTCTTCCACGCGCCGGCGTACTGCCTCGCCTGCCACGATGCAACCCAGCATGCGCTGGGCCACCGGCAAGGCACGCCAATCGTCTTCAGCGAGTTTGTCGATGTTTTCTAAAAATACCGCGCCCTGCGCCAGCAACTTTGCGCGCGGATGCGGTTCGTCGTACATCGCCCATTTCAAGCGGGTGTTGCCAACGTCAAGTGCGATGAATGCCATGGTGAGGAAAATAGCCTAAAGCGAATACAAGGGAAGCGCATTATCACCAAGGATGGTTGTTCCTAGGTTGAATCAGGCTCCAACCAAGGTCGGGCGAATCAGGGTGTAGCAGCTTTGCAAAGCGTGCGCGGCGCGCAGCAACACAGCATCGCCAAACATAGGCCCCACCAATTGCACGCCCATGGGCAGCCCTTGGGTGGTAAGCCCGCAAGGCAGGCTGATGGCCGGTTGCTGGCTGAGATTGAAGGGGTAGCTGAATGGCGTCCAGCCCAACATGGCGGCCGAGTTCATGGGGCTGTGACCCGCAGGCAAAGCTTTGAAGGCGGCCACAGCGGTGCTGGGCGTGAGTATCAAATCAAAGCCCTGCATGAACTGGCGCAGATGCGAACCCAAGACGCCACGGCGCTGCGTCAGTTGATGTAATGCGTTGGCGTCGAGTTGTGCGCCCAGCTCGGCTTGCGCCTTGAAGTCGGGATCGGTCAGGGCTTGTTGCGCGGGACTCAAGCTTTGCCACACTTGGTAGGCAGCGGCAAACCACAAACCGGTGGTGATGTCCAAGGGGTCTTCGCTCAAAGGGTCGACTTGCTCGACCACCGCGCCCAAGTCTTGCAAATACTTTGCCGCTTGGGCGGTGGCGGCGGCAATTTCGGGATCCACATTTTTAGCGTATCCCAGCGTGGGCGAATACGCCACCCGCAAACCCTTCACACCATCCTTCAATCCTGCCAAGTAGTCCACGCCGTCAAACGGCAGCGAGGTCCAGTCACGGGCGTCGGGCAAGGCGATGGTGTTCATCGCCAGCGCCACATCCTCCACCGTCATGGCATGCGGGCCCAAGTGCGCCACCGAGCCAAATGGCGACAAGGGATAGGCCGGCACGCGGCCAAAGCTGGGCTTGAAGCCCACATTGCCGCAAAACGCAGCGGGAATGCGCACGCTGCCTGCGCCGTCGGTGCCTATAGCCAAAGGCCCCAAGCCCGCACTCACCGCAGCGGAGGCACCGCCCGATGAACCGCCAGGCGTGTAGTCGGTGTTCCATGGGTTGCGGCTGACGCCAGTGAGCAGCGAGTTGGTTTCGCCCTTGCAGCCAAATTCGGGCGTGGTGGTTTTGCCCAACAGCACCGCGCCAGCTTGGCGCAAGCGGGCGGCGACAGGCGCGTCCACCTCCCATGGCTGATCGGGGTTGACGGTTTTGCTGCCGCGCAAAGTCGGCCAGCCTAGTGTGAGGATCAGGTCTTTGATGGACACCGGCACGCCATCCAAGGGCAAGACGGGGCTGCCACTGTGGCGGTGTGCTTGCCAACGGGCTTCGCTTTGGCGGGCGCTGGCCGTGGCAGCGGCTTCATCCACCCAGCAAAAGGCGTTGAGCAAGGGGTTTAAGCGCTCAATGCGTTGCAACACCGCTTGCGTGGCTTGCACGGGGGAGGCCTCGCCGCTGCGAAACAGACTCAGCAACTGGGTGGCGGTGCATTGGGTCAGGTCATGGGTCATGCCGGCTTCTCCAGTTAAGCGCTGCGGCGGGTGAGCGGGCTGAGTTTGCGCCAAGGCAAATCAGCCGGGTCAGCCGCCATGGGGCCGCTGGCCTTGGCCACCAACACATGGCTGGCGATAGGCGCGAAGTCGGCACGGAAATGGTTGGAGCTTTTCAGCACGATAAGTTTCATCGCCTCGGGCGTGATGCCTACGGTGCGCAGCATTTCACGATCAAACAGTTGGGCTTTGCCGCTGACCACCGCCACCAGCACGCCCTCGATATCCAAACACGCGCTGGCACCAAGTTGGCTGGTCATGCCGCGCATCATCGGCCCCTTAAGCACACAGCGACCCTCGCTGATGGCCAGCACTTTGGCCCGCGCAGCCAACGGCGCATCACTCATTCCCGCATAGGTGGACACCGACATGCCCAGCACCACATCTATATCTGCGCCCACCCCTGCGGCGCAGGCCATGGCCGCCACTTCGGGGTGGCTCATCATGCCCAGCGCCACGGCTTGCGGATAGCGTTTGCCAGCACTTTGCTGCAACAAGGCATGCAGCATGCCGGTGGTGTTGCTGTCACCACCCGCCCCTGGGTTGTCTTGGGTGTCAGCAATCAGCACGGGGCGCTCGTTTTGCGCGGCCAAAGCCAAGGCCTGTGTCACCGCTTCACGGGCGTCTAAAAATTCCATACGCCACTGCGCGGGGGCACAGGCCAAGCTGTTGAAAGCATCGGCCGCGGCTTGCGCTTGGGCGCTGTCTTCAGCATAGGCCCACATCACCGGCCCGCACTCTTCAAAATCGGCGGCGGGAAAGCCCATGCAAAAACTCAGCACTGCGGCATGCGCGCTGTCGATGTCTGCCATGGCAGCGTAAATGTCTTTGGCCGGTTGCAGCCAAGTGGACTGGGCATTGAGCGAAATCAAATACGGCAAACGATGTACTGCCAAGGCCTGACGTCGACCCAGGCGTAAACGCTTTTGCAACAACTCGGCAGCGCGCTCTCCGGTGTCGGCCATGTCGATATGTGGGTAGGTGCGGTAGGCCACCAAGGCATCAGCTTTGAGCAACATGCGCTGCGTGACATTGGCATGCAAGTCAAGGCTCGCCACAATGGGTAGGTGCTCACCCACCATGGCACGAACGCGTGACAACAACTCGCCCTCGGCATCGTCGGCATGTTCTGCTACCGCTGCGCCGTGCAAGTCGATGTAGACAGCATCTATGCCTTGGGTCAGCGCCTCTTGCAAATCTTGCAAGATGTCGCCGGCGATGCGCTCAAAAGCATCTTGCGTCACAAACGACGAAGGGCTGGCCCCCGCCCACACCGAGGGCCACAGCTGCCAACCCAAGCGCTTGGCCGCGTCAATGAAGCCCCCCACCGGAATGTTCACCCCAGTGAACTGGGCTTGCATGGCTTGGCCGCGGATGTAAGCAGGAAACGCGTCGCCTCGGTTGAACGCGGCCCAGTCTGCCAAGCTGGGCGCAAAGGTATTGGTCTCGTGCTGAAAGCCCGCGATGAAAACCTGGGTCATGCAGCCGCCCCAGGCGCGCTCGCCATCAAAGCTTGGGTATAGGCGTGTTGGGGTTGCGCATACAACATGGCGGTGTCGCCTCGCTCGACGATTTCACCTTGGTGCATGACAATGACGCTGTCGCACAATTGCGCCGCCACCCGTAAATCATGGGTGATGAATAACAAACCCAAGCCATACTGCTGCTGCACTTGCCGCAACAGTTGCAAGATTTGCGCTTGCACCGACACATCCAGCGCACTCACCGCTTCATCGGCCACCAAGACCTGCGGTCGGCAGGCCAAAGCGCGGGCAATCGCGATGCGCTGGCGTTGCCCGCCACTGAACTGGCGCGGGTAGCGCGTCATGGCCTGCACCGGCAGTTGCACTTGCAGCAAAAGTTGTTCGGCCAAGGCTATGGCCTCGGCACGGGACATGCCAAAGTTGCGCGCGCCTTCAATCAAAGACTCGCCCACCGTCATGCGCGGGTTCAGCGATCTGTTGGGGTCTTGAAACACCACTTGCACACGGTGGCGCAGGGGACGTAACCCAGCTTCTGGCAAGGTGGCAATTTCGTCGTCGCCCCAAAAAATATCGCCGCTGCTGGGGTCGACCAAGCGCAACACACAACGCGCCAGTGTGGACTTGCCCGAACCCGATTCACCCACAATGCCCACCGTCTCGCCGGCTCGCAAGCTCAAGCTGGCGTCATGCAAAGCGCGTGTGGATACAGCTTGCCCCCAGGCACTGTCATAGGTTTTGCCCAAGCTCACAGCACGCAACAAAGGCGGCGTGTCAGCGATGTGGCGTGCAGGCGGCGGCGTCATGCTGGGCACCGCCGCCAACAAATCGCGGGTATAGGCTTGCTGGGGAGAATGCAGCACTTGCTCGCGGCTGCCCAACTCCACCGCCTCGCCGCGGTGCATCACCAGCACTTGGTCGGCGATGTCAGCCACCACGCCCATGTCATGGGTGATGAACAACACCGCGCTGCCGGTTTCTTGCTGCAAAGTTTGAATGAGTTGCAAGATGTCTTTTTGGGTGGTGACGTCGAGTGCGGTGGTGGGCTCGTCACAAATCAAAAGCGCAGGCTTCATGACCATGGCCATGGCAATGACGATGCGCTGTCGTTGCCCGCCGCTTAATTGGTGCGGGTAGCTGTGCCACATGCGCTCAGGCTCGGGCAGTCGCACCTGCGCCAGCATGTGCAATACCGCTGCGCGGCGTTGGCTGGCGGAGTCGCGGGTGTGGGTACGCAGCAGCTCATCGATTTGCTCGCCGCAGCGCATCACCGGGTTGAGCGCGGTCATCGGTTCTTGAAACACCATACCCATGGCGCGAGCGCGCAAGCTGCGCAAACGCGCTTGGCTGGCGTCCAGCAAGGACTCGCCTTGCAACTTCAGACTGCCGCCCGCCACTTTCAACTCAGCATCCAGCAGTCCCATGATGGTGGTGGCCAGCACCGATTTGCCCGAACCCGACTCGCCGACCACGCACAAGGTTTCCCCCGCGTGCAGTTGCAAACTGATGTTGTGCAAAGCCATGGGGCGGTCCGCGCCGGTGGGCAGTGCCACGCTCAAATTGTCGATAAGCAAAACCAGCTCAGCCATCAACCCACCCGCTTGGCAAATTTAGGGTCCAGCACATCGCGTAAACCATCGCCCAACAAATTGATGGCCAACACCGTGGGCACCAAGAACAGGGCGGGGAACAGCACATTGCCCGGCTGCTGGCTGAACTGCACCCGACCCTCGGCCATGATGTTGCCCCATGTAGGTACATCGGGGGGCAGGCCCAGACCCAAGAAACTCAAAATCGCTTCGGTCAACACCGCAGACGCGGCCACAAACGTGCCTTGCACCAACAAAGGTGCCATGGCATTGGGCAAGATATGTCGCCACAAAATGACCGCTGTGGGCGTGGCCAAAGCACGGGCGGCTTCCACATAGGGTTCTTCGCGCAGGGTCAGCACCAAGGAACGCACCAAGCGGGTGACACGCGGCACTTCGGGTATGGCAATTGCAATCACCACGGTTGCCACATTCGCACCCATTGCCGCCACCAAAGCGATGGCCAACAGCACCGCGGGTATGGCCATCAAACCATCCATGAAACGCATGAGCAGCATGTCTATGCTGCGAAAATAGCCGGCCAACATGCCGCACAACCCACCCAAACCCAGCGCCAACACAGCGGTGGCAATCCCCACCACCAAAGAGACACGGCTGCCATACAGCACGCGGCTGTACATATCGCGGCCAAAATTATCTGTGCCCAGCCAAAAAGTGTGGGCCACCACCTGACCATCAGGCAAAGCAAATTCAGCCGCAAGACCCGCGGCTTTGTTGATGTGGTTGGCATCCATGGCGGCGGGGTCGACGGTGCCCAGCCAAGGCGAGAAAAGTGCCACCATCACCATGAAGGCCAACACCGCCACGCCAAAGCGCACCGAACCGTGGTCCCACAAGCGGCGTTGCAGCGTGGCCATCAGTGGCGAATCCTCGGGTCTAAAAAAACATAGCTCACATCGACCAGCAAATTGATGAACACATAGCTGAAGGAGAAAAACAGCACCAGCCCTTGAATGACGGGAAAGTCGCGGTTGAGCACCGCGTCCACAGTCAGCGAACCCAAGCCCGGAATCGCGTAAACGGTTTCTGTGACCACCACCCCGCCGATGAGCAAAGCCACGCCAATGCCAATCACCGTCACGATGGGTACCGCCGCGTTCGCCAAGGCATGGCGCAACAGCACCGCCATCTCGCCAATGCCTTTGGCGCGTGCGGTGCGGATGTAGTCTTCGCTCAAAGCTTCAGATACGCTGGCGCGGGTCATGCGCGCAATCAAGGCGATATAGATGGTGCCCAAGGTCAGCCACGGCAAGATGAGTTGGCGCAACCAGTCCCACACGCTGCCCGCTTGCGCCCCGAACAAGGGCTTATAGCCTTGCACCGGCAACCATTGCAATTGAATTGCAAACACATAAATCAAGCCATAGGCAATGACAAACACCGGCACTGAAAAACCCGCCACCGAAAACGCCGACAAAGCACGGTCTAGCCAGCCGCCCATGCGCCAAGCCGCCAAGGTGCCCAGCGGCACCGCCACGCACACCGCCAACAAAGCCGTGCCTATGGCCAGCGACAAACTGGGCTCCATGCGCTGGGCAATGAGCTCAAGCACCGGCTTGCCCAAATAATAGGAATAACCCAAATCGCCTTGCACCACCTTGCCCAGCCAAATGCCGTATTGACTGATGAGGTTGCCGTCCAGCCCCAACTGGCTGCGGATTTGGGCGATGTCCTCGCTGGTGGCGTTGTTGCCGGCAATCACCGCAGCTGGGTCGCCGGGGGCCAATCGCAGGATGAGAAACACCACCACCGAGACCACCCACAACACGGGCAGCACCGCCAGCAAACGACGCAGCAAAAATGAGGCCATCAGTTTTTGCTCAAACCCCACATCACCGGAACACCTGCGGTTTGCAACATGCCACTGACGTTGCTGCGCAAAGCGGTGGGGTTGCGGTATTGGCCCAGCGGCGCAAAGGCGGCGGTTTCAAACACCAAGGCTTGAATGGCGGAGGCGATTTTTTTCTGCTCGGGGCCTTCATGGGCGCGGGCAAATTTGGCTTTCAAGTCTTCGATGCGCGGCTCGTCTTGCCAGCCAAACCAACCCGTGGCTCCTTTGGCATTCAGCATGGCGCTGGTCAATGGGCTGCCAATGTCTTGCGCAGTCCAAGTGGTGAAAAACATATTCCAGCCGCCTTGCGTAGGTGGCTCTTTTTTGGCACGCCGTGCCACCAATGAGGCCCAGTCCATTTGCTGCAAATCCACCTTGAAACCAGCGGCCTCAAGTTGCTGCTTGGCCACCAGGGGCAGCTTGGTGATGGCCGCCAAGTCGGTGGGACGCATCATCACAATAGGCGTGCCGTCGTAGCCGGCTTCCTTTAACAACTCCCGCGCTTTGGCGGCGTTAGCCACCCCAGTGAAATAGCTGGTGCTCTCATCTGCCAAGGGGGTGCCGCAAGGGTAAATGCTTTTGCAAGGCCGCACCAAGTCGGGGATGCCAACCTGGGTATTGATGAAGGCCTGCTGGCCTACAGCGAGCATGGCGGCTTGGCGAATTTTCACGTTGTTAAAGGGCGCATGCAGGTGGTTAAAACGCATCACAAACTGGTAGCCCGCCGGCGAGAAATCGTCCACCTTGACGCCAGCGGTTTTTTTCAAAGACTCGTATTGCTCGAAACTGGGTTGCTCCACCATATCAACCTCGCCGGCTTGCAGCGCATTGAACTGGGTTTGCGGGTCGCGGATGATGACCCATTCCACACGCTCAAAGTTGACCGGGCGTCCACCGGCCAAACCACTGGGCGCTTCTTTGCGCGACACATACTTGGGGTTGCGCACATACACCGCCACCGAGCCGGGCTTGAACTCATCGACCTTGAACAGGAAAGGGCCCGAGCCAATGTGCTCTTTGATTTGCTCGGTGCCAGGTGTAGCCGCGATACGCGCGGGCATGATGAAAGGCACATTGCTCGATGCTTTGCCCAATGCGTCGAGCACGATTGCGCAAGGCTCTTTCATGATGAAGCGAAAGGTGTTGGCGTCAGGGGTCTCAATTTTCTCGATGAAGCCAAACAAAATGCCGCCCATGGCGTCGCGACTCGCCCAGCGCTTGAGCGACGCTGCTACGTCTTCGCTGGTCACGGGCTTGCCGTCATGAAACTCTAAGCCGGCGCGCAGCTTGAAAGTCCAGGTCTTGCCGTCTTTGGCAGTGGCGAAGCTTTGCACCATTTGAGGCTGTATATTGCCTTTGGCATCCTCAGAGAACAAGGTGTCGTAAATCATGTAAGCATGGTTGCGGGTGACGTAAGCGGTGGTCCAGATGGGGTCGAGTACCGCCAAATTGGCATGCGGCACAAAGCGAAACACTTTGTTGGCGGGCAAGGTGTTTTGGGCGACTGCTGTGGCTCCCAGCATGCCAAGCATCCCTGCCACCACCACTGCTTTCAAAAAACCACGCCGCATATCTATCCCCTTTTTGGCCCAAGCTACATTTAAAGCTCAATATAAGCGATTCTCTTTTGAATGGGCTCACGCATGCTTGTTACCGAACTCAGCGCCGACGAACTCTCCCAAGCCATTCACAGCAAACGCGTGTCTTGCCGAGAAGTGATGCAAGCCTTTTTACAGCGCATTGAAAGCCTGAACCCGCGCTTCAACGCCTTGGTCAGCCTGCAAGACCCGGCCACACTTGTGGCGCAAGCCGATGCCTGCGACGCCGATCTGGCCCATGGCCATTCACGTGGTTGGATGCATGGTTTTCCCATAGCCTTAAAGGACTTGGTGGATGTGGCGGGCATTCCCACCACCTGCGGCTCACCCCTGTTGCGCGACAACATCCCCGCCCTTGACGCCTTGCTAACGCAACGCTTAAAGGCAGCAGGCGGCATTGTGATTGGCAAGACCAACACCCCCGAATGGGGTTTGGGCTCGCACACCTTCAACGAAGTCTTTGGCACCACCCGCAATGCTTACAACCCCACATTCAGCGCCGGCGGCAGCAGTGGCGGTGCAGCCGTGGCTTTGGCGCAGCGCTTGCTGCCCATAGCGGATGGCTCAGACTTCATGGGCAGTTTGCGCAACCCCGCGGCTTGGAACAATCTGTTTGGCCTGCGCCCCTCGCAA
>Ga0209768_10001879_pt1 | contig 13205 bp, 10 predicted proteins | sample LauGreSBDMM110SD_3_FD_187564 | JGI IMG/M metagenome (GOLD analysis project Ga0209768, IMG submission 187564) | Freshwater lake microbial communities from Lake Michigan, USA - Sp13.BD.MM110.SD (SPAdes) (version 2) | ecosystem: Environmental > Aquatic > Freshwater > Lake | place: Lake Michigan... | reverse complement strand
GCATCCAACACCACCCCAGTGCTGGTGCTGCGATTTGAAGGCCAAACACCGTCAGCCCTGGCGCGCATCCAAGCGGACATGATGGCCTTGCTGAGATCGGTCAAACCCGACGCGGCGGTCACGGAGTCTGCACATTGAGGGTGCTGGTCGTCAAGCTGTCTTCGCTGGGCGACGTGATCCAAACCCTGCCTGTATTGCACGACATCTTGGCCCTTCACCCGCAGGCCCACATCGATTGGGTGGTGGAAGAGGCCTTTGCCGATTTATTGCGATCCGTGCCTTCTATCTCGCGGTTGATTCCCATCGCCCAGCGGCGTTGGCGCCGGGCTCCTTGGTCGCCGGATGCGCGCCGCGGCTGGGCGGCTTTTTGGGCCGACTTGCACCAGCATGCCTACGATGTGGTGATTGACTTTCAGGGGCTGATCAAATCAGCGCGGGTGGCCCGGGGTGCGCGCTTGTCACCAGGTGGCTACAGCATCACTTATGCCAACGCCAGCGATTGGTGCGCCTACGAGTGGCCCGTGCGCTACATGCTCAAGCGCAGTGTGCCCATGGAAAAAACCATTCACGCGGTGGCCCGCTACCGCAGTTTGGCGGCTCGCGCTTGGGGCCAGGACCCAGCCCCTGTGTTGGCCCAGTCCCCCGCTTACCCCTGGCCGCAGCTCAGCGCCAGCCATCCGCGCTGCATTGTGTTGGCCCATGGCACCACCCGTGCCGACAACGCATGGCCCATGGCGAATTGGCTGGGCTTGGCACAGCGTTTGGTCGCAGAGGGTTGGACCGTGGCCTTGCCCCAGGCCAACGACAGCGAAGCGCAATGGGCCGCCCAACTGCAATCTGCGATAGGCGACGCCTGCGTGGTTTGGCCGCGCATGGGCTTGGCAGATTTGCGCCAACGCATGGCCGAGTGTGGTGGGGTGATTGGGGTGGATTCGGGCCTGGGCCATTTGGCGGTGGCCTTGGACTTGCCCACCGTCATCATCTTCAGTCAACCCCGGGTGGCGCGGGCTGGCCCCATTGGGCGCGCCCACCAAACGGCTGTGGGGGGCGACACGGCGCCCGAGCCTTTAGCGGTGTGGGCTGCATGGCAAAGCGTGGCTTTGGTTGTGCGAGCGGGGGTTCCCACAGCAGCGATCAACGTGACAGCGCCTAACGGCATCACTTTCACATCTCCCAGCGACGGACCCGTGCCGCCATGATGCGCTGGGTTTACAGCTGGCTGGTTCGGGCCATGGTGCCGCTGCTGCGGCGCAAACTCGCCCTGCGCGCCCGCAAAGAGCCGGTTTACGGCCAATGGATCGAAGAGCGCTTTGGCCGTTATCAGGGCGTCGCCCAGCCGGGTGCCTTGTGGGTCCATGCCGTGTCCCTGGGAGAGACCCGCGTGGCTGCGGTGCTGATCGACGCCTTGCGCGCCCAGCACCCAGGCTTGCGTCTGTTGCTCACCCACAGCACGGCCACCGGGCGTGTGCACGGGCAGGGGCTGCTGCAAGCTGGCGATGTGCAGGCTTGGCTGCCTTGGGACACACCCGCAGGTGTGGGTGCTTTTTTGCGCCACTTTCAACCGCGCGCCGGGGTGTTGATGGAAACCGAGGTCTGGCCCAATCTGTCAGCCGCCTGCGCCCAAGCCGGCGTGCCTTTGTTGTTGGTCAATGCCCGCATGAACCAGCGTTCTCACCGCTTGGCCCTGCGCTGGTCGGGCTTGTCCCGGCCCGCCTATGCAGCCTTGCGCGCCGTCTGGGCCCAAAGCGACACCGATGCACAGCGCCTGCGCGAGGTGGGTGCCCCCGTGCAGGGGGTGCTGGGCAACCTCAAGTTTGACGCCCGCCCCGATCCGCATTTGTTGGCCCAGGGCGTGTCTTGGCGCACGGGGCTGACGCGCCCGGTGGTCATGTTGGCCAGCGCCCGCGAGGGCGAGGAGGCCATGTTGCTTGACGCTTTGCAAGCCCACCCCGGTGCATGGGCCGCAGCGCATTGGCTGATCGTGCCGCGCCACCCGCAGCGCTTTGAAGCAGTGGCTGCCTTGATCGGTGCCCAGGGTTGGCAGGTTCAGCGGCGCAGCCAATGGGTTGCCGGGCCAGTTCGGGCCGTGGGCGGGGATTTGTCGGGCGTTGAAGCCCCCAGCTTGTGGCTGGGCGACAGCTTGGGTGAGATGGCGGCATTTGCGGCGCTGTCAGATGTGGCCCTGCTGGGGGGCAGTTTTGTCCCCACCGGCGGGCAAAACCTCATCGAACTGGCCGCCTGTGGCTGCCCCGTGGTGATGGGGCCGCACACCTATAACTTTGCCCAGGCGTCCCAATGGGCTGAGGACTGCGGCGCTGCACAACGGGTCTCAGACATGTCTGCTGCTATAGAGGCCACTGTGGCCTGGTTGGCCCAACCCACCCAGCGCGCTCAGGCGGCGAGGGACAGCCTGTCATTGGCGCAAAGCCACCAAGGGGCTGCGCAACGCACGGCCCAGGCCTTGGCGCCGTGGCTGGCTTGAGCCGGGTTATTTGGCCAATAGGTTGTTGACGATTTGCAAGTCGTCGGCCTTCAAGCTGCCATTGGACTGGCGCAGTTTGAGGTTGCCCAGCAACACGTCGTAACGCGCTTTGGCCAAGTCGCGCTTGGTTTGGAACAACTGGCTTTGCGAGTTGAGCACATCGATGTTGATGCGCACGCCCACGCTGTAGCCCAGTTTGTTCGCGTCCAAGGCCAACTGGCTGGAGTCTTCGGCGGCTTTCAAGGCCTTGACCTGGCCCAAGCCAGAGACCACGCCAAAGTAGGCTGAGCGGGTGGCCTGCGCCACACTGCGCTTGGCCACCTCCAAATCGGCTTGGGCTTTGTCTTCCAATTTCAGGGTTTCTTTGATGCGGTTGTCGCTGGAAAAGCCGGAAAAAATCGGCAGGGAGACCAGAATGCCTATTGAGGAGATGCCGACGTGGGAATTCACTGGTGTGGTCGTTCCAGATGTGGCGGTGCCATCCAGGTTCAGGGCATAGCTGTAACTCGCTTGCAAGTCCACGGTGGGCTTGTGCAAGGATTTGGCTTTGTCCACTTCGAGCTTGGCCACCTCCCAGTCAAGCATCGCTTTCTGGATGGCAGGGTGTACCCGCTCTGACTGGTTGACCCATTCGTCCACGTTGGCCGGTGCTGGGCTGGGCAAGTCGGTGATGTTGACCAAGGGCTTGGGCGACACGTCTTTTTTACCCACCAACATGTCCAAGGCCATGCGCTTGACACGCAAGTCGTTTTCGGTGGCAATTTCTTGGGCAATCACCAGGTCATATCGGGCTTGCGCCTCGCGGGTATCGGTGATGGTGGCCGTGCCCACCTCGAAGTTGCGTTTGGCAGATGCCAGTTGTTCATTCACGGCGATTTTTTGCGCCTTTACAAAGGTCAGGCTGTCTTGGCTGGCCAGAACGTCAAAGTAGGCCTGGCTCAGGCGCACCATCAGGTCTTGCTCGGCGCTGGCGAGCACCACATAGGCTTGCTCGCGCTGGCGCTTGCCTTGCACATAAGCGGCCACATTGGCGGGGCGGTACAAGGCCTGGCTGGCAGAAATGCTGGTGGTTTGGGCACCGTAAATTCGGTCGTATGTTGTGGCGGCATTCGGAGATAAGGCGTCAATCATTCCCACAATATTGGAGCGCGACACCCCCGCCGTCGAGGTCACCGTGGGCAATATGCCAGCAATGGCCTGGTCGGTTTTGGACAGGGTGGCGTCCATTTGTAACTTGGCCGACTGGTAGGCGGCGTCGTAGCCACGGGCGGCGTCATACAGCTCAACCAGGCTTTGGGCCTGTGCCCAGCCGCTCAGGCCCATCAATACCGCAGCTTGTACGGGGAGGTGGCGAAACTTCATGGTTGTCCTTGGGGTGTTCAAAATGATCCGTTGGGGGCAACGGACAAGCGAATATATATGTGGGGCAAAGCTTAAAAATGAAAGGCACTGGGCTGGGCAAAGCCCTGCAAGAGCGGGGCAATAGTGTCCCACAGCACCTTTGTCTGCCATGACTGTGGACCAACCCGGGTGAACAGCGTGGTTTGCATCACGGGCTCTTCGCCGACGATGGCGATCAAGCGTCCACCCATGGCCAACTGGTCCAGCAAACCTTGGGGCACTTCGCTGACCGATCCACCCAACACGATGGCATCAAACGGTCCTTCGCTGGCCGCACCCATGGAACCGTCTTGGGCCCGAACTTGGGCATTGGCGATGCCCGCTTGGGCCAAGTGGCGCTGCGCCATTTGGGCCAAATCGGCATGGATTTCAAAGCTCAGCACTTTCTGCGCGCGCAAGGCGAGCAAGGCGCACAGGTAGCCGCTGCCGGTGCCGATCTCCAGCACCGATTCAGTGCCAGTCAGCGCCAAGTCGTTGACCAAGCGGGCATCGATCCGCGGGGGCAGCATGGTCTGGCCATGGGGCAGGGGGATTTCGGTATCGGCATAAGCCAATTCTTGGCAATCGGCGGGCACAAAAAATTCGCGCTGAAGTTGCATCAAGGCATTCAAAACGGCTTTGTCCAGCACCTCCCAGGTGCGGATTTGCTGTTCCACCATGTTGAATCGGGCTTGTTTGGGGTTCATAGGGCAATGTTGGCGTGTTTGAGACGATTTTAAGCGCCACCGTGGTCGGTGCCGCTGGCTGAAGGCGGGTTGCCCCACGACCTGCGCGCCCACTGGGCCAAGTCGTCCATGTAGCAGTAAATGACCGGCACCACCACCAGGGTGAGCAAGGAGGAGGTGATGACCCCGCCAATCACCGCTTGGCCCATGGGGGCGCGTTGTTCCGAGCCTTCGCTCAGGGCAAAGGCCAGGGGCACCATGCCAAAAATCATGGCCAGGGTGGTCATCATGATGGGGCGCAAGCGCACGCGGGCGGCCAGCAGCAAAGCCTCGGTGCGGCCCAGGCCGGCTTGCATTTGGCCGTTGTCGCCCAGGTGGGGTTCGCGCGCGCGGATGGCAAAGTCGACCAACAAAATCGCGTTTTTGGTCACCAAGCCCATCAACATGACAAAGCCAATGGCCGAAAACATGGACAAGGTGGAGCGGAAAAACATCAGTGACAGCACCACCCCGATCAAGGTCAGGGGCAGGGAACTCATCAAGGCCAGGGGCTGCAAAAAGCTTTTGAATTGGCTGGCCAAAATCATATAAATAAAGATCACCGCCAAAGCCAGGGAGGACAGGGCATAAGAGAAAGACTCTTCCATGCTTTTGGTGGAGCCGCCGATGCGAAAGCGGTAACCGGGGGGCAGGGGGACATCGGCCATCACGCGCCGAATGTCTTTGGACACCTCGCCGGTCGATCGCTGGTGGGCATTGCCACTGAAGGACACCTCGCGCGAGAGGTCGCGCCGGTTGATTTGGTTGGGGCCCGTGGCCGTCACCACCTGAGCGACTTGGTTCAAGCGGGCATTGCGTTGGCCGCCGTCGGCGGCGTTGGGCAAGGCAAAGGGCAGTCGCTCCAAATCTTCGGGGGTGTTGCGGTGCGCGGGTGCCAGCCGCACGATGACGTCATAGGTTTGGTCGTCGGGGGCGCGCCAATTGCCCACGGTGGTACCGGCAATCAAGGTGCGCAATTGGGTCCCCAAGGTGGCCACACTCAGACCCAGGTCAGAAGCGGCGTCTTTGCGCACCACCACCTCGATGGTGGGTTTGTTGGGCTTGGTGCTGGAGTCGATGTCGACCAAGCCGGGCACGGTTTGGAGTTGCTGCATCACCCCCCGGCTGATGCGCTCGAGCTCGGCCTGTTCCGGGCCCAGCAGAGAAAATTCGATGGATTTATTGCCCCCGCCCACGGCCTCTTGCAAGCCCACATGGGTGACGGTGATGCCGGCCACGCGGTTCAAGCGCTCGCGCAGTGCGGCAATCATCTCGTCCAAGCCGCGTTTTCGCTGTTTGCGATCGATCAGGCGCACCAAGATATTGGCGTAAACCTTGCCCGCCGCGACACCCGTGTTGATGGTGGACAAGGTGAACTTGACCTCGGGAAACTCACGCAAAATGGCCTCCACTTGCAAGGTTTTGGCCTCGGTGGCCTCCAGGGACGAGCCCATGGGGGTGTAAAAACTCACCGTGATTTCTGAAAAATCGGCCTTGGGGGCAAACTCGGTGCCGAGCAATGGCACCAGTCCCAGGCTGGTCAAAAAAACCGCCAAGGCCAGGGCCAGGGTGGTTTTTTTGAAACGCAGCGCCCAAGCCAGGGTGCGCTGGTAAATATCGGCCAAGGCCTGGGTGCCTTGGTCAAACCAACCGGTCACCCGACCAATGCTGCGGTCATACCAAGATTTACCCGGTTTGCTGCCATGCGTGGCGATGCTGGGGTCGTGCCAAATGCTGGACAACATGGGGTCCAGGGTGAAACTGACGAACATCGAGATCAACACCGCCGCCACGATGGTGATGCCAAACTCGTGGAAAAACTTGCCGATGATGCCGCCCATGAAACCAATCGGCAAAAACACCGCCACGATGGAGAACGTGGTGGCCAACACCGCCAAACCAATTTCTTGGGTGCCGTCCAAGGCGGCTTGGTAGGGGGATTTGCCCATTTGCACATGGCGCACGATGTTTTCGCGCACCACAATCGCGTCGTCAATCAACAAGCCCACGCACAGCGACAAGGCCATCAGGGTGATCATGTTCAGGGTGAAGCCAAACATGTACATGAACAAAAAAGTGCCGATGATGGCGATCGGCAAGGTCAGACCGGTGATGACGGTCGAGCGCCATGAATTGAGGAACAAAAACACAATCAACACGGTCAGCAAGGCCCCTTCGATCAGGGTTTGGCGAACATTGTTCACCGCCACCCGGATGCTGCGCGCGCCGTCGCTGACCGGTTCCAAGCGCACACCCGCAGGCAAGGTGGCGGCCATCTCTTTGACGGCCTGGTTCAGGCCATCCACCACGCCAATGGTGTTTTCGTCTTGGGCCTTTTGCACCGACATCAGCAAGGTGCGCTGGCCGTTGTACAAGGCCAAGCTTTCGACTTCTTGGCCAGCGTCTTGCACCTGGGCCACTTGGCGCAAATACACTGGACCATTGGCTTTGCGCGCCACGATGACCGCGCCAAAGTCTTCCGGCCGGCGCAGGCGCGCATCGATTTGCACCACCCGTTCTTGTTGGGCCGAGCGCACAGTGCCCAGCGGCAGGCTTTGGTTTTCTGAACGCACGGCATTGACCACTTGGTCGGCAGACACGCCCAGGGCCTCCATGGCCTGTGGGTTGAGCAAGAGGTTGATTTCCCGCTTGGTGCCCCCCACCAGGCTCACCGAGCCCACGCCGCGCACGTTTTCCAAGCGTTTTTTCAGGGTCTGGTCGGCCCAATTGGTCAGCTCCACCGGCGACATCGCACTGGCGCCGGGTGCCGGGGCTTGGGCCACCACGGCCAGTGAATACACCGCCTTGCTGGCCGGGTCAAAGCGCAATACCCGGGGGTCTTTCACCTCTTCGCGCAGCAAGGGGCGCAGATTGGCAATCTTTTCGCGCACGTCTTCGGCCGCTTTGCGCCCTTCGATGTGCAGCTGGAACTCCAACACCACCACCGATGCGCCTTCGTAACTGCGCGATGTCAAGGTGTTGATGCCGGCAATGGCATTCAAGCCTTCTTCAATTTTTTTGCTGACCTCAGACTCCACCACTTCGGGTGAAGCGCCGGGGTATTCAGTGGTGACCACCACCACAGGGAAGTCGATGTTGGGGAACTGGTCCACCTGCAAGCGCTGGTAGGAAAACAAACCCAACACCACGATGGCGCACATCATCATGGTGGCAAACACCGGGTTGTGCAAACTGACGCGGGTGAACCACATGGTTCAAGGAGCCTTGGCCGGGGCGTTGACTTTGATGCTGAGGCCTTCGCGCAGGCTGCCCACGGCACCGCTGATGATGGTGCTGTCCGCATCTGCACCGCTGATGCCCACCCAAGTGTCGGCGCTGCCCTCGGTTTGGCCGCGCGGGCCTAAGGTGACATTGCGGTACACCACTTTGCCATTGAGCAGGGTCTGCACATAGGCTTGGGTGCGCTCGGTGCGCACGGCAGACAAGGGCACGGCCAGCACCTGGGCTTGATCGGTGTCGATCAGGCCTTGCACAAATTGGCCATGGCGCAGGCCGGGCAAGGATGGCAGCGACAGGTAGACCATCACGCTGCGGCTGACGCTTTGGGTGCTCGGGTTGATGCGGATCACCTTGGCTGGGACGGGCACATCTTGTCCTTCGACCCGCACGCGGGCGGTTTGACCGGTGCGCAAACCCAAAACATCAGCGGCGCTCATGGGCACTTCGACTTCCAATCGGCTCAGGTCGACCAACTCCAACACCTTGGCGTCAATCGCCAGGCGTTCGCCCGGTTGGGCCAAGCGTGCCGACACCTGGGCCTGGATGGGGGAGCGCAGCACCGCGTCTTCCAGGGACTTGGCCGCCACCTCGGCCGCTGACAAGGCCGCTTTGTGGGTGGCTTGCGCCCCTTGCAAGGTGGCCAATGAAGTTTCGAGCGCGGTTTTGGAGATGAAGCCCTGGTCGACCAAGGCCTTGTTGTTGTCAAACTGGCGTTGGGCAATGTCAATTTGGGCCTTGGCCGCATCCGCCTGGTCTTTGAACTGTTGCAAGCGGCGCAGGTATTCGGTGGGTTCGATGCGTGCCAACACCTGCCCGGCGCGCACACTGTCGCCTTCGCGCACCACCAAGTCCATCAGCTCACCGGCCACCCGGGCCTTGATCACGGCGCTGTTGACCGCTTTGATGCTGCCGGTGAAGGGCACAACCACCGTCAACGCGCGGCTGCTCAGGGTCATCACATCCCCTGAGGCGAGTTCGTAAACCATTTCGACCACCACGGGCGGGGGTGGGGGTGTGGCACTTCGGCTTTTGTAATACCAAGCCGCCCCCAGGCCGCTGGCCAAGAGCACCACCACCAAAGTTCTTGATAAGAATTTATTCATGTTTTCAGGCCCTCTGGGGCGGTGTAACCAGCCCATGCAGCAAGACATCGATTTGATGTTCTAAAAAGTCCAGCGGTGCCATGGACAGGCTGGAGGAGTAGGCGGTCATGCTGTTTTCCCAAATCATTAAAAAAATCATGGGCGCGACGATGGTGTGAACCGCGATGTCGGCATTCATGGGACGAAATTCTCCATTGGCCATGCCGCGCTCCAATATGCGCCGCAACAAAAGGTTGCCGGGGCGCATGACCGACTCGACGTAAAAGGACAGCAAGTCGGGAAAGTTGCGCGACTCGCTGAGCATCAGCTTGCAAATGCCGCTGGCAGGTGTGGAGCCGATTTTTTCCCACCAACTGTGCAGGGCAAAACGCAGCATCTCCGCGCTGCTGCCTTCAAAGCTTTCAAAGGCCTGGTTCCAGGCCGGAAAGTGCTGCGCCAAATTCTCGCTGACCACGGCTTTGAGCAGGTCTTCCTTGGTGGGGAAATACAAAAACAAGGTGCCTTTGGACACCCCTGCCAGGGCAGCAACGTCTTCTACCTTGGTGGCGGCGTAACCCTTTTGCACAAACAACTGCAACGCCGCCTCGAGCAGTTCGCCGGGACGGGCGTCTTTTCGCCGCTCGCGTTTGTGGGTCAATTCGGATGTCATTTGTTTACTGACTGATGGGTTATTAATGTAACAGACGGAACCCAAAAGTTGTGTGGTGATGGCCCTGGGTTAGCGTGCCACCCACAAGCCCAAGCGCTCGCGGATCACTTGGCCAGAGGTCATCAGGGCACCAGAGTTGGGTACCCAATCCAGCAAGGAGTGGACCAAACCGGGGTGGGCCATGGGAATGGGCGTGACGGTGAATCCAGCGCGTTCAAACTGACGCACACTGCGCGCCATGTGCCAGCTGTCGGTGACCAAGCCAATGCGGGTGATGCCTTGCGCCGACAAAAGGCGAAAGCTTTGTTGGGCGTTTTCTTGGGTGTCTCGCGACTGGCTTTCGGCCCAGCGCAATGGCCAGCCAAAGGCGTCTTGGGCCACCCGCTGGGCCACCTCGCCCTCGGTGGGGCCATCTTTGCGACCGCCCCAGCCCACACCGCCGGTGAACATCAAAGGCAGTTGGGTCACGCGGGCCCATTGCACCCCCTGGCGCAAACGGTCCAGGCTGTGGCGGCTCAATTGCGCCACCCCGTCGGGCAGGTCCACCTCGACCCCGCCACCGAGCACCACCAAGGCCTGCACTTGCTGGGTCTTGAAGTCCTGGGCCTGGACCATGGGGAATTGGGGCAACAAATGGCGGCTCAACCACACGCTCACCGCTGGGCAACTGAGCAAGCACAGGCTGGCCACACCCAGGGCGATGGCCGCATGCGCCCAAGCGCGGCGACGCTGCACGCCCCACCAACCCAGAGCGATGAGGAACAGGGGCGACAAAGGCGGCAGGGCCAGGGCGGTCAAAAAAGGTTTGAGTTCAGACAACATGGTGAAAAAAAGATTCCAATGGGGTTCTGGGTCTGGCCAGGTTCGGCCAGAAACTGTCGCACAGCGGTCAGCCAGCGTTTGAGTCTACTGGCAGGGCCGTCAGAATGCGGACATCACCCCAACACGCTTTATATTTGGGCGCTGCGGGCCATTTTTGATAACTTGGTATCCCTTTTCATCGTGCAAACCTGCTCCATTTCGAATCCCACGGCCAACGTGGCAAGCCAAGCATGGCGCTGGCCCAATCAGGGTTTTGCAGTTCAATGGGCCAGGGGTTGCTTGGTCAGTTGGTCCATTTGGGTTGGTTTGGGCATCCTTTGGGCCGGCTTGCCCTTGGCCAAGGCACAACCTTCTGCCCTGGCCCCAGTGAAAATTTGGGTGGGTGCTCCTGCTGGCGGCACCACGGACACCATGGCGCGGGCCATGTCGCAGGCCTTATCCGAGCAGTTAGGCCGCTCCGTGGTGGTAGAAAACCGCCCAGGGGCTGGCGGCAACTTGGCCGCTGAAACCGTGGCGCGATCGCAGCCCGATGGTTTGAACCTGTTGATGAGCTTTACCAGCCACACCATCAATGCTTCGTTGTACCCGCAGTTGCCTTTTGACCCGGTGCGCGATTTCACACCCTTGACCATGGTGTCCACCTCGCCGTCCATTTTGGTGGCCCATCCTGCCCTCAAGGCCAACACCCTCGCCGAGTTGCTGTCTTTGGCGCGGTCTCAGCCGGGCAAGCTCAACTTCGCCATTGGTGGCCTGGGGTCCTCTTTGCATTTGGCCGGGGACGCCTTCAAGATGAAGGGCCAAGTGTTCATCGTCAACATCCCATACCGAGGGACGGCCCCTGCCATTGCCGATGTGCTGGCTGGGCAGGTTGAGTTGATGTTTGCCAACATTGGCAATGCCCAGGCCCACATCAAGGCCGGCCGCCTCAAAGCTCTGGGCGTGACCAGCCCCAGCCGCTTGCCGTTGTTTCCCGATGTGCCTGCCATTGCTGAAGCCCTGCCTGGTTTTGAGTCCAGTGCCTGGTTTGGCTTGTTTGGGCCCGCACGGATGGACCCGGCCCTGACCCAAAAGATCAGCCAAGCCGCACGCCAAGCCTTGTTGGTGCCAGCGGTGCGGCGGCGCATCGAGGCCGAAGGTGCCCAGGTGGTGGGCAATAGCGCGGCTGAGTTCGAGCGTTTTGTGGCCCAAGATGTGCTTCGCTGGCGCGATGTGGTGCGCTATGCTGGCGCCAAACCCGAATAACTTCCTCATTTGCAAAGAACCCAACCATGTCCCACAGCACCCTGACTTTTCAGCAGCGTTTGCAACAAAACCAAGTGATTTTGGCCCCCGGTATTTACGACGCATTGAGCGCCTTGGTGGCCGAGCAGTCGGGGTTTGAAGCCCTGTATTTGTCCGGCGCTTCCATTGCCTATACCCGCTTGGGCCGCTCAGATGTGGGCCTGACCACCGCCACCGAGGTGGCCGATACCTTGGCGCGCATCACCGAGCGGGTGAGCTTGCCGGTGATCGTGGACGCCGATACCGGTTTTGGCAACGCTTTGAACGTGCAGCGCACCGTCTTGGCATTTGAGCGGGCGGGTGCGGCGATGATCCAACTCGAAGACCAAGGCTTTCCCAAGCGCTGCGGCCATTTGGACGGCAAAACCGTGGTCCCAACCCGCGAGATGCAAGGCAAATTGCGTGCGGCCTTGGATGCCCGGCGCAGCCCCCAAACCTTGATCTTGGCGCGCACCGATGCGGTGGCGGTGGAAGGGTTTGATGCAGCCATGGAGCGGGCTGAGGCCTATTTGGAATGCGGGGTGGACGCGCTGTTCATCGAGGCGGTGCGCAGCCCTGAGCAAATGGACCTGGCCTGTGGGCGCTTTGCCCATCGCATCCCCATGCTGGCCAACATGGTCGAGGGCGGTAAAACCCCGGTCACCGATGCACAAAGCCTGGAGCAAAAAGGGTATCGGATTGTGATTTTTCCAGGCGGCACGGCGCGCGCGGTGGCGCATACCTTGCAGGCTTATTACGGCAGCTTGCACCAGCACCAAACCAGCTTGCCTTGGCGCGACCAGATGCTGGACTTTGATGGCCTCAATGCCCTGATTGGCACGCCCGAACTGCTGGCCACCGGCCAGCGTTACGAGGGCTGATCAGCCTGCGACGGGGTTGTCCGCGGCATAGGCCGACAGCGGCACGCAACTGCAAAACAGGTTGCGGTCGCCATGCACGTTATCGATGCGGCCTACGCTGGGCCAGTATTTCACGCTGCCCGGTGCCCGGCCACCCAGAGCCGCGGCCAACTCGCGCGTATACGGGTGATCCCAATCGGTAGACAACACGCTGCGAACCGTGTGGGGCGCGTTTTTCAGCGGGTTGTTGTCTTGCGGCCAAACCCCTTGTTCGATCTGGCGCACTTCATCGCGAATGGCGATCATGGCTTGTATAAAGCGCTCCAGCTCCTCCAAGGTTTCGCTTTCAGTGGGTTCAACCATCAAGGTGTTGGCCACCGGAAAAGACAGGGTGGGTGCATGAAAGCCATGGTCCATCAAGCGCTTGGCCACGTCCTCGGCCATCACGCCTGAGCTGTCTTTCAAACCGCGCAAGTCCAAGATGCATTCGTGCGCCACATGGCCATGCTCGCCGGCGTACAAGGTGGGGTAGTGGTCGGCCAAGCGGCGGCTGATGTAGTTGGCCGAGAGGATGGCTGCTTCGGTGGCGTGTTGCAAGCCGGCCGCACCCATCATGCGGCAATACATCCACGATATGGGCAGAACCGCCGCATTGCCCAAGGGCGCCGCTGAGATGGCGCCCAC
>Ga0209768_10001877_pt1 | contig 13207 bp, 16 predicted proteins | sample LauGreSBDMM110SD_3_FD_187564 | JGI IMG/M metagenome (GOLD analysis project Ga0209768, IMG submission 187564) | Freshwater lake microbial communities from Lake Michigan, USA - Sp13.BD.MM110.SD (SPAdes) (version 2) | ecosystem: Environmental > Aquatic > Freshwater > Lake | place: Lake Michigan... | reverse complement strand
TGATCAGCATACTGACCAGCACAGCCACACTCATGTGTCCATACACACGACCCATAGCCGAATTAATTTCTTCTGCTGAACGATAATTGATAATATTGTTGTCATTGTAGTTTGCGCCAAACATAAGATCTCCTTAGGTATCCAAGTCCATTGTGGTCCACTCCTGAATCACTGCTACCATTTCCGCTTCTGTGCTACAAAGAACCTTGGCAGTTTTCCAATCACTTTCGCTATCACGTCCGCTGACTTCTACCATAAAACCGTTGTCATAACGATTCACGGTGATTGATTCGTTTACCTTGCTGAGTTTGTTTAATTTTGTCATGATTTTTCCTTTAAGTTAATTCTACTACTCTATATTTGCTTGCAGGATAATGTTCCTGCAACCACTCCAAAAGCCCTGGTTCCCAAGGCAGTTTGATTTCGCCTGTGATGTTTGTGATTATGGTCATCTTGGTGCAAACTCCTGTTGTAATTTGATATTGTCCATGAACTCTTTTTTCACACTGTCGTCCGTTTTGAACGCACCTCGCAACACAGTGGTCTGTGTTAGACTGCTGTGTGCCATGATGCCGCGATTCTCACAGCATCCGTGTGTGGCCTGTATGTACACACCCACATCCTTTGATGCAGTTGCTGCCATAATCTCATTGGCAATGTCTATGCACAGTTCTTCCTGTAAAGTACCACGCCTAGCACACCACTGAGCAATCCTAGTATACTTAGATAAACCAATGAGTTTAGCGGCAGCGATGATTCCAATATAGGCGACCCCACTAACTGGTTGATGATGATGACTGCACATACTGCGAAGTTCACTGCGTACAACCAACATGCCTTCATAACGGTCTGCCGAATCATTTGGAAATGCTGTTGCGTCAGGTGCTGGTTCATATCTTCCTGCCATTATTTCATTGTAGTACATCTTGGCCAAGCGTCGGGCTGTGCCTTTTGAGTTGGGATCTGTTTCACGATCGATCAGCAGTGCATCCAACACACCTTCAAAAGCCACAGTGGCTTCTTCTATGAGTTTTTCTTTCACTGCTTCGCTCATGTAATCGCTGATGTTGTCGCCGGCCCAGAAGCGTTGACCTCGCGACTGCATTTGTTCTCTGAGCACTTGTGATAAATTTTTGCTGGTACTCACTGTTTGTTCTTCGTCATTGCTGACATATACTTTGTCGTAACCCATTTATTTCTCCAATGTGTGATTGTACACTATTTAGACTGTGCGGTCAAGTGCTATAGGAATCAAACTCCAGGATAGTGTTAAAAACTTGCCGTCTATTTGTTCGAAAGTATTCCTGCAGTTGCTCAAAGTTGGTTTCCAGTCTGGGTTGCAGTTGTTGTCGCAATGCTTGGCAATCTGTCAAACTGTATTGGTCATTGAGTCGGCTGATTAGATCAAACACAGATTGATGCCTTTTGGCTTCGTCCGGTATGGCATCATAATGATGATCAAGTATGTCATCAAATGTATCAAACCCCAATGACCGAACATGTTCAACCAGACCTGGCACACCAAACCAAATGGGTATTTGGCGTTGCATTATGGCCTTCCAAGTCTTTTCAGTAAGAAAAATACTACGCCAATTTGCTTCAGACTGGCTGCTGGTCTCTGCCACTATGTTAAACAAACAAGAATGAAACACAGGGTTGGCAACATCAAACTCTTTGACTCGATCTGTCAACATGCCATCTACCAACAGTGGCAAATCACAGCCTACAACATCGCGATACTGATCCAGCCCGCCTATTGCGCCACTGCCAAAACTCAATCTCACTATGTCCAGTCCTATGTTGTCCAAAAAGAAACGTGCAAGTTGTGCTCGGTTTGGAGTGGGTCTGCGCAACAAACACAAAAACTTGCGATCAAGTTGGAGGTCGAAGTTGTAGTTGAATTGATCCAGGTGATACTCACTGCGGTTGATCAACCATGTGGTGCAACATCTAGCATGGTAAGTCAATACGTCAACTGCCACATGTGCATTAAACAGCACCATAAACCTACTTGCATGTGTTTGCAATAGTATGTTGGTCAGTGGTGCAATCTCTGCAGGACCAAACCCTTCATCCAAGAATGACAGTATGATTTTGCTTTGTGCAAACTCTTCAGCTGAGATAGCACTGCGTTCACAATCGTTGGCCACCTGTTGTTCACAATAGCCCGGCACATGCATTTGGTCCGTGATGTAGTGTGCGGCGCCATACCGCAGCATGCCCGGCCTATTGCGAACTATGCAACTCATTCAACTATGCGTATTTGTCTGCAGTCAGGATAAACAACCTCAAGCGGCGCACTGCCCACATAACGCTTCAACAGTTTTGATCCACGTTGTGCTTCTTCAACAGTGGGTCGGTAATGATATCCCACACGAAACTGTTGTTGTGCAGTCCAAGGTTTGACAGTCAAGTCTCGCCCATCATATCGCATGAGCAGAATGGCTTGATACGCAGCCTCGTCGTCTAGCAGTATGGCACCACCACGACCTATGGGCAATGGCTTGTCGTGACCAAAACTCAGGCATTGTATTTGTCCATGTCGATACATGTCTTGTTCTAATCGTCTAGCACTGTCCCAGATTCTAGTTTTTCTAAAATGGTACTCACCAACCCACTGAGCAGGACTACCAACTTCATAGTGATACTTGATGCCCAGTTTGTGCATGAGCATGGGTATGCTCAAATAGGTATATGGAGTAAATGCACACGACTCCACTCGATCATATCGCATGCACAGTTCAATGGCATGAGTACAACAGTCAGTCATTATGGCACGTGGTGCACCAGTAAATCTGGCCAGTGCTGTTTCAAACTCAATGATCTTTTCGAACATACCAGTTCCAGGCGTGTTGGATCATGTGGTCTAATTCAAACTGTTGCCATCCTTCTCCGACCATGCCAAATTTGGCAGCACTGGCTGTGAGCACAGCAGGATCTCCAGGTCTGGCCGCGCCCATGACCACTTTTAATTTCTTTCCAGTTATGCGTTCGGCAGCAGCAATAATTTCTCTATTGCTGGTACCATTGTTGGATCCTAAGTTATACACACCTGGGGGAATCTCAGCGCCCAGGGCCATAACATGTGCTCGAGCAATGTCTTCCACATGCACGTAGTCACGCACACATGTGCCATCTGGCGTGGCAAAGTCTACACCGTTTAATGTAAATTCTGCATCATCTCTAATGGCGCCTAGTACACGAGCAAAGATGTGTGTGGCATCTTTCGCTTGCCCATGTCTTGTTTGACTGTCAGCACCGCAGGCATTGAAGTAACGAAATGCCACATAGTCCAAGTTGTAGGCTGTGTGATACGCTGCCATGATTTTTTCCACCATGAGTTTGCTGTCACCGTAAGGCGATATGGGCTCACAAGGATCCACTTCATGACAAGGAGTCATTATAGGCTCGCCATACACTGCGGCACTGCTACTGAAAATAACTCTGGTCTTGGGCATGCTTCTGCGCACTTGATCCAACAAAGTCAAGGTGTTTATCACATTGTTTTCAAAGTAACGTCCGGGGTGTCGGACACTAGGACCAACCAGGCTAGTGCCAGCACAGTGGATGATGGCCCGGGGTTCATGTATCAACAGTTTGACCAAGGAATCTTTGTGGGCAAAGTCCTTTTCAATATAGTCGTCAAACACTGACTTCAGTTGTTTGGGGCATTTGTTTTTGTCAATGCCCACAACACGATGTCCCAAGTCAGCCAACATCAAGGCAGTTTGTCCGCCAATGTATCCACCAGCACCTGTTACTACTACGGTTTTTTTCATTTTTCAAATACCAATCTTATGTTTCCATTCATTATTTCATTCATTTCTTTGTTGATGTATAAATCTATCACTAAAAATTTTACTGCTATGTTTTGTATTACACCACAAACATAATCAGTTATTGTTTGTGAAGTGTTAACAAACAACTGTTGAAATTCTTCTTTGCTAGTGAGTTCTAACATTCTAGTGACATTAAAAGTTACAAACCCCCGGCCTCCGGATTTTACAATGTTAATAAACTCTAGCAGTCTTTTTTCAAAATCAACTAACGAAACAAAATGTACTGAATTTATTGCAAACACGCTTTCGTATTCATCTTTATGTGCCTGAGAAAATTCACTGTCAAAAGCACCAAATTCATCAGCGTATGGGTTGTCGGGAGTAGGGTCAATGCCGTGAATGCATGGGATTATGCGTTTGAATATGTTTGCACCGCAACCAATGTCTACCACAACCTGTGGATTTTTTTTTAGTAGAAAATCTAAATAATACAAAGGCGCTACTGAAAATTTTGATTCTGATTCTAAAACCACCAATCTTGGAGTGCTATAAACATTGTCCATTTCGGGATCAACTATTTTTTCAAAAGGAAAAAAAGAATCAAATTGTAACGCAGCATGTGTGAGCCATTTGTCTTTACTAATTGCTTCCATACAGGTATGATTAGCAAAATCAAGTTTGAATTGATCTTGGTTATACCCATTTACATTCCCTTTTATGATCATTCTTTGATTTTTACCACATGATATTTGGCTTCGGCTGTGTGATCACGATATTGATTACCTGCACGATTCCATTGCTCACCCGCACCTGTGATGATGTCTATCACACGGTCAATGGTGCCATTGTTCCAGTCTGAGATCAGTCCCATGTTGTGATGCGGCTCACGCAACAAGTTCTGCATTTTATGATAGGCATCATCTATTGACCAAGGAACGTAAAGCCTGTTAGGGTCATTAGCGAAAGTCTCAGGGAAAGACCTATAAGCAGGGTATAACGCATTACACCCAAGAGTGTCTGCTTCGCTGACTGTGTTGCTAACCCAATCTTGAAGGGCGCAATTAAACAGCACACGAGTATTATTAAGATGCGCATAGTATTCGTTCTTGCTGATGTTGTCGTAGATTTTTAACTTACCAGCCGCTTCCATTTCTCTAGCACGAGTCACATACTCTGGATTGTTGCTACGCAGTGGTCCACCGGAATAAATACAGAACTCCACAACTACTGGGTATTGTTCGTGGAACATGTCAATCAAGTCCATGAAGAAGCCAGGTTGTTTTTCTTGATCAAAACGTGCGGCAAATCCCACACGGCTTGGACGATCCGCAAATGGTCGGATGTTGTCAACACCACCAATGCGTTCCAGCACTTCTTCTTTGCCAAATGCCAAGCCAGAGATGTTGTAGATTGGAGCAGTCCAACCTGCAATGCGCATGTGAGCCACCATTTCTTCGTTTGTGGCCAGTACGCCTGTAACAAAGTGATTGACCATCTTCTCATATGTGCTCATCCAACCGGCCATGCCCCACACATGCACAAAGTCATCGGGGTCAATGGCCTGTGCTAGGCAGCGTACATAGATTCTAGGACGCTGTTCTGCAGGTATCTGGTCCATGATATACGGCAAACTCTCAATACCTGGTTGGAACATGTCTTCAAAATAAATCACATCTTCCGCAGTGACTTCGCCATTCTTCATCAGTTGAACCAAGTTCATCATTTGGCTCATTGAAAAGTAACTGCGTCCATGTGCATCCAACACTTGTCCAACACTAATGCTTTGTGTGTTGTCAATGGTGGTGCCTGGCACGTAGACTACATCTAGCCCACGTGCATCAAACACACGACGGTTCCACTCAGTTAGTTGTAGTGTGTAACGGGCCTCGTAACTTTCAAGGCCCATGTAGTACAGCTTTCTCATACACGGTGCCCTGCAAAGCGACGAGTATCTTCGTCCCACATGTTCTTGGCATACTTGCCAGCATGCCACTTGCTGAACTGTTGCCAGGCATAAGTTTTGAAGTTGTATAGATCCGCTTCGTTGTAGCGGTATCCATAGTCCTGACAGAACTCTTGGAATATTTCCAAGTCTTCGAAAATCTCTGTGACTTTGGGGTTGGGTTTAAAAGTAGGTCTTGCCATGTTGTTCTCCTTAGATGACAATGTTGTTGAGGGGGTTAGTAAGTTCATATCGGATCAATGCACCATTTTCGCCGTCTTCCGACACTTCAATATGCACCACACGTCCGGGATAGCGACTTGCTATCTGTATATATAGGTCATCTGCCATCATCTCGCAACTTTTGTGATCTAGGCTTAGAACGGCACCGTGACCACTATACAGCGATTCGCACCAGCGTTTGAATTGGATAAATTCGAGATCCCGGTCATTGTGGAACACATCAATCCACACCCGGAAATGAAATATGTGCCGATGGGGATACCCAAGGAATTGTACATCAGCAAGTGCAGGGTCTGTCAAGGCAGCAGGATATTTGTGGATGCCTTCTTTTTGCCAAGTGATCCAAATTTGTCGCTGTGCGTGTTCCATCACACGATCCACTGTGGCTCTTTGTTCTTGATTCATGATTTCAAACTTTCAAATGTTACAATTTTGGCTAGTGCGTCACCAAGGTCTTCGTCTGGATGAACAATGTGCAATTCACATTGATGTTGGTCTTTACGGTCATCGTATCGGTTGTACTCTACCATCATTCCACCATTGGCACGATACACAGTAAAACTCATTCTGTGTCTACTGCTGCCAATGCTGCCACTGTCCTGGCTCTTTAGGCCACTGGTGATGCTAGGTGATACTTCGTACAGTATTTCTTCACGTTGTCTAATGCGCTTGGCACGTTTCAATATCCAGTTGTCTAGCCATTTCATAATTCTCTATCGCCTTTGTAATCATCCCAACTGGTAAATGTTTCACGGCTCATCAGGCTGTGTAGACTGTGGCACCAGACGCCGGGATTGGTAGCGTCAAAGTCCTTGTCATCTATTTTTAACATTGTATTATAATTCCACAGTTTTGTATACGGCACACTTACTCGAATCTGTGGAATAAAGTTGCGATAATCGCACAAGCCGCCATCATTGAACTGTTCCACTGCCGAAATGGGAATGTCCAGAGTACACAGGTAACCACGTTCCAAAAAGTACATGATCATGCTTTCCCATCGTTGCCATTCCAGTGCGTCCTTGGGATCGAAACTGTGATTGGCACCAAAGAAGATATGTTCTTCGCCATGTATGTGTGTAATGATTGACTCAATGGGTTGAATACCAACCACAAATAATGTCTTCCGACCAAAGGCAGGAGTGCGTTCTACTTCTACACCTTTGAAAAAGTCAACGTTGTCATGTCCTTGTCGTTTCATCCTGTGGTCTCCAAGTTGTCAAGTTTTCCAGAATCAAAATCTTCTTGCTCAGTTTGTTCGTATTCAAACAATACATTGAACTGGCTACGTGCGTTCTTTGCCTTCTTGCCTTTGAAACCACGTGTGCCCACAATCTCCATCCAGTAGTCACTATAGTATTCAATGATAGCATCAGATTCTTCACGTGTGGGTGCGGCGAATATGGCTTCCACAATGTCTTCAAACTTGGCATAGTCGCCTGTACTACGGCGCATCATGGCAGGATGTTCACCGGCATCAAAGCGTCTGTTGGCTTCTTGCACAGCAGTCAAGTGCATCCATACATTGTGGCCCATCAGCAATGCATAACTAAAACTATCCCACGATGTCTTGCCCCATTTGCCGTTCTTGTTGACATCTGGCAGCACATCATATAAATCAGGATCTCGAAAGTTTTCTTCTGTGAGCACTACACCGGGCTTGGGGGTGCCGGCCTTGTAGATACAGATGTCCTTCATGGTGAGCATGTTACTTAATGGTGAATCTTCCCAACGATCATACACTCCATCTGCTACTACACCATCCGACCACTTGCGAGTGTCTGTGGCATATTTCTTGTCATCTGCTGACGGTGCCATTCTATAACTCCACTTGGAATCATGTTCAAACACGTTTTCAAAGTACACTTGTCCATTGGCTGTGGCGAGGAATGGACTGGCACAATCAAAGGAGATAGAGAATGCGGGATTAACGTATTTTCTAACTGATCTTTGAATCACGGTGAGTAACACAGCCCATTCCAACTTTGAGGTACCCAAGAAGTGCATCCAGTCGTGTGTGCCTTCTTGTAACAATCCATCATACTTGAGTGCAATCAATCTACGCAATACCAGGTGTACATCGCACATGTTCTGCCCACCCATGGCCCAACCATCAAAGTGTGTGTCTGGATACTTCACAGGATCACAATACTGCTTCATGGTTTGGTACCATGTTTCTGCACTTGTGTGATTGTCGCCTTGCAATACGTTTAGAAACTTGGCACCACCGTTGTTTTTGCCTTTGCGATTCTTCATGAAATAATCATTGTTGAACTTGGTGGCGTCTACGGCTTCTTGTAGCGTCTTGATGCCACAGGCATCACTGGCTTTCTTGTCATGGATAACCCAGGTAGGAATATCGAGGATCATACCATAGTCCGAGATGGTATCCAGCCATTTAAGAATAGCCGACCGTTTCTTTTCTGCCTTGACACAACCCGAGTTGGCCTTCCAGTCACCTTCCCACAAGCCCTTGGCAATCTGGAATCCACCCGAGTCACCTAGCATGAATGTACCTGGTTCACGATTGCGAACCATGTCTTCGGACCAGTCTTGCTTGGCCAAATCTAAGTTGGCATGTCCACCTGAATACAATGACCACTTGTAGGGAAACAATGCTTTTTGACTGTTGAGCCAATTCATCTGTTCCATGTCAGTGAGTCCTACAGGAAAACGTGCAGGATCCACATATGGCTCGTTGCGTTGCTTGCCCACAAACGTAGCATAGAATCCTGATATGGCTGGTAAGAACACAGCGTAATCATTTTGCTTGACTGTTAAATTATCTTGCATTTTGAGTTTTTGTTTTAGTGTTCCAATCTATTTCATGATATAGCCCTAAAATATCTAAATCATTTATAAATTTAACACGGTGGTGCCAAGTTTTTGTTGCTTTATTACGATGTAGAGAGAAATAAAGAAATTTCAATCTTAATGTCCAAAATGATTCGTATCTATTATTAAAATAATAATAGTTCATGTTACGTATCAATTTTGATTTTATCATTTGCTTTGTGCAGGCAAGATGTAGTTGTAAACAGCCACACCAGAATCCACGGTGATCTTGGCAGCACCATCATCCGAAATACGAATGGTCTTGTCCCCAGTCAAGGCCATGATAGCAATGAATTGGGTGGCTGGCCAACTCCAAGCACGTTTCAATTGGCCATTTATTCCTGAGTGGAACACAAAGTTACCAGCGTGTGTTGAATGATCACCAAAGAAAAACTTTAAGTCTCCGTTTTCGGTCCGGGCCTGGAAGTTGGGCTCTTCGGCATTGGCCTGTGCTTGCATACGCAATTTCTGGATAGCAACCACAGTGGGTTCAAATTCAATATGCCATGTTACGCCTTTGAACTTGGGTGTTTTGAGTTTGTCGTTCACAATCTCTGCTGCCATGAAACGATACGTATTACGAAAGTCTCCCCCGGCATTTTCAAACTCAATACCATCTGGTGCGCCAGTGGCTTTTTTAGTCAATTTAAGTTTAGCATTTTCCTTGTACTCTTGCAAGTTCAACAAAATTTTTAACTTGTTCAAGTTGGGCATGCCAAATGTTCCAATGAAATCTGCGTGTGGATTTTTAAACTCGCCTTCCAGCACCACACTCAAATCTTCTGCTACACCCACAATAGCTGTGCTTTTGTCATCGCCGGTGATCTTGATCAAGTCAATGCAGCCAAGATCGTGTGTGTGTTCTACCAAGTCTTTAAGATAATCTCTCATGTGTACTCCTATGTTGTATGATTATATAGATTTTTTTACTGATGTGCAACTATTTTGGCCAGAGTCTGACCACCTCTAAGGGATTCGATTTCTCCAGGTCTGCGCAACTCCATCCAGGCAATGTCACCTTGCCCACGATTTATCGAAAGGATTTCAAATCCAATTTGGTCGCAATGGGCCTGTATTTCTCTACCGGGTGTGTAGCACATAAAACTCTTTTCAGCTAGGGCTACACCATGCGCCCAATCACAGTCGTTGTAGGTGAATATGGCTATTCCGCCGGGTCTCAAACGTGCAAACATACTGTCCAGATATTGACGTACAACCTTCATGGGTTTGTAGTTAAAGTAGTTGTAGGCAAATATCAACCCGTATTGATTCACAGGTAACTGCCACATTGCGTCGGTGTGTTCGTAGTCATTGATAACATACGGTCTCAAACGACGTTGGTATTCTGGTGTAAATGCTTGCACAGCAGGTTCGAGTAATTCTTCGTGTTGATCTACCACATACAATGGATCCAATGGTACCAAATCTTCAATGAACTTTTCCCGACCAGGACGCATGATCAATCCGGGCAGTCGCCAATCTGTGTACTGTAGCAGTCGTCCTGTGAGCAACAGTCGACTGTCAGGATCGATACTGAGACGACGATTCAAAATGTATTCATTGGTTTCATAACACATTTCTTCTTCATACAGTCGTTGGCTGGCTTGATATTGTGCAGGTTCAAGTGCTGAAATTTGTTCACGCACATTTGCTTTAAGATCATCCAGTGCAGTTTGTGCATGTTGGAACTCACGAGCAATAGCATTGATCTTTTCAGCAAATGCACTGCCATACTCATCAACTTGTACAACATGATTTGCTACCACATGACCTATTTCATGAAACCGTCGAACAGCCGCATGGTAGTCAGGAGCAAGTTCATTACTCTCCAACAAATTCAAATATCCAACCAGTTCGCTAAGTTTCATTCAAAAGAAAATAAAGAAGTAAATGTGTTTTCTGTGTTGGTGGCCGCAGCCAAGTCCCAGTCCAACACACCCAGCAAGTTGTCAATCTTTTGATCCACCACAGTGGCTTCCATTTCTGTGTCGTCAAAAGGCAAGTCCTTGAACCACTGCGGCAAATGCATCTCGTCTGTGGGATAACCAATCGATGTCCAGCCTAGCGCATTGCTTCGCAGTTTGCACACAATGGTCTTCATGCCGTCAACCACCTGCATACTGTAGTTATCTGAATTCATTCTTCGCAAGTTGTTCCAGTTTAATGCCGCACGTACATGTCCGGGCATGTTGGCTTTGCCTAAACGTTCTTCTTCCTTGCCGTACTTGGTCAGGTTGTTCACACGTTTGGGCGAGCCTTTTTCCCAGCCCGGTCGCTCTTTGAATTCATACTTGAACTCACGCACACGTTCAATGATGTCATCACGTTCAGCACCAGCCAGCACTTTATTTAGAATTTCTAACAAGAAGTCTTGAATAACTTTGGGGGTATCTGATCGCTTCAAGTCCAGACCAGTGGCCTTGGTCTTGCCAATTGCACCGTTCACATCCAGTCGTTTGTTTTCAATGTCAATGGCATTTACAGCATAGCGTTTCTTTGTGATAAACAATCCACGGTCTGCCACTGTTTCGCGACCAGCTTTGATCAACTCGCCCATGTCTCTGGGACAGTGGAATGCACGTTCCATAAATGCCGGGAATGAATCATTCACCTGGTCAGCAATGCTATCGTACAGTTGAATGCAGATTTCCTTCGACCAGGCCATGCGACCTTCCGCAACTTCTTGTTTGAGCACAGGCCATGCTGAAAAGTAGCATGAGTCTGTGTCGCCATAGATAACTGCTCGACCCACGTGATCATATTCACCTGTTATGCACTCATTCAAGTGCGCATCCATGTGCTTGGCAATACTACGCCCAGTTAAGGTGGTTGATTGTCCAATGCGCTTGTCAAAAAATCTGCAGCCAGGGTTGAGAATAGCACCATACAAACTGTTCAAGTTGATCTTCTTGACTAACTGACGCTTGTCCCAGAACGCAATCTCTTTGGCATCTTTGGCTTCTTTCTTTTTGGCCTGCATCTCTAGACGTTCACGATACCAACGTTCCAGCAAGCCAGGAATGACGCCTTTCTTTTCGTAGGTGAATATGGTACCATTTGCACTCAAGACCCAAGGCTGGTTAGAGTCAAACATCATGTACCAAATTTCAGCACCCGAGTGTACAGTTTCTTCGCCTGACTGCCAGTCAATGGTGATCTCTGTGCCACGTTGCTGTTCCATCACTGCTGTGTATTCTAACGAAGCAAACACACCTTCCCATGCAGCCGCAAATGAATCACCCTTGGCCATTTTGTCCTTGATGTAACGGTCTGTCATTACAGGACGCAGTTGACCTACGATGGTTTCTGGTCCCATGTTCAAGGCACGAATTGCCGACGGATATAGACTGTTGATGTCCACACTCCCAATCCACTCATGTAATCCTTTCTTGGGATACGCCACATAAGCACCTGCGGCCTGTGTGTCCTCGTCAGTGAGTCGCTGTTGTCGATTGGGCACAACCATACCACGTTCATGTGCTTCGTTGATGATGGCCTGTTCAGTCACAGCCACAGCACCCATTGTGGTGGCTAACAACACAGTGTTGGCATGTGCCAGTTCACTGGCCAGTTCCAAGAAGCGTAACTTCTTGTCCAGTTTGTCCAATAACAAGGTATCTTGCCGGTTGTATTCAATAAAGGTTCGGAAGTGTTGGTTGTACAGTTGATCCAGGGTGCCTTCAAACTGTGTCTTGCGCTCACCCAGTTCGTACTCAGCAATGGCATCCAGGCTGTAACTGTGACGCTCTTCATAAGTGTACTTGCGATACAGTTGCATATAGTCCATATGCACACGACCCACCAGGTCATAGGTTTCGTTCTCAGCACCAAAGCGTTCAAACACACGCTTCTTGGGAAACTGTCCCCACAAACAAAAACGTCGGGTGTCATCTTTGCTGAGCACTCGGGTAATACGATTCACTGTGTAGGGTATGTCATAGCCTTCGGAGTTCCAGCCACTCAAGATGTCTGCATCATCTATGAGATCCAGGAACATCTTCAACATTTCTGTTTCAGACTCACACAGCACAGTGTTTTCAAATTCCCCACAGATCTCACGAGCAGTCTCTGCACTCATGTGGCGTGGTGCTACCACAAGTGTGACCAGTTGCTCCAGCCAATTCAGATATACCGATATGGCAGTGATAGCATTGAAAGGATCTGTCACAGGAGAGAATCCACGCACTGGATCAAACGCAACTTCAATGTCAAAAAATGCTGTGTGTAAGGTGGGGGCGTCTTGGTCTTTGTAGTTTTCTTCAAAACAACGGAATATGGGATTTATGTCCGATTCGTAGATCTGTCGCCCGCTTTGTGCTCGAACTTCCTTGCGAAACTCTTTGTTGTTGCGTGTGCTAAATCTCGACACAGGTGTGCCGTAGATGCTTTGAAATTTGCCCCGGGCATC
>Ga0209768_10001875_pt1 | contig 13216 bp, 15 predicted proteins | sample LauGreSBDMM110SD_3_FD_187564 | JGI IMG/M metagenome (GOLD analysis project Ga0209768, IMG submission 187564) | Freshwater lake microbial communities from Lake Michigan, USA - Sp13.BD.MM110.SD (SPAdes) (version 2) | ecosystem: Environmental > Aquatic > Freshwater > Lake | place: Lake Michigan... | reverse complement strand
AATCGGTCCTATATCACCAGTAGGTCCTGTAAATCCAATCGGTCCTATATCACCTGTTGCTCCAGTAAATCCAATCGGTCCTATATCACCTGTTGCTCCAGTAAATCCAATCGGTCCTATATCACCAGTAGGTCCTGTAAATCCAATCAGTCCTATATCACCAGTAGGTCCTGTAAATCCAATCGGTCCAATATCACCAGTAGGTCCTGTAAATCCAATCGGTCCAGTATCACCAGTAGGCCCAGTAAATCCATTCGGTCCTATATCACCAGTAGGCCCTGTAAATCCATTCGGTCCTATATCACCAGTAGGTCCTGTAAATCCGGTATCACCTGTTGCTCCTTGTATTCCAGTAGCTCCAGTATAACCCATAGGTCCAGTATAACCAGTTGCTCCTTGTATTCCAGTAGCTCCAGTATAACCCATAGGTCCAGTATAACCAGTTGCTCCTTGTATTCCAGTTGGTCCGATAGAACCAGTGTCTCCTTTATCACCTTTTGGTCCTGGTGGTCCAGGTATATAATATATATGGCAATGAGGAGGCGGACAGTCAGGCGGCGGTAAGCAGTGCGACACTTTAACTTCAGTTGTGTGTTCGATTTTTATGATTTTAGGCTCACATTCTTTTCTGTCGGGTCTATTCTCGTGTTTGGGGGAATAATTCACTCGAACCTCCGGACCCGATGAGCAATTATCTTCCCCGGAACTTCAATCTCCACGTCTTCGATCAGGGCTTCGGCTTCGTCTGCGTCTTCTGTCGTCATGGTGGTCAAATCTATCATACATCCTGAACATGTTTATCTCGTTATTCGCAACATTGAGCGAATCTCTGATACGGTTGGAATCAAGCGTTTTCACGGTATCATCTACTCTGGTAGCAACATCACTGACTTTCATCTTGAGTTCACAACAACACTCCGCCAACTGAGTAGATAGCATCTGTGTGTTCTTGAGTGCCTCATACTTGCTCTCGGCAGAAGAATGTGCGAGCTGAGCGGATAGATGCTCCTTGTTCTTAAGCGCCTCGTATTTCGCCTCAGCCATCTCCTTGCTGAGGGCATCAGATGACTTATGTTGCTCTAGCAAAAGAGAAGAGTAGTGTGCGTTGTTCTGGGTATAAAGACGCTCAGTGCTTCTGTGTTGCTCAAGAATACCTTGATTCGCCCTGTCGTTCATAAGAGTTCTTGTCTCATATCCAGCTTGAGTAGTTAATTCGCGATTTGAATTTCCATTTCGCTCAGTCGAGGTTAATATACTAAACGAATTATCAGTATTATTTTTCATCAACTCAGTAGTTGACCGAGTTATGTTATTAATAATATCACGAGTCAAATCATTATTCGCTTGTCTGGTGGCAGCATCGGCAACCGCAGCCAAATACCTGTCATCGGCTATCGATTTAAGTATATCGGTTGTGCCCTTAACCCCAGATGACGTAATATCACGCGCCAAATCATTCATAGCCTGTCTGGTGGCAGCATCCGAAACGGCGCCTAAGTATCTGTCGTCCGCAATCGATTTAAGCACATCAGTCGTGCCTCTTACCCCAGAAGAAGTAATATCACGAGCCAAATCATTCACCGCCTGTCTGGAAGCAGCATCGGCAACAGCACTTGCAAGACGTGTCTCGCCAGCAGTTCTCTCGAGAGACGAAAGAACTCCAGACCCAACACGCTCAGTGACATTGCTACCGGTCAATCCATTCCTCTCAATGGCAACCTGAATATCCCTAGCAGTAGAAGCAGCAACACCTGCCGCATTTGTTGCGCCAGTGGCTAATCCGAGAGCATTGCGCTCAATCGCATCACGGAGCCCGAGAGACTGGACGCCGATTGTATCAATTACCTTCCCACCAGTAGCGGAAATTCCATTGTTTAACATTAAAACGCCATCGGAAATATGTCTATCGACGGCATTCGTTTCGGCACTGCCGATGCGAGCAGTATCATTGATGGTGCTAATAATGGTTTGGTGTTGGAGAGAGTTGAGGTCGCTGTTAGGCGACCAGTAAGGCTGGTACGCGGGCATCATCGGAGAGGGCTCGGACATTGTTATATCCTCTCTATCTATTAATAAAAACACAAGAATTTTATTAATAGGATTTCCTAAAGGAAAAAATGGTATTTCCATAATTATTTATTCGTCCATTATCATCAACGCCATAGCCGCATAATTGTGCAAATCTATGAGAGTATCTCGAATCCCCTCGTCATTCACGAAATTTACGCCATTGATTGACTCTGTCCGACATATAATAGCAATCATCAAAAATATCGTATAAATCAGTTATTTTATAAAATATATTTTCACTATAAATGGACGTTTTACATGAATGCGAAGTTCTCCGAAAGGAGTTTAATAATTTAGCCGATAGGCATAACAAGTTGTTGGACGAGAACAAGAAACTCACAATACAATTGGAATACAAAAACACCCTTTTACAATTTATTGAAGCTATCAAAACACCACTCCATGACCCACCAATTGTAGATACAGTCAAAACGAATCGTCCTCAGATGTCCTTCACTATAGTCAAACGCACAAATCGAACATACGAAAAATAATCAAAACATCAGCATATATGATAATGACGCCACTCTAAATGTCGGTTTTTTCGATATTATCAACTATGCCAATAATACCATCCTGAAGCATAGTCATTAACATCGTATAACATTTGTAAGACGCGACATCATCCAGTGTTTCATATTCAATCGTATTTAGAATCTCATTCCCATCTACCACATAACTCGCATGTATAGATTTCAGTGGCAAATGGTCATATTTACTCTTCGATTTCAGATTGATATCGATATTGCTATCAAATTTAATATTAATCTCATTGTTACCCAAATCGATGTTACATTTCGCATACCTCTGGGTTTCACCTAACGCGCGAAACAAATGCTTGAATAATAAAATAACATTGAAATTCGTATCAGTGTTTATTTCATAATTATACTCGGATATATTGTTACCATTCATCTGATTGAAATCATTTATATATTTATCAATTATAGTCAAATTGTCCTTCTCTTTCTCATAAGCAGCAGTCAATTTTTCTTTAAATGATAGTGGCGTCTTAAATGACATTTTGTGTTTGGTCGGTGTCTCAGATATTAATTCGATTTGGGTCATATACACTATTACTGTTTCTTAATAATAATAATATAACGAATTTGTTACATTTTTCACAAAAAAAATGTAAAATACTAAAAGTGTTCCGTCTAATAATTCATAACTTCTGTCAACGTTTCCTTGATTATGTTCGATAATTGTTTTTTATCACATACTAGTAATCTCGCAGACGATTGTAACATCGATAATCCCATAGCATACTTGATTATATCATCCGATAATACTATGGTTTTGGATTTTGTAACATTTCGAATTCCGTCGATAGCTGAATGTAGTGCGCTTTCATCGAGTTTTCCATCGCCAACAGTCATAACTAATTCTATAAACTTAGCATTTAAATTGGTATATTGTTCTGAGCTAAGTTTGTCTATATCAATTGGTGGAACAGTTGTATTGATACAGTGTTTCACTAAATCGATATTTTTCGTATTTCCATTTGATAATTCTATCAAACCATTCAAACATCCATGCGAAAAATTTCGTATTGCGTCAGTTGCCTTGATATTCATACCGAAATCAATCACCCCTATCTTACATTTATCACCATCAATCATACAAAATATATTTCCTGGATGGAGGTCAACATGATATATGTCACTGAAATAACTTGTTATAAACGTAAATTTAAAGATTAGTTCGCAGACATTTGCTTTCTGACATTCGGCTACATTATAACACGTTGTTCCATCTATAAAATCCATTATTATGAATTCCGGATTGATTCGGTCTTGTTCTAAATTATGAATTGCAGGTATGATAATATCTTTGGTATATTCTTCTATAGTATCCTTTGTAATTGATATCGCGATAATTTCATTATCGAAATTACACTGCGTTAGTATGTAGTCCCTTGAATCAATGAAACTCTTGATATTCACCAAAATTTCATTCATTATTCCAAATGTTGAATATTTCAATAGGTTATAAATCCAAGCAAATTGTTTATATCCATCCTTAATGCGATTTTGTATATTGTTGCGTTTCATTTTTACAACAACTCGCTTTTTATCAGAATTTACACCGGAAAACACAATTGCCACCATACCTGAATTTATCGGCGTCAAGCTATCCAATGTTATTTTATAATCACTCACTACTTTCAACAGCAGTTTGTAGTCGATTTCATCATCACTATAGTAAACCTTATCCGTATTTTGCTTAATAATTTCCTTTATTTCGTATGGTAGGTTCTCTATACCAGCCATTGACTGTAATAATTTTATAAACATTACATTTTTTTGAATTATATGATTTATAAATTTAGGCATATTGTTTATTACTAAAGTTTTGATATAATCGAACATTTCCAAAATCGTATAGTATTATATAATATTTTATACAAGAATTATATAATGAGTCCTATCGAACCGATTACTGTTTTTAATCTACTAAATGTTGAAGGAAAACGATTGGTTATTTCAAATGTCCGAAATCTATTGGAAATTGTTATATCTACATTGTATTTCGGTAATCCTTCTCAGATGTATGTGAAAGGACTACTGGATATAGCCAGTGACTTACTTGAATGTATGTTCTTAAATGATACGAATCTGTTCCCACAAATAAAGCGCGATAGTGTGTTTCTAAATATACTCGACCGATTCAATAAGCTTCAAAAATGTGAAGAACATCAATTATTGAATACTCTAAACCGAATTAATTGCATTGATTCCACTATATGCGCCGCTATCACTCCCACCACCACCACCACCACCACCACTATACCCACTAAACTATAATTTATTCTATAACAATATTCAAAAACTCGAATATGTCACCAAGCACATCTATTTCATCATTTACAATTTTTTCATAAATGTTAACATTGTAATTGCGCATGAATAAATAATCTGTATCAGTTATCGACAACTCCTTTAATGTAACTGATATATTAATCGATTTCGCCGTTCTGAGGAAGTCATCTTTATACAATTTCGAATCTTGTCTAGTGAGTTGAAATTTTAAGTTTTCACCTATGTCAACCGGAGTCGGTGAGTTCGCATCAGAACTTTCGAGTATAATAAACTTAATTACTACGCTACCACGATTGATTTCAGTTACTACTATTCGATTCGGCGATATATCCATAGCGTCTGATATAATATTTCTAAAATTCGCCTCCAATGTATCATTCAGTTCCGGTGTTCCTGCAATCGCATCGTAATCAGCATTGAAGCTCATCGCGATAGTAAGCGAAGCACCTTTAATCTCACGAATATAATACATAATATCTGCCAATTTTTGCGTGTAATCCATATATATTTTCGGCAGCACATATGATTTGTATTTTTCGGTTAATATATACAATCGAGAACCAGCTGTGTAAAATACAGGCATATCATTCATAAAATATATATACCCTTGCCTTATTACGATTCCATCTGTTTGTGTTACACCGTCTGTTATTACTACCTTATGCCCTATCAACTCACGCTTTAATATTGGCATTTCCAAAATACTACAACCTTTATTTATGCGCTCTGTTAATGTGAATATGATTATATATCCGCCATTCATCGAGTTGTTTTTTATGGTTTTAGTTCGAACACTACTACTACTCATTTAATATTTGGATATAATAATGATTATATTTAAGGGTTTTAAATTAGACGATTCGATTGAATTTGACAAAGAAGTTGATATATCATGGAATTGCGCCGATATTCAAAACGCATTATGTTGTAATTTCTTAGGTAATACACCCAGTGTCAAAAATTTGAGAAGTAACAGTATCGAGTTATATACATTGACTGATATGTGGGCGAGTAATTTAGTTATAGATGTATCCAACACAATTATAGCATCTAATGGTCTCAATATAATTGATGATTTTTTACATTCGGTAATTGAGCGACTGATTAATACCGATAAATATAAAGGATTTTTAGTCAGATATGATGAAATCAAGTCATTCTTGTATTTTAGATTTAAGAATAATTGGGATATTAATTTAGCAAATTTGTTTAAAATATCTAATAATCATGACAGGACACGTGAAGCAAATATGATTTGCTCCAATGTGCTAGAACGGATGATTATATCAGTTCCTGAACGTTTTTCGACAATTAGTTTGGATGAAATAATAGAGCTTCCATTCATCGCGGGAGACTATTTGTATGTAATATATACAATGAATTATTTAGATGTCAAAAAAAGATACAAAATTAATATAATTCTTGTATAATTTATATATATCTTTAGGAATTTATTTATCTATGCGTATGATATAAAATATGTCCGACGAATCTCAGCCAATCATACAAGATACTACTATTGCCACTCCTGATGTAGTTGTCGATCCAGTTGTCACTCCAATTGTCGATCCAGTTGTCACTCCTGCTACTGCTTTCGAAAATATTACTAACGCTATTAACATAATGACCGGTCCTTTGGGGATTACCGCATTAGCCAGTGAAGTTTCTGCTTCTATTTCCAAAATCGTCGCAGCGTCTCAAAATGCCCCCAGTACATTAACTACCGTTGCGTCTACCGAAGCGCAACGCATAATGATGTTGCTAGTTAAACACCAGGTGGATAATTTCAAGATATTCCCTGATATAAGTAAGCAGATTACCGATATCATTGCTGCTCTATCCAAGTCTGATTATGCTGGTGCCCTCAGTGCATCTCAATCGCTACTCGCTATAGCTCCATTGACTTCCACCTCAAATATCACTGATGTATCTAGCGCTATTATTGCTAATATGATGAGTAACCCTCTACTAACTACCAATCTTAATCAAGTGAATGATATTACTGACAAGATTAATGCCGCATTGGTCGATAGCGAAGTTATCAGATTCAACGATAACATGTTGAGGCTATCTTCCGCTCTATTCCCGTTATTGGTTCTCAATAAGCAAGCTTAATTCAATGGTGTAAATAATTTTTATTATGTTACTACGTATACTAATATAATAAACTATGCGATTTATTACAATTCATTTAATATTGTATTATATATATGACAATTGAAAGGTGTGAGCGCATAACGGATGTTATATCACTTTGTGGTGGAGGTATACCAGCTGTTTTTTACGCAACCGGTATATTATATTCTATGCACAAATCAGGAAAATTGATCAAAACAATTGATGGTATAAACGTTCTCAATCCGTCATTATTAATTACAGCTTCGTCAGGTGGAACCGTGCCATTACTCCTATTACACTGTGTTATTAATAATGATCTCCATAATTCTCGTGATGATTGGTTTGAACATTATATAATCAAGTATCTCAATGTAATACAGCCCATAATTATGGGACAGATTTATATAACGTCGTTAATTAAATCGATGTTTATATATAATGGTAAATCACCGGAAACTATTCGCATTTGTAACGAAACAATCAACAAAATTGTTAAGGATTTAATGCCAGTTGAAATTATTAACGGAAAAGAATTGTTTTTTACGAACGAAGCTTGTTCCCAGATTAAATATAATTATGTTGTTGATTCAGAGGCGAATGATTCACCTATTGTTAGCAATGATTTTACGAATTTGAATAATATTAATATTGTTACCCAGGTATCCGAAATAATAACAGCTTGTTGTATCGCAGTCAGTTTTTCGCATATTAAACGTGGAATAATTAATGATGCCGCATTACTAGTTGATAACGATATATTATGTCTCGATAGTTATGTAAACCTTAAAAATATAAACTATTATTCTCTTACCGCATATGATGAGAAAACCAATAACATGTATAAAGACACAAACATATTCTCTATTCAAGATTTTAACGTTCGTTCATCTAGAATCTATAATTACAGGGCTATAAATAATCTTAAGTTATATGCTTCCAATAGGAACAAAAATGGAGATAATATCAAATTTAATTTAGTGACTTTTCCTAATAAGTTTAATCCAATTTGTAAATACAATAATAAAATTTATAAAGTTCTTGTTCCACATATTTTCTTTCAAAATGACTTTCCATATTTATTTAAATTTACCGGTATATTCAACGGCGATTCCCGAATGTTGCAATTGATGTTTCTTATCGGTGCGTTTGAAACAATGAGTATAGATAAAGTATCAGATGAGGAAGCCAATAAAATAGCTGATGATTTACCAGCCGTTTATAAAGAAGTATTGAATGATCCATACAATGTATATTATAAGACGGACCCATTTTCTGTATTGTCCAGATTAATTTTCATGCATTGATAAATTATAGTATATTAATATTATAAGTTATGTCATATAGTGACTATCTAAATTTTAAAAAAACCACACACATATTAAAAGAATTAGACCAATTGGAATCTACACTTGATTCTGATATGTATACAAATTTCAAATCATTTAATCTACAAACAACTGTAGTGAATGATAATGTGATGTGTAATAGATTGAGTCATCTGAATAAACCACAAATTGTGTTTGGTATCGAACAATCGGTGATTAATTGCCCGCAGTTCGATTTATGCGATTCTAGTTCTCGTGTGAATAGAAAACCGTTGGAGGCGTTTCAATCCACGTGTTTTCCGATTATGAAGGCTCCTGGACGTTCTGTTCCAACATATCTTAAAAAACCAAAAGAGCGATGCGCAACTAAACTGCTTAGATGCAAATGCGTTAGCTCATATTGTGAATGTGAATATGTCTGAGTATACAACTATTTATCCTTTTCTATTACCATCTCTTTGGCTACTGTCTTGAATATCTTAGGATAATACGTATCCCTGTTGTAACCCGCCACTGATTGCTGTTGCATTGTTATACACTTATAGGAGAACTCCGAATCCATGTCTTTATAATCATCATTTGTGTTTTTCCAACCCATAAGTGCTATCAAGCTTTTCCTAGAAACTTCCCGTATCGCACTCGATAATTTCGCATTCATTTCATCTTTTTCCCATTTATTATCATCTTTTACGTACATCGTTTCACGTTTCGCGTCAGTACAGTGAATCGGTCGCTCTGTTTCGTTCATTTGTTTCAATTGATCCAATAAAATCTTGGAAATACCGCTCACAAATCCCATTTGTGCGTTGTTCTCCAAATCTTCACGTGAAACCTCAATGCTATTTAAAAAATCAGAAAAATTAATTGCATTCTTACATGTCTCATTCAAAAACAAATTTATATTGAATGCTTTGTTATTACTATTGGTAACATGTGTTCCGTTTTTACATATTTCCAATAATTGCTTCTGAAAGTCTTGTGATTGTTTTTGGAACTCCGAATTTTGTTTTTGTAGTTCATTATTGCTCTTCATAAGCTCTACTACCAGATTTGTTAAATCGATGGTTGATACTGGTGTTTGGGGATTAGGCTGTTTTATTTTATCGGCGCACAGCTTCTTATGAGCATACAATCCTTGTCTATGTTTATACTTTTTGCCGCATTCACATTCATGTATTTTCGTGTCATTATTTTGTAACGGTTCCATAGAAATCGCATGTTTTCGTGTCAATTTATGCTTATCGAAATCGCGAGAAACACGGCATGTATAGTCACAACTTTCACATTTATATATTTTGTCATTTTTTGTGTATTTTTGTGTAATCATTATGTAACTATAATAACATTACATAAAAATCTCTAAATACATTTTTAACATGATAATTGAAAAAGTATTATGGTAACAACTTGTTTTTTTCAATTTCAGTTTCGCAGCATTATGCTCACAATCGTTTTTTCGGAAAAGTGCCTGGAAAGTTAAAATTATAAAAGTCAATTTTGGACATTTTATAAATGTCCATTTTTCAAAAAACAACGTTGAACCTTGCAAGAGAAATTATAATATTGTAGTTATTGGGTTTCCTACTTAAAGAGATAACTTACGATTGCTGTGGCATGAGTCGATTAGATAGTTCGGATATTTGTTTTTGTAGTTCATGATTGCTCTTCAAAAGTTCTGTTACCAATGTAGTTAAATCATTTGGTTTTGTATTAGGAGTCAAACAACCGAGAGAGTGTTTCCATAAACTTGAGTGATGTTTGTATTTTTTATTACAAATCGAACATATATGCTCTTTAATTTTTTTTACTTTGTTTGTATTATTTTGATGTTTACTTGTTGATGTATGACGGATAAATTGACTTTGTTTATTGGTAGTATAGTCACAATGTTCACAATTGAATTTCGGTTCTTTTTTTGTAGTATCCATTGTAGTATTATAGACTACAATGGATTGTTCCTAAATCGTTTTACAAATCTAACTTTGTGGATTTTTGTGTAATCATTTTGTATCCAAAATGTCATCTTTTGTAATCATTTTGTAACTATAAAATGATTACAAAAAAATACAAGGGTGTGCTTTTTTAAAAAAAGCTTATGGTAACAACATGTTTTTTTCGATTTCAGTTTCGCAGCATTATGCTCACAATCGTTTTTTCAGAAAAATGCCTGGAAAGTAAAAATTATAAAAGTGAGTTTTGGACATTTAATAAATGTCCATTTTTCAAAAAACAACGTTGAACCTTACAAGAGAAATTATAATATTGTAGTTATTGGTTTTCCTACTTAAAGACAATCTATCTATCCTTATTAACTATAACTTCCTTAACTATATTTTTAACTATCTTGGGATAATACGTGTCCCTGTTGTATCCTGCGATTGATTGCTGTTGCATGGTTATACACTTATTGGAGAACTCTGAATCCATGTCTTTATAGTCATCGTTCGTGTCTTTCCAACCCATAAGTGTTATCATACTTTTACGTGAAACCTCTCTTATCGCACTCGTTAATTTTATATTTTCTTCGTCTTTCTCCCATTTATTGTCGTCCTTCACGTACATGGTTTCACGTTTCGAGTCAGTACAATGGATTGGTCTCTCTGTTTCAGTCAGTTGTTTCAATTGGTCCAATAAAATCTTGGAAATACCGCTCACAAATCCCAACTGCGCATTGTTCTCCAAGTCTTCACGTGAAACCTCAATGCTATTTATGAAATCAGAAAAATTAATGGCATTCTTACACGTCTCATTCAAAAACAAATTTATATTGAATGCTTTGTTATTGCTGTTGGTATTGGTATTTACACATACGTTGTTCGGTTTCGACATCTCTACAACCTTGTTCAATATTTGAACAGTCTCCTTTTTATGCTCATCTAACGCTCTACAATGTTCTTTAGATTGTTCAATTATAAAATTTCGCAGCTCCTTGTTCTCCGTGAACAATTGTTGTATTAGTGATGAATCTGGATTTTTTTTCACTTCACACTTCGAGCGGTGTTTCCACAAACCAGCTCTAGTTTTGTATTCTTTGCCACAGTGACAAGCAAATCGCACTATTTTCGGTTTCCAAATGTTTCCAATCGCGATTTTATGACTTTTTGTGTCATTATGCTGGTCCAGATGATATTTTTTAAAGCATGTATAGTCACACAATTTACAACTGAAATTGGGTGTTTGTTCTACACTATTTTCTGTTTCCATTTGTATACATTTTGGAAACAAAAAAATAGTGTCTAAAGAACGAAATTCTGTTTTTTCAGAAAAAGCTTATGCTCACAACCTGTTTTTTTCAATTTCAGTTTCGCAGCATTATGCTCACGCTCGGTTTTTCGGAAAAGTGCCTGGAAAGTTAAAATTATAAATGTGAGTTTTGGACATTTAATAAATGTCCATTTTTTCAAAAACAACTTTGAACTTTCCAAGAGGTTTTTAAATATTGTAGTTATTGGTTTTCCTACTTAAAGAAACACATATACATTTTATGGTGTAAAATTTCAAGAAATACCGCCAAGAACAAGTGCTGTTCCGATACCAACTATTGGTATTGTATATAACATCTGATGTATCAAATCGCCAGTTATAATTGTCAATCCACTTGCTATAATAGTAACTGGTACAACCGATAATCCAGAGCAACCTAATAAAGCCATTGATGGTTTCAAATTAGGTGCTTCATCGAACGACATCATTGATGGTATTAGTAAAATACAACCAATTGATATTCCAATTATTCCATTTGTGATAGCTATGTTATTCACGAACGGATTCATTTATATATACAAAGAGTAAAATATTTTACTCACTGATTGTGAGTAATGTTATGAAAATAAATGCGTTGGTGTGTTACCATTGAATCGACTGACTTGCACAAGACTTCCAGTGCGAATAGCTAAAAGTGGCAGGCTGGTTATAAAGCATAAGCATAAGCATAAGCATAAGCATAAGCATAAGCATAAACATAAACATGAACATAGAAAAATTGATTATAAAGTTTCGTATTTTATAATCAGTATTAAACAATCAAACAATCAACATAAATAAAATGAACACTCTCAGCTTATTCATCCCATTCCTAAACATGAATGTCACCGTCGATGACATTATCCAAGTGATTGGATACCAACACTGCTTAGGAGTTGTAGGTAAAATCGACATGGTTACCAGAACCGACAAGACAACTGGAACTCAATTCAATATGGCGTATGTCCATATGATTGAGTGGAGTTTAAATTCTCAACAGTTCATGTATGACATTGTCAATACAAATAAACCATATAAGTTATATGTCAATCACCACGAATATTGGACGATTTTGGAGAACAAATACACAGATAAAACAATCACAAACGCTCCTAAAAAGGCGAAAAAACAAAATAAAAAAGTAGTAGTGAACTTGATAGAGGATTTCAACGAAGAGAGTTTTGATTTGGTAGATGCCGCGTATGTAAAACAAATTGAGACTGAATTGGCGAATGCGTATAGGAGAATTGCAGAGTTAGAGAGTAATATAGTATTAGCGTAAGTAGTAAGTAGGAGGTAAAGAAGTAAGTAAAAAAAAAACAAAAATTAGGTAGCAACATAATAATTATAAGCAAATATACATTCATTTTTTTACATTTTGTTTTCGTCTAATTGTCTTGCGCTTATAGGAACTTCTCTTAGATTTCCCACCTCTATCCGGTTCTGGTGAAAAATCTTTCTTGTCGAAACGCATATAATCATGACGGTCTCTCTCCAGTTGTATCGAATCTATATATCTCCTCCGCCCTCTATCCGGTTCTGGTAAAAAATCTTTCTTGTCGAAATGCCCATAATTATGACGGTCTCTCTCCGGTTGTATCGAATCTCTCGTTAATTTCCGACTTCTATCGGATGTAC
>Ga0209768_10001873_pt1 | contig 13223 bp, 10 predicted proteins | sample LauGreSBDMM110SD_3_FD_187564 | JGI IMG/M metagenome (GOLD analysis project Ga0209768, IMG submission 187564) | Freshwater lake microbial communities from Lake Michigan, USA - Sp13.BD.MM110.SD (SPAdes) (version 2) | ecosystem: Environmental > Aquatic > Freshwater > Lake | place: Lake Michigan... | reverse complement strand
TTTTCTTTGTTCCATTTTAGTTAAGGCGGATGCAGTAAATTTGGATCTATCTTCTTTGTATAGTATTCTCCATATTTTCCCTTTCTTGGAATCATTGATATATAAAGATCCATCAGGTCCTTCCGCAAGTCCCATGGGTCTGTATTTGGCATCACTTACATTTACAATGGTATCAACGCCAGCAAAACCATCTGCAAACACTTCCCATTCACCTGATGGTTTTCCATTTTCAAATGGTACAAACGCTACTATGTAACCTGCTTGCGGATAGGGACCTCTATTGGTAGATCCGTGAAAAGCAATAAAGGCACCGTTTTTATATCTATTAGGGAATTGGTCACCTGTATAAAATAACAAATCATTAGGTGCCCAATGTGCAGGAAATGCCGCTAGTGGGTTTGTATAGGATTGATCAATCGCTAATTTTTTTGCATCTCCGCCATATTCAGGCGCTTGTAATTTTTGTTTGGTAAGCACATCGTAATAGGAATATGGCCAACCATAATTACTATTTTCATTTATTTCAAAAAACTCCTCTGCTGGCGTAACTGCATTATCCCATGCTGAATAAAATTGTGGCCATAATAAATGTAAATCATCTCTGCCATGTTGCAGAGCAAATAAAGCGTTGGTTTGTTTATTCCAATCCATGGCAACAATACTTCTCAGGCCAGTCCCTAACTGTGTTCCATCTTTCTGTGTTTGATTTAATGCGTTTGCTTTAAATTTCCATACACCTGCACGATTGATTAGTTCAGGACAAGGATATTGGCCTGCTTGTTTTACAGAAGTTCCACTAGTATTGATAAAACTTGCGCATGCATTAGAAGGAGCACTATACGGTACATACATATTCCCTGCATTATCAAAGGCTAATGGTTTGGCTATATGCCATTGCGCACTTTCATCTATCAAAATAATTTCTTGTTTTGAGGTAGGCACTAATTCATTGTCTAGTTTTTGTCTGTATACGACCTGTTCTGTGCTATAATATAAGTAGCCATTATTTATTCGCATGCCTGTTGCGAAAATGCCATCGTTTAAATAACTACCAAATGGTTGAATAATATCTGCTTTACCATCACCATTCTGGTCTCTTAACGCTACCGATCCGGGGGCATCTGAAGTGATTTTTAATTTTACATAAATATCACCATTCTCTTTTACTGCTAAATGTCTTGAAGGCCCAATACTATCTATTACAACGACTGCGCCAAAACCATCGGGTAAATATAAGCCTCCGTTATCTTTATCAAAAATGATATTATCTTTTTTAGATGCACATCCTACCATCAGCATACATGCACTTAAAACGATGATATTATTTTTAATAATATTTTTCATTATTTGTCTTTTACGCATCTAACAGCCAATCCATTTCTATTGCCGTAAGCGTCTTTGAAAACCATCGGGCTAGCATATAATACAAATCGATACCAAGATTTTGCAGTATCTATTGCAGTGGATGACCACCATCCACCTCCTTTACCTTTATAGCCAAAACCACCTAACCCGTTTCTTAAGCCACTAGGTAATGCCTCAAAACCACTCCCATTAGTGCCATTACCAGAACTATCTTTATTATTTTCCCATCCGTAAGTGTATTTCAATGCATGCCCTGCTTTTTTATCTCCACCCAACGCTAATACCAATAATCCCCATTCTACATCGGTTGGAATATGCCAACCTTCCGGAGCCAATCCTCTTGGATCATTTACCGCATACCAATTATATAACTTTCCAAATTGCGCACCTTCCCCGATATCATTATTATAATAACACCATGCTGCTTTTCTTGCAATTCCATTTTCCACCCATTCTTCTTTCGTTTTGCTTTCGGGAATCGTATCGCCATTTTTAAATGTAACCACATCTAAATTTTTTATCATCCAATTATTTTCTCCAATTTTAATAGCGTCAAAATCGGGTTGTTGCTTACAGGAAATACATACTATTAACACCGTAGCTAAACAGCTTATATATAGTTTCATTTAAATAATTTTATGCTTATCTAAGATACTTAAACTTTTCAAATTTCGGGGTATTTGATTATTTGGTAAATTAAATCGGTCTATGTTTTTTACCGTATAAATTTATTTAAATCGGGCAGGGTGCGCCTCCTCCCAAATAGTTGCTTTTTGGAAGGCCTGTGCAATGGATAAAATAGTGGCTTCGTCATATAAGTTACCTACGAAACTAATACCAGTAGGTAGATTGAATTTTTTATCAAAACCAGTGGGTACGCAAACTACAGGGTTGCCTGTTAAATTAGTAATGGCCGATTGATTGCCATCTCCCCTTGAAGGACAAATGATAACATCATATTGCTGCATCACTTCATTTACTTTTTGCATAAGTGTATAGCGATGTCTCTGTGCATTAATATATTCTACAGCCGGTACAAATCTGGCGGTTCTAAATTGGTTAGGCCAATCATTTTTTGCTTGTCTGGTTAGGACATCGTCAATATTTAATCTCGTCATTTCATCAAATTGCGCTGCACATTCTACACCAATAACAACATCCATGATATTGAAATTATATACGCCACTGTCTGGGAAATTTACTGGAATTAATTGCACACCTAATTTTCTAAATTCTTCCAATACCTTAAATTCATTTCTTGAAGTATCTTTAATTTTGTCAAAATAATTTTTTGCGTAGGCAATTTTTAATTTTTTAATGTCTTTGTTTGGGGTGTAATTAAATGGTTTATTTACTGCACTACCATCTTTGCCATCAGTGCCATGAATATAATTAAATACAACAGCGGCGTCTGCAGCTGATCGGCAAATAGGCCCCACTTTATCTAAACTATAACTTAGGGCCATCGCCCCTGTTCTGCTAATACTTCCAAATGTGGGCCTTAATCCTGTGGCACCACAGGTTGTTGAAGGCGAAACTATACTTCCCCAAGTTTCCGTACCAATAGCAAAGGGTACTAAACCAGCTACTGTTGCGGATGCTGATCCTGCAGAAGAACCCGAAGAACCATAATTTAAATTCCATGGATTTTTTGTTCTACCACCAAACCAATAATCACCCATGGCTAAAGCGCCTAAAGTAAATTTAGCCACTAGTACAGCGCCCGCTTCTTTTAATTTAGTATATACAAAAGCATCTTCATCGATCACTTGATTTTGATAAGGTGCAGCTCCCCAGGTAGTTTTAGTGCCTTTAACAGCGAATAAATCTTTTAAACCATAAGGTATACCATGTAATAGTCCTCTGTATTTTCCTTGTGCTAATTCCGCATCTGCTTTTCTAGCTTGCGCATAAGCCATGTCCTCTTGTATACTAATCACGCACTGTAAAGTGTCACCCCATTTTTTTATTCGCGCTATAAAAAATTGCGTCAACGCAAGGGAACTAATTTTTTTATTTTTAATTAATGATGCTAATTGTTCAATGGAGTAAAATGCTAACTCATTTTTATTGGCAGGCAATTGAACAGTATTGTCTAATTTCCAAAGAATAGTTTTCTGCACTTCATTAAAATGCATACCAGGTAAAACTGGAGTTTGCCACATACTTAAAGGAACACTATTGGCTAAAGGCAAATTATGCATCGCTTTAAAGTTGGCTATATTGTCAATTACATCGGAGTATAATGTATCTATTTCTTTCGTAGTAAAACTAAGGTCAAATAGTTTAGCACTACTGATTAAATCTTTTTTTTGAATAGAAGAATCTTGTGCGGAAACAAATAGGCCAAGTGATAAAAGAAGGCAAGTAATAATGATGCGCATAAATAATTTATTTTTTATTTAAAATTTTATCAATTTCTTGATACATTAAATGAATGCCAGGAAGATGCATGGAACCATGACTAAATCCTTGTAATTCGTAGAGTGAAATATTTTTATTGCCTGCTAATTTCATCATTCTAACAAAATAGGCATTCTCTTCGTATCTGCCTAGTAATTCTAATTCTCGATCGCCGGTGATGTCAATAATTATTGGCGTTGTAGCTTTTATAAAGTTCATTGGAGCGAACTCGTTTATGACTGGTTGTACATCTTTAATATTATTTTCTGCTCGAATAGTAAAATGAGTGATTGCTTGAGGACTTAATGGAATACAGGCTTTAATTCTGTTGTTGGAAATATTTTGCTTTAACAACCATGACGCATCCATGGTTAACATCAATGCCAAATAACCGCCAGCGGAATGACCCGATAAAAATATTTTACTTGTATCGCCACCATATTTTTGAATATTATTGAACACCCATGCAACTGATGCAGCGGCATCTTCAATAAAAGCAGGAGAATGCACTTTGGGGCTTAATCTGTATGCTGCCGATACAATGATAAACTTATCGTTTTTTAATTCCTCAGGAATTGCTTTGGTTCCGCCTTTTAATCCGCCACCATGAAACCAAACAATTACAGGTAATGCCTTATTGTTATTATTGGGTAAATAGATGTCCAATTTGCATTGGCTTTCTTGATAGGCATCGGTAATATCCTTTTGACTATAATAGGGTGTATTTAAAATTTCCCTTTTTTGAGCTTGTATTTTTAAAGAAAATAAAACAAGCAGCATTAGAATTTTAAAATATTTCATTTAGTATTATTTATAAATTAAAGATAATCAATCAATGAACTCCCAGTATAATATTTTATATTTAAGCTTTAATTATCTTTATTATATGAGATCTTTTTTAAATTGCTGTATTTTATCCATCCTATTCTTACTAATGGGTGGTTGTAAAAAAACCACAACCACAACGCCTGTTGTTGTTACCCCAGTTGTCAACCCGCCCGTGACCATTGTACCCCAATTAATTGATCCTGCAACGCTCAAGGGTCCCTTGGTTTTTCAATCAAATTTCGAACCGCCATGCGCAGTGGTTCCTATCAATGCAACTACAGATCGGATTACTGGGAAAGATGCAATATTGGGATCTAGCAATGATTGGGATGCCCTGGAAGGGAATGTTTTGAGTACAAGACCCTATTTCAATTATAATGGAGGAGATCTTAACAAGCGATTTGCCAAAATCTCGGTAGATCCAGTCAATGCTTCCAATAAAGTTTTGCATTATAGCATCAATGATTCTTGGACAGAAACAAGGGGTGATATAAAGGCAAGGGTACAATATGAATTTTATGGAATTAAAAGTGCATACAAAGAATATTATCAGTCTGTTCGCATTTTTCTTCCAGACGAGTTCAGCCTGTTAAGAAAGTATCCCAATACCATTAAATGGCTCACCATTGTGGAAATATGGAATAATATTACCTGGAGTCAAACGGTACCCAATCGTTACAGGCTTACTTTAGGAATCGGTAAACTTATTCCAACCGAGGATGACCTTCATTTTATTATTGATGCACAGGATTGTCTTTTGAATCCGGATGGTAGCCAGCAGTACACTACTTTATGGTCTGAAAGTGGCGCTAAGTCAGCAGTGCCGATAGGCAAATGGTTTACCCTTGAATATTATTTCAAGGAAGGGAATGCAAAAAATGGAAGATTCTATATGACTATTGAACCTGATGGAGGCAAAAAAGAAATGATCTTCGATATTACCAATGTTACCCATAATTCAACGGATACTGGTCCTGATGGGGTAACCCATTTCAATCCAATGAAGATGTATACCTCCAAGGAATTGATTGCCTATTTGAAGCAACAAGGGAAATCACTCAATATATATTGGGATGAGTTTAAGTTATGGAAAAAATAAAGTTTGTAAAAGAATTGCCATTCCTTTTTTTATCGCTGTTAAATACTCAATTTCTTTTTTTATTCCTGATTAATTTTGGCCCTATCCACAACCAAAATCCAGTCACCGTAAAAAAGAATAATGCAACACCCATGATCGATGTATAAATTAGTTTAATGGGTTCTCCGTCGTTTTTAAAATAGTAGTCAAGGAATGATCCATCATGTATATCCTCGATGAAATCAGATCTGCGCTGACTTATCTGTAAAACATCACCTGATTGGCCATCTAATTGAATCTCCCAGTAGTTTTCGGTATATACAAATTTAACGATCCCCTTATCTTTTCTGATATCAATCCTGTCTAAATTAGTACTTAATGATTTATCTACTTTAGTAATTAAAACACTGTCAGCAATTTTTAAAAGTTCTTTCGTTGTTTTCCAAGTATCCAAATTTGTAGAGATTCCTTTTGTGGTTGCTGGAAGTATCCATCCGTTACTATTTTTTTTCCAACCTAGCATTAATCCGGTGATGGCAACAATAAAAAAGAATAAAAACAAGAACGCGCCCATTGTTCTATGAATCTTTCGGGCAATACGTAAAATAGTTACTTGCATGTTTTTAAGATGAAAATTAAATCAATTTAAGCCCAAAATAACCAATTGCTGTGAATATAACACAGCGCAATACCACTCCTAGACTACACCAAAATACCATTTTATTGGTAGGGACATTAAAGCTTACTCCAATGCCAATACTTATAGGAGCTCCAACACTCATCGTGCCCAATAAGCCTAAACCAATGACACCATATTTCTCCCAAATTTTTAAGGCGAATCCGGGTTCTTTGGCAACTTTATTGACTTTAGTTTTTCTTAATGAACTTACCCATTTTTTAATGATGTCACCTAGGTATGCTGCTACAAAAACACCTATTAAACCTCCCAAAACACTGTATGAAAAAATTTCTACTGGATGTAGTTTAAAAGCAAACCCAGCTGGTATTGCAGCATATATCTCAAAAGTGGCCAGACCAATTACACTAAGAATCTTATAAATCATTTTTTGCTAATTTCTGCTTAGGCACAAAGGTAGCATTATGTATTATAAGTAAAATACTATTATTTCATGCTATTCAACCAATCCATAATCCCAAGTTGAATTTTCCCGGCAACTTGCGCATGAAAAATTGGTTTCACAATTCTTTTTTCGTCCTCTGGGTTACTTAAGAAAGCAATTTCGACTAAGCAATTTGGAAAATCAGTAGGCGCATTTAATGCGAAGTTGAAATGACCAATATTACCAAACTCATCTAATTTCAATTCAAGCATTCTTTTTAAAATGGTAGTAGTGAGTGGTCTAAAGCCTATATGTTTATAATAGGTGCTTACCCCTTTCACTGATTCTTTTGAACTGGAGTTTAAGTGCAATGAAATTTCAAAATCAGGATTTTGCTGCTGCAGCCATAAAATGCGATCCTTATTATCAAAACTCGTATCTGTTTTTCGCGTCATGATGATTTTCTTCACCCCTAGCTTTTTCAAAGATTTTTCAAGTGCTTTTGCAAAAAGAAGGGTTTGTTGTTTTTCAGATGCTTTTAGCTTTAATCCTGAAGCACCACTATTGTTCCCTCCATGGCCTGCATCAATAGCAATGACCATTTGACGAATATCTAATTTAGTGGGCTGGCGCTTTATTCGAACACTTAAAAACTTTTCTGTGTAGGAAATCGAATAACCCCAATGCTGTGCATGTTTTAATTCAATGGTTACCCTAACAACGTCATCTTCCACTTGATTGTAATAAACGTTTTTAACTTCTTTCAGTGAACTTAATTGAGTTACCCAATTGGTATTACTTTGAACTCCGTAAAGATCAATCATGATTTTACTAGGGCTTATTTCCATCCAGGATTTATAGGGTAGCTTTTCGTCGAGATATATATTAACGTAATCGAATAAGGAATCACCTTTTGAAATAAAGGAACCTGTTAAGTGGTAAGGTTTTTTTATTGGAGAAGATGAATCTGGTTTAACATATGATTTTTCGATAAGTGCAGTATGAAATTTTGATAATTGAACGGTATACATATCTTTCACTGAATCAACTATCTTCAATAAAACATTGGAATCGATATAACCCATCTTAGCTCCACCTAGTCGGTCTTCACCCATACCATAGGACAAGGCAGGTAATTTTCCGGTCGTTCTTCCATAATACAAAAAGTTGCTAGAACTGTTCTGTGCGACACCCTTAATACTGGTGAGCATGCAAATGATAAAGATGAAATTTTTCATGGTTTGAAGTTACTGAAAACACTTGAAATATATTCTTTTATACTGTGCGTCAATTCCACACCTTTTCCTGCATGGTATGTTCCAATTACTAATTAAAATTCTCGTCAATGTTAAACATTTATTAACATGAAGTGGCACAAAATTCATATTTAGGTAATATTATAATTTTAAATTTAGAATTAAAATATAATTTTATGTCAATCTACAATGAATTAAGCCAAGGTAAAAAGTACTTAATCAATGAATTTGAAGGGGACCAGGTTTTATTGGTAGAATCCCTCATGAAAACCGAATTTTGTGTATTAATCTTGGTTCATGAAGATGTTGAATCCATTCAATGGAAAAGATTAAATGATGAAATTTTTGAAATCATTGAAGAACTAAGCGATCAAAAGTTTTTAGAATTTGAAGATTTATTTGAAGAAGAGGACGAGAATTAGTTAAATGAAACTGTTAGGTTGCCAATCATTAATGTAATAGGTTGGTAAAAAAGATGAATTAAGTAATTCATCTTTTTTTATGTGCAATACTGATTAGTCGGTTTAAACTCATGACAAATATATAATTGTAACTGTATATTGTAAGTTCAAGTATTATGTGTGTTTGTTACTTTTTTTAATTAATTTGAGTGAAATTAATACTATGAAAAAAGTACTTACGCTACTCTCTTTTACACTCATTTGTGTTTTTGCAAAAGCACAGGAATCTACTAGTTATCAAAAGCCATCCAAGGAAGTTGCCGACTTATTGTTAGCTCCTCCCACTCCAACTATTAGTGTTGATGGAAAAGCGCAATTGATGTTGGTCATGGAAAGAAGCTTTTATCCTACTGTAGAAGAATTAGGTCAACCAGAATTTAAAATTGCTGGTATACGTATTAATCCAAACAATTTTTCTTTATCTAGACAAAATTTTATCAAGCAGCTTAGTCTTAAAAATTTAGTCACTGGAAAAATGATTTCAATTGTAGGGTTGCCTAGTAATTTATCGGCCTTGAATCCTACTTGGAATCCTTCAGAAAATAAAATTGCTTTTTACAATGTTACAGCTACAGCTGTCGATGTTTGGGTAATTGATATTAAAACAAGTACATGTAGTAAAATAAATAAAAATGCAGCAAACATTGTATTGAGTAGTAGCCTAATCTGGTTAGATGATACAACAGTACTATATAAGATAAATACACATACTGCTGCTCAAATGAGCAAAAAGCCCATTACGCCTAAGGGCCCAACGATTCAAGAAAGTTTAGGCAAGGTAGCACCTAGTGTTACTTATCAAGATTTAATTAAATCACCTTATGATGAATATGCATTTGAGTATTTAGCAACTGCTCAATTGGTAAAAAATAATGCAGGTGTTGAAACAAAAATTGGTGCCCCTGCTATAGTAAGTGCTATTGATTTATCTCCAGATAAAAAATATTTTTTAACACGAACTATTAACAAACCATTTTCTTATTTAGTAACTGTTTATGGTTTTGCTACTACTGTAAACGTAACGGACCTAAATGGTAAAATGGTAAAAACAATTGCCGATTTAGCTTCTGCAGAAACTACGCCAAGCGGTTATGACAATGTTCAAAATGTGGCAAGAGCATTTGATTGGAAAGATGATGAAGCTGCTACCATTATCTATGCGCTTCCATTAGACAGCGGCATAATGAAAAAAAATGTTCCCTTTCACGATGTTGTTATGGCTTTAGCTGCTCCTTTTACTGGTAGTCCCAAAGAATTATTTAAGACAACCACTAGATATAGTAGAACTGTATGGGGTAATGAACATATAGCATTAGTTACAGAAATGTTGCGGAGCAAACAACAATATAAAGTAAGTAGATACGACGCAAGCATTAATACCTTAACGACTTTATACCAAGGCAATATGACCGATGCTTATACCAACCCAGGCAGTCCAGTGACCACTAAAAATAAATACAATCGTGACGTCATTGCCATGACAAATAATGGGCAAGCCATTTTAATGAATAATATAACAGGCGCTTCTCCAAAAGGTGATTTGCCTTATTTAGCATCTTTTGATTTAACTACTAAGGCTAATACTATTTTATGGCGTTGTACGGAAGATAATTTTGAAATGGTGATGGAAGTAGTTGATATTAATAATTTAAAAGTAATTACTAGACGAGAAACTGAAAAAGAAGTACCTAACTATTATATCAGAAGTATTAAGGATAATAGTAAAAATGCAATCACTAATTTTACAAATCCTTACGTAAGCATGGAAGGTGTTACTAAAGAAAAAATTAAATATAAAAGAAAAGACGGCGTTGATTTAACAGGCGATTTATATTTACCTAAAGGGTATGATAAAGTTAAAGATGGTCCGCTTCCAACTTTAATATGGGCTTACCCAAGAGAATTTACTAGCGCTGCAGATGCTAGTCAAATTAGAGGTAACCAACATAAATTTACTTTATTGAGCTGGGGATCGCCTGTGTTTTATGTAACACAAGGCTATGCTATTTTTGATAATGCCGAAATGCCTATTGTGGCAAGTTCTCCAGATAAAAAACCGAACGACGATTTTATAAATCAATTAATATTAAATGCAAATGCTGCAATTGATAAGTTAGTGGACTTAGGCGTAGGTGACAGAAATAAAATGGCAGTAGGTGGTCATAGTTATGGGGCCTTTATGACCGTTAACTTATTAGCACATTGTAATTTATTTAAAGCAGGTATTGCCAGAAGCGGAGCGTATAATAGAACTTTAACTCCTTTTGGATTTCAAAATGAAGAGCGTACTTTTTGGCAAGCCAAAGATTTGTATTTAGCAATGAGTCCATTTGCCTTTGCTGATAAAATTAAAACGCCTTTATTAATGACGCATGGCGAAATGGATGACAATACAGGCACCTTCCCAATTAATAGTGAAAGATTATATGCAGCAATTAAAGGACATGGAGGCACGGCTAGATTTGTATATTTGCCTTATGAGGCGCATGGCTATAAAGGAAAAGAAAATGTATTGCATTTGTTATGGGAGCAAGGAAGATGGTTGGATAAGTATTTAAAAGGTAAATAAGTGAACATTATATAATTACACTTGATCATTTTAATTTAAGCACATGACAAAGTTTTTTGCATTGTTTGGCTACGCCATTATATTTTCTCTAGTTGCATTTGCGCAACAAACCCCTTCTTTAGAAAGATTAAAAAGTAATGCTGCAGTAAAACACGATGAATCAAACCCTTTTGTAGCAGATAAACCATTGATCAAACCTGCAGGCGCAGCTGTTGAACAAACATTGCTTGGTAGTAAAACTGTAATTGTATTAACATCCAGCTTTGAAGGCTTGGGTGAAAGTTTTGTAGGACCGCAAGGAACTGCTACACTTCGTAATCCATCCGATAACTCATTAGCCGTAGGGCTTGATCATATTGTGCAGATTGTAAATGCTAGAATGGCTATTTTTTCTAAGAAAGGAAAAACTTTTTCCGAATCAGGAACGCCACTCTACGGTCCTGTTGAAACACGTAATGTATTTCGTGGTTTTGGTGGTCCTTGTGAAAACATGAACAACGGTGATGCAGTGGTTCGTTATGATCAGTTGGCTAATAGGTGGCTGATTGTGATGCCTACTTTTAGAAAAGGGATTTCTAGAAATATTGATACTGCTACCAAACAAAGGGTACCCCAAACGCAACCTGGTGCAGCTGTTCAATTGTTTCAGCCACCACTTACGCAAGAAATCCCACCGGTGAATGGGCAGCGACCACCAGCGCCAAGATTACCAGCAGAAGGAACATTTTGTATGTGTTATGCCATCAGTACTTCACCTGATCCAATGGGTTCCTATTATCGATATGAGTTTGAACGTGACTTATTTCCTGATTATCCCAGACCAACTGTATGGCCTGACGGATATTACACTACCACAAGTACAGGCGACGATGTAATTGAAAAACATGCATATGTAGTTGATCGAAATAAAATGTTGCAAGGGTTGGATGCCAAAGAGCAATCGTTCATTATTAAGGATGTTAATTTTATTATCAATGCAGACCTAGATGGTCAACAACTACCTCCCGTTGGAGCGCCTAGTATCATGATGGCAACCGGCGGAAGCCAATTAAAAAATGTATTAGAAGATGATGGAATTTATATGTGGAATTACCATGTAGACTGGAATAATTTTTCGAATACTAAAATTGAAGGGCCAATCAAAATTCCGGTAGCCCCTTATCATTATTTAGGGGGAGGACAACTAACTAAAGCGGTACCTCAACCTGGAACCGAGCAACATTTAGATGCACAAGGCGATAAGCTGATGGCTAGATTGGTGTACAGAAAAATTGGAAATCGAGAATCGGTGGTGGGTGTACATTCTGTAAGCACTGCAGCAGGCGGGGGCGGCGTTAGATGGTATGAGTTTTTGGTAAATAGAGATCGTACTGTTAATTTATACCAACAAGGAACCTATGCGCCTGATAGTAATTTTAGATGGATGGCAAGTGCCGCAATAGATAAAAAAGGAAATATTGGTATTGGCTATTCGTTCGGAGGAAAAAATGATTTTCCTGGACAAAGATTTGCGGGCCGACATTTTGGTGATCCTTTGGGTAAACTCACTTTAAATGAAGTGGTTCTTGTAAAAGGAGAAGCTTCACAAACCAATACACTTAGATGGGAAGACTATACCCAAACAGCGATGGATCCTAGTGATGATGAAACTATTTGGTATGTAGGTGATTATTTAAAAAAAGGAGCCAAGAATTATTCATCAAAAATTGGTGCATTTAAGTTGGGGAAAAAATAAAGCCTAACCTTCAATAAACAATCGACAGTGTAAATTTTCAATATAATATTGAATTTTTTTTGTTTATATTAGTAAAATGCTTGCATCATTAACAATTAAAACAAAAACAGGGGTTGTAATATAATTTGTCATTCGGTTGTTTTAATTGTTGCCAAGGAACTGGTGTTACGTTGATTTTTTTATATAAGAAAATATGCAATTTATAATTCCTAATAATGACAATACTATTAACTACCAATAAAACCACTATGATAAAAACCAATCGATTTGTCCTAATTTTATTTTTGGGTATTTTTTACGCGTTGCCAAGTTTCTGTCAACTTCCTAAAGCATTTTCAGCTATCAGTTTGACCAACTTGGATGCTTTTCAGCAAGCAGGAAAAAACTGGACTATTTCTTCAGATGCGTTGGCAGATTTCACCAAGAAAGGGGATATACAATCTATCAGTGGCACTGGAGCAGTGGTG
>Ga0209768_10001872_pt1 | contig 13243 bp, 15 predicted proteins | sample LauGreSBDMM110SD_3_FD_187564 | JGI IMG/M metagenome (GOLD analysis project Ga0209768, IMG submission 187564) | Freshwater lake microbial communities from Lake Michigan, USA - Sp13.BD.MM110.SD (SPAdes) (version 2) | ecosystem: Environmental > Aquatic > Freshwater > Lake | place: Lake Michigan... | reverse complement strand
TGTAGTCCTTGAAGCGACCGGGCATGGGTTTGTAGAGCTGATGCAACACGCCCATGGCTGTGTAGCATGCAGTCAGCCCGCCCACGATGATGCGAAAGCCATAAATATCGGTCACCTGAGCAAAGGACAAATGCTTGTCGTCCATCTTGCGGTAGATCGAATAAAGCGTTTTTTCGCGGCCGTGAATGCGCACAGGAATATGGGCCGATTCGAAGGCCTCTTCGAGCTCACCTTGTACGCGCTTGATGACGTCACGGCGTCGACCTCGGGCGCGCGTCAGTGCTTTGGCCAAAGCGGCATAGCGCCAAGGGTGAAGATGTTGGAATGCCAGGTCCTGAAGTTCCCGGTAGGTGGTGTTTAAACCGAGACGGTGGGCGATGGGAACGTAGATGTCAAGGGTTTCGCTGGCAATGCGGGCCCACTTGTCGCGCGGCACATCGCTCAAGGTGCGCATGTTGTGGGTTCGATCGGCAAGCTTGACCAGAATGACGCGCACGTCGCGCGCCATGGCCAGCAGCATTTTGCGGAAAGACTCCGCCTGGTTTTCTTCGCGGGTGTTGAATTCGAGTTTTTCGAGCTTGGTCAGGCCGTCCACCAGCTCGGCCACGGGTGCGCCAAAACGCTCGATCAGCTCGGGCTTGGTGACGCCGCAGTCTTCAATGGCGTCATGCAGCAGCGCCGCCATCAGGGCCTGAGCATCAAGCTTCCATTCCGCGCATTGTTGCGCGACGGCGATCGGGTGGGTGATGTAGGGCTCGCCACTGTTGCGCAACTGGCCCAGATGGGCTTCATCGGCATAGCGGTAGGCGCTGCGTACGTTGTCCACGTCGGCAGCACTCATGTAGTCTAGTTTGGCTGTGAGCGCGGCAAAACTGGCCGCAGCTGCATTGACAGCAGCCGGCGTCGGTTTGGCCAATAGAGGAGAAAGCAGGGCGCTCATCCCTTAAATGTAGCGCGAGCGGGCCCTGCCTGGCTTGGCGCGGGTTGTTTGGCGTTGCCACCAAAGAAAAAAGCACCGCATGGCGGTGCTTTTTTGGGGGGGTGTCCAGCGGCTTAAAGCGGGACTTTTTTGAGCATCTCCAGGCCGATCTTGCCCGCTGCAATTTCACGCAAGGCGGTCACGCCAGGCTTGTTCTTGCTCTCGATCTTGGGTGCATGGCCCTGACTGAGCATGCGGGCTCGGTAGGTGGCAGCCAGCACCAGTTCGAAACGGTTGGGGATTTTTTCCAGGCAGTCTTCAACTGTGATGCGGGCCATGATGATCTCCGGGTAAGCAATAAAGCGCTGGGGGCAGCGTGGTTTAAGTGATGTTCAGGGCTTTGAAGATGTCAGCGCGGGCACGCCGCTGGGCCGAAAACTTAAGCCGCTGGGCGTGAACAATGGTTTTCAGGTCGAAAACCGCACGCTCGAACAACTCATTGATTATAACGAAGTCAAATTCCCGGGCCTGGGCCATCTCGATGGCGGCGTTCTTCAGACGCAACTCAATGACCTCGGCAGTGTCTTCGCCACGGCGCTGCAGCCGCGAGCGCAGCTCGTCCCAGCCAGGGGGCAGGATGAAGATCAGCACAGCGTTGGTGAAAATTTTCTTGATATTGATGGCGCCCTGGAAGTCAATTTCCAAAATGACATCAGAGCCGTTTTGCATACGCTCTTCAATCGCCTGGCGCGAGGTGCCGTAGCGGTGCCCGTGCACATGGGCCCATTCCAGAAAGCCATTGCGCTCGACCATGCCGTCGAATTCATCGCCCGACAAAAAATAATATTCACGTCCATGCTTTTCCTGCCCGCGCGGCGGCCGCGTGGTGTGGGAGACCGCAGGCTGCACGCGTGCGTCGATTTCCAGCAGGGCTTTGACGAGGCTGGATTTACCGGCGCCACTGGGAGCTGCAACAACAAACAGGTTTCCTGGATAGTCCATAAAAATAAGAGCGGTTAAAACAGGGCGGTTAAAAAAGTAGGCCATTGACCGGCCCCAAGCAGGCGCGGCCGGGAAGTGGGTTTATTCGATGTTCTGGACCTGTTCGCGAATTTGCTCAATCAGCACTTTCATGTCCACTGAAATACGGGTGAGCTCCAAGGCAGCTGATTTAGAGCCCATGGTGTTGGCTTCGCGGTGCAGTTCCTGAATCAAAAAGTCCAGGCGCTTGCCGACTTCGCCGCCCTTGGCCAGCAGGCGGTCTATTTCGTCGAGATGCGAGGCCAGGCGGGTGATCTCTTCGGCCACGTCGATGCGAATGGCAAAGGCGGTGGCCTCTGTCAGGGCCCGGTCTTGAGCAACCTCGGGCAGGGCGGTGTTGTCGGTCAGCGCCATGGCCTCTTGCCAGCGCTCCATGAAACGCTGTTTTTGTTGCTCGACCAGCTTGGGCACCAGCGTCCCGGCTTGCTTGGACAGGGCACGCAGCTGCGCTGTACGTTCTGTCAGCATGGCAGACAGCCGCGCACCCTCACGCTCGCGCGCTTGCAGCAGCTCTTTGACGGCCTTTTTGGCCAGCTTGAGCAACTCGTCGCCAAAATCGTGAGGTTTCCTGTCTTCATTGACCGCGAGGCGCAAAACATCGGCCACGCTCAAACTGGCCGCTTGAGGCATCCAGGCTTTGATGGTGTCTTCAAATGAACCTAGACGCTGCAGCGTTTGCGGCGAAGGCGCCCGCAAACTGCTGGCGTTGCTGCTTTCCAGCCAAACGCGCATTTCCACTTTGCCGCGCTTGAGCTGCGAGGTCAGGAGTTCGCGCAAAACCGGTTCAGTCTGCCGCAATTCGTCAGGTAAGCGAAAGGAGAGGTCCAGAAAACGGCTGTTGACCGAGCGGATTTCAATGCCCAGTCGCGCACCGGTCTCAGACGCAACCTCGTCGGTGGCGGCGGCTTTGGGAGCGCTGGACTGCGCGGTAGCGTAGCCCGTCATGCTGAAGACTGACATGGGTGTATTTTCTTTGGAAAAACCGGCACGCCAGGCCGGCGTCGGCTATGGACTAGTTTACTTGGCCTGCATTGCGGGCCTGCCCCGGCCGATAATGGCGTCCGCACCCGCTTATTTCTTCACCCATTTTTCCCCGGATTGCCATGACCCAGCCCACCTTCACCCGCTCTGCAGGCCGCCAGGCCCAACAACTCCGGCCCGTGCGCATGACGCGGCATTACACCGTGCACGCTGAGGGCTCGGTGCTGGTGGAGTTTGGTGACACCAAGGTGCTGTGCACAGCCTCGGTTGAAGAAAAAGTGCCCGGCCACAAACGCGGCAGCGGTGAAGGCTGGGTGACGGCTGAATACGGCATGCTGCCGCGCGCCACGCACACCCGCAGCGACCGCGAGGCCGCACGCGGCAAGCAAAGCGGCCGTACCCAGGAAATCCAGCGGCTGATCGGCCGCTCCATGCGCGCTGTTTTTGACCTGAAAAAACTCGGTGAACGAACCATTTACCTGGACTGCGACGTGCTGCAGGCTGACGGCGGCACGCGCACGGCCGCCATCACCGGCGCTTTTGTGGCGGCGCAAGACGCTGTCAACAAATTGCTGGCCGAGGGCAAGCTCAGCGAGTCGCCCATTCTTGACCATGTGGCGGCGATCTCGGTCGGCATCGTCCAAGGCAAGCCGCTGCTGGACCTGGAGTACACCGAAGACGTGGGTTGCGACACCGACATGAACGTGGTGATGACCGGTGCCGGCCACTACGTGGAGGTGCAAGGCACGGCCGAGGGTGTGGCGTTTACAAGGCTGGAAATGGACGCCTTGCTGGGGCTGGCCGAGCAAGGTATTCGCGACCTGGTGGCCTTGCAAAAGAAGGCCCTGGCGGCAGCCTGAATCGCGCACCCTTGAGCACTGCCCCTGTGAAAATCGTTCTAGCCTCTAACAACCAAGGCAAGCTGGCCGAGCTGCAAGCCATGCTGGCGCCGCTGGGCGTGGAACTGCTGCGCCAGTCCGAGCTCGGCATTGGCGAGGCTGAAGAGCCTTTTCGCACCTTTGTCGAAAACGCCCTGGCCAAGGCCCGTCATGCCGCTGCTCTGAGCAGTTTGCCTGCACTGGCTGACGACGCCGGCCTGTGCGTAGAGGCTTTTGGCGGCTTGCCCGGGGTGGATACGGCGTATTACGCTACCCAGTTCGGCTACGCCAAGGGTGACGACAACAATGTGCGGGCGCTGCTCGAACAAATGGCCGATGTGAGCGACCGCCGCGCTGCGCTGGTCAGCACCATGGTGGCGGTGCGCACGGCCGACGACCCCGAGCCGCTGATTGCCGTTGGCCGTGTGGCCGGCGAAATTGCCCGTGTACCGGTCGGGCGCAACGGCTTTGGTTTCGACCCGGTGATGTACATCCCGGCCTTTGGCAAAACCTTTGCCGAGTTGCCGGTGGATGTCAAAAACGCCCATAGCCACCGCGGTCTGGCCGCCCGGCAGATGATGGCGCTGATGCGGGCGCGTTGGCTCGCTGCATGAACGACATCCAACACTACATGCGCGACGGCACGCTGCAACTGGCCGCACTGCCGCCGCTGTCTTTGTATGTGCACCTGCCCTGGTGCATCAAAAAATGCCCTTACTGCGATTTCAATTCGCATGAAATGGCCAGTGAGGACATGCCAGAGCAGCGCTACATCGATGCCCTGATCGCTGACCTGGAGTCCTCGCTGCCGCTCATCTGGGGCCGCAGCGTGCACAGCATCTTCATTGGTGGCGGCACGCCCAGCCTGTTTTCGCCGGCTGCCATAGACCGGCTGCTGGCCGATCTACGCGCCCGGCTGCGGTTGGACGCCGACTGCGAAATCACCCTGGAAGCCAACCCCGGCACCTTTGAAAAAGACCGTTTCAAGGCTTTTCGAAGCGCGGGCGTGACGCGCTTGTCGGTTGGTGTGCAGAGCTTCAACGACGAGCACCTGAAAGCCCTGGGACGGGTGCATGACCGTGCGCAGGCGATTGCCGCGGTAGAAGAGGCTGCCGTCAGCTTTGAGACCTTCAACCTCGACATCATGTATGCCTTGCCCGGCCAAACCCTGGCAGGCCTCGAAAAAGACATGCGCCAGGCGCTGGCCTTGAGACCGCCTCACATCTCGATCTACCACCTGACCATCGAGCCCAATACCTACTTTGCCAAGTTCCCCCCGGTGATTCCCGAGGAAGATCTGGCCTACGCCATGCTTGACCGCATCTCCGAGATGACCGATCAAGCCGGTATGCAGCGCTATGAAGTTTCGGCCTATGCCAAGCCCGGTCACCGGTGCTTTCATAACCTCAACTACTGGCAATTTGGCGACTACCTGGGTATCGGGGCAGGGGCGCACAGCAAGCTCAGCTTTGCGCACCGCATCGTGCGCCAGTTGCGCTGGCGTGAGCCCAAGCTGTACATGGACAAGGCGCTGGCGGGCCAGGCGGTAACGCAAGAAAACGAGGTCAGCCGCGCCGACCTGCCTTTTGAGTTCATGCTCAACGTGCTGCGACTGCGCGACGGTTTCAAGTTGCAGGATTTCGCTGAAAAAACCGGTTTACCAGTGAGCGTTCTGCAAACTGGCTTGGACGAAGCTGAGCGAAAGGGCCTGATTGAGCGCGACATGACAAGCATCAGACCGACGGACCGCGGCTTTGACTTTCTCAATGATCTGCATTCTTTGTTCTTATAAAATTGATTGAAACGAACATGAACATGTTTTTCGATATAGAGCCTGGGACTATCTTCATCTTGGTGATAAGTTGCGCTATCAGCTTTACATTGGGTAGGTTTTTGGTGTCAAAACGCAATAAAAGACGTCAAAATCAGGAAATGGAACGCCGGGAAATGGCGCTGCGCAACCGCCCACCCGATCCCCCATCTTTGAATAAATCTAAGCGTAAGCGCCAGCAACTGGGCGAAAAAAACAGCTCAAAACGCTGAGGATGACAACGGAAGTGTCGTTTTTTTGACTTTTAAAATTGACTGCCCATCGGTCAAAATGATAAAGTCGACGGAATTTGTTAATTCAATTTAATGATTGATGCCCTTTGTGTTCTGCTTGCGTGTTTGTAACTAAGTATGATTTGTTGTCTTACGATCTGATTTGATCGTGTTGACGCCTCTCAAATTGCTGTGTAACCATCCCGTCATTAATCGCTCAGCTGGCAAATTTCTTCACGTAAACTTTCGGCTGTTATCCGAAACTATCCCAACAAACGATCTTGAGTTAAGGACTGAAATATGAACGACCGCACGAACAACGAAGTTGGATCAATTGTTATAGGCGAGGGCGTGAGCGTGTCAGGTAAATTTATCGTGCCGGGGCGTGCCGTGATCAACGGCTCCATGGATGGTGAGTTGCAAGCTGATGAGCTTCTTATCGGCGCTCAAGGCAAGATTGTTGGCAATGTGAAAGTTCGCAAAGCCGATGTTTTTGGAGAAATGCATGACACGCTGCTGGCTTCAGAGCATTTGATCATCCGAAGCACGGGCCGAGTGAACGGCAATGCCAGTTACGGCGAAATCGAAATAGAGCGTGGCGGTTTGGTTCAGGGTGCTGTTTTGCCAGCCAAGGCCGCAATGAGCGTGCCGCAAGTCTCAGCGCCTGTTCTTATCAATACGGTGGAGCCCAATGTAGTGGGTGGCAAGCCCACTAAGGCCTGACTTTTCAAAAATGTTCCAGTTCGTAAATCGTTTGCGCGAAGGCGCCAGATTTTTGGGGGTTTTGCCCACCAAGCTGGGCAAGCTTTGGCGCCGGGATTATCACGACTCACGAATTATTCTGGAGCAGCAAGGCGATCTGAAGTATTTTTCTATTTCAGGCCATCTTCAGCGAAACGTGGTGCGCGGCTTGATCGTTGTCGGTACCGCAAGTTCAGCATCCATCCTTGTGTTGTCGACCCTGTCCCTGCTGTTGATGTTTGGCAACTCAAAGCTCGAACGCTCGCACAATGAAATCTACGAGGCCTTGCTCGGCAGCGCTGTTGACTTGACCGAAGGTGGAGCGAACGCCCTGGGCCGTGAAGACATGCTGGTGCTGGCACAGGCCATTCGTGACCGCGACATGGAGATTCGCCGCTTTGTCAAGAGTTCTGCTTCGACCTTGTCCGCAGAGAACACTACCTTGAAAGCGCGTCTGGATGCCTCGGGGCTCTCTGAAAAAGCCATCAAGATCATCCACGGCAGCGCTTCGATCGGCGGTTTTGGCAATGATCGTATCGACACCAAAAACCCGCTGCTGAGGGGTCGTTTGTCGGAAGAAATCGCAAAAAACCATGCGCTGATGGAAGTGCTGAGTGCCTTGCCTACCAAGATGCCGGTCAGCGACTTTTCAGTCTCTTCCTCATTTGGTATCCGTACCCACCCCATTACCGGGCGCCCTAAGTTGCACATGGGCGTGGACCTGCTCACGCATGGCGGCGATGAGGTCAAGCCCGCCAAACCGGGTAAAGTCATACTGGCCCGGACTTACCAGGACTACGGCAACACTGTCATCGTTCGGCATGAGCGCGGTATTGAAACGCTTTATGGTCATCTGGCAGAAGTGCGGGTTCGCGAGGGGCAAGAAGTCGATATGAATACCCTTTTGGGCATGGTGGGCAACACTGGCTACTCAACGGGCAAACATTTGCACTTTGAAGTCTCCGTGGGTGGCTATCCGGTTGATCCGGAAAAAGTCATCGATACCGCCAACTATGTTCAAAAAACCAAAAACTGACCAGCCTGAAGCTCCAGCAACTGAAAGCACCTCCACCATGATCACAGTGAATGATGACTCGTTGAACAACAAGCGCGGTAACACCGGCGTCGCGGTGCTAGACACCCACAAGCCAACCGTGATCAGCGAAGGTTTCTCACTGACCGGCGATATTGTTTCTGACGGTATCTTGCACATCGAAGGCCGTACCAGCGGCACAATTAAAGCCAGCAGCATCAACATCGGCCCGCGCGGTCAGGTCGAAGGCAACGTCTCCTGCGCCAGCTTGCACATCAAGGGCTCTTTTTCGGGAACGGCTGTTTGCGGAGAATTGGTCGTTGCGGCAAGCGCCATTGTCAAAGGACACGTCACGTACCAAGTGCTGACAATCGGTCGGGGTGCGACCATCGAAGGCGATCTGGTTATCCGGCGCTAAAGCACATATTTGTGCTGGACTTGCTGCGGCGGTTCGATTTCTGTAATCGATTTAACCGCTGAAGTTACTTAAAACATTCGTTGCTTTGTTGCCAACCAAATTTGCATTAATTTTGCCTGCGGCTAATATTTGAATGTGCAATACAAACTTGATATTTATCCCAAATTCCTCTCGCATGTACTTCAAGTCCGGCAATCCAGTGAGTTCCCACAATTGGATCCCCATGAGGAACGCTTGTTGGACCAATTGGCTACTTCTTGGACACAAGGTAAAAAAATAACGGTGCTGTTTGCCATGCGAAAGTTTGACGATGCCTCCGCAAGCACCGTTCACAGACGCTTGAAGACATTGCGAGTCAAGGGCATGCTTGACTTGGAATTGGACGAAGACGACAACCGGGTCAAATACATCGTTCCTACCGATCTCGCCAAGTCTTACATCACTGCACTCGGTCAGTCTGTGGTTATGGCTGCCAGATCAGAGCGTCCCTGAGTATTTCTTTTGCCCCTCAAACGGGCAGATCAGCCAGCGCTGTTAGATGCAGGCCCGATCGGGATAAATAAACCGCAGTATGAAAGCGCCAAACTGCACGCCGTCATGGCCTTCCTGCAGTGTTTTCATGCGGTCTTGGTAAACCGCTTCCCCGAACATCTCTCTTCGCTTGCCTAACAAAAAAGCGGCATAGCGTGCGTCAAATTCCGGATGAGGCTGCACGCACAAGACTTGCCCGCTGATTGAATAAGCCGCAATCGGGCAATGCGCATTGCTGGCCAACAAGGTAGCGCCGGCAGGCAGTTCCAGCACCTGATCTTGGTGGCTGGCCAGCAAAGCCAGCTCCCCCCGTGTGTTGGCAACACCATCAGGCCCGTGCCATTCATAGACGGTGCGCCCAAGCCCCCAGCCCTGCGATGCGCGCGCAACCCTTGCGCCCAGGCAGTGCGCAATCAGTTGGTGGCCAAAACACACCCCGACCAGTTTTGGGCCCTGCGCCAGCAGCGCGCTGACACACGCCCGCAGCTGCAGCACCCAGGCCTCGTCAGAAAACGAGTCGGACCGGCTGCCCGTGAGCAAAACGGCGTCATAGGCATCGAAAGAAGCAGGGTATTGGCCCAGTCGGGCGCTGAACGAATCGACAAGCCCCTGGTAGCCGGCGGCGCGCAGCATGGCCTCGAACATGGAGGCATAGCTGCCCCAAATGGGCACGCCATCAGCTTCGATCACGTCATTGTCAAGAATGCAGATGCGCATGAATGGCGAATAAATGTCGGGTATCAGCGGGGCTAAGACCCTTTGTTATGCACATTGGAGCTGGGTTGAGGAGTAGGTCCGTACAACAAATGATAGCGTGCATCAAAATCGCATAAAACCAATTGCATTGGCGGAAGCTCAGGGATTCGAACCCTGGAAACCTTTCGGTTTGCCGGTTTTCAAGACCGGTGCAATCGACCACTCTGCCAAGCTTCCAAGGCTGAAAGTTTAACCTGTGCGGGCCAGGTACTGACTGCCTGTCAATTGGCCTTGAGCAGTTTCAGAACTAACCGTCCCCAGCCGGCCATATCCGTTACAATGGCAACTTCGGTATCGCACAGCTTTTTGTGACAAGCCTTTCCAAATTCAAATCTTGAAGTGGTCTGACCCCAAGAGCGCGGCGCTTCTCAGAGCCCGGACTTCACAGTGTTTTCAGCGCCCACACAGCCCTGAACCTTGCCAGCACTGTTCTATTTTCCTAGCTAAGACTTCCCAAGCGGTGCCTATATCCGGCCTTTTCCGGCCCCATCCGGAGACCGGAACCCTTGGCTTGCTTGCAAGTCGCTTGTTTTCCTTTTTATTTGTGCCCGGCCCAAGCTGGGGCACCGCACTGTTTATGAATCATCATCTCCATCCCATCGAGGTGGGCAAATACCGGGTCTCGCCTCTGGCAACCCAGCTCGACGACGGCGGCTTTGCCGCCTCGGTGTCCATCCGTTCCGGCAAAGGCAGCGCCACGCACGACCGCGTGTCACGCTTTTCCACCTTGTTCGACAATGCACCTGCTGCCTTGCATTACGCCACCGAGCATGCATTGACCTGGATTGGCGAGCGCAACACCGCCGCCCACGCCTGATACCGGCACCGCAAGCGATCTTTTTGTATTTACCTTGAAGGAGACGAGCCATGGCGAAAGAAGAACTCATTGAAATGCACGGTCTGGTGGAAGAGGTTCTGCCCGACTCACGCTTTCGAGTCACGCTGGACAACGGCCACAAGCTGATCGCCTACACCTCCGGCAAGATGCGCAAGAACCACATCCGCATTCTGGCGGGTGACCAGGTGTCGCTGGAGCTCTCGCCTTACGACCTGAGCAAGGGCCGCATCACATTCCGGCACATTGCCGGGCGTGCGCCCACAGGCTCTGTGCGTCCGCCTCCGGCGCGCTGACCCCTTTTGCCTTGGGCGTGCTGCGTTTGATGCGCGGCGCTGCCCGAGGCTTATCTGCTCTCGCCTTTTGCTAACCTTGAGCACAGCCATGAAACCATCCAAGCCCCAGCCGCCTGCATCGTTTGAGGACAAGTTCTTTTTGTACTTGTTGCTCTTTGTCAGTGCGGCTTTTATCTGGCTGCTGTCGCCCTTTTACGGCGCTGTTTTCTGGGCTGGGGTGATGGCGATTTTGTTTTATGCGGTGCATGCCTGGTTTCTGCGTCTCTTGCCGGGGCGTTTTAACTCCGCCGCACTGCTGACCCTGACGATCATCTTGTTGCTGGTCATCCTGCCCTTGAGCCTGGTCAGCGCCATGCTGGTGCAAGAAGCCAATTTGCTGTTCAGCAATTTGCAGACAGAAAAAGCCAGCTTCAGCCGTTACTTGCAGGATTTTTACGGCTTGTTGCCCGAATGGGTGCACGGCCTGCTGGCCCGTTTCGGGCTGACTGACATGGCCTTGATTCAAGAGCGCCTGAGTTCCGGACTGAGCCGCGCCAGCCAGTTTCTGGCCACCCAGGCGCTGGGCATTGGGCAGAACACATTTGAGTTTTTGGTCGGCTTTGGCATCATGCTGTATCTGCTGTTTTTCTTTTTGCGTGACGGCGCATCGCTGGTCGCCCGCATGAATCGCCAGCTGCCCTTGCAGGCGCATGTCAAGCGCGATTTGGCCGGCAAGTTCACCACCGTCATCCGGGCCACCGTCAAGGGCAATATCGCCGTGGCCATGATGCAGGGCGCTCTGGGCGGCTTGATTTTTTGGTTACTCGACATTCATGCCCCCGTGTTGTGGGGCACGGTGATGGCATTTTTGTCGCTGGTGCCCGCTGTGGGCGCTGCCCTGGTCTGGCTGCCGGTGGCTGTTTACTTTCTCGTCACCGGTCAATTGTTTGAGGGCGTGGTGCTGGCGGCTTTTGGCGTGTTGGTGATCGGCCTGGTTGACAACGTCATGCGGCCTTTGCTGGTGGGCAAAGACACCAAAATGCCCGACTACCTGGTGCTGCTTTCCACCATAGGCGGCATGGCGCTGTTCGGGCTCAACGGCTTTGTGATCGGGCCGGTCATCGCGGCCATGTTCATGGCGGCATGGGATTTGTTTGCCATCAGCCGTGACGGCTTGAGCACCTCGCAGGCCAACGAGTCTGCGCCTGACGACAGACCCGAATAGGCACAGCCCCCGGCTGCCGGCCTTGCATGGCGTCGCCCCCATGTACGCCACCCGGCGTATTTCCAGCCTGCACATCCTTCTCCAGAATCGGTTTATCGCTGAGTAAAAGCCTTTTTAAGCGGCTTGAGCCCAGCGAAAAACCCATTCAACCCACCCGGAGAAGCATCACATGCAACGTCGTTTTACCCTCAAGGCACTTACCGCCGCCGTCGCCCTGACGGGCCTGTCCGCTCTGTCAGCCTTCGCCCAAGGCGCAGGCACCATCAAGGTCGGCATTTTGCACAGCCTGTCTGGCACCATGGCCATTTCCGAGACTGTGCTCAAAGACACCGTGCTGATGGCCATTGACGAGATCAATGCCAAAGGCGGCGTCATGGGCAAGAAGCTCGAGCCCGTCATCGTGGACCCGGCCTCCAACTGGCCCCTGTTCGCTGAAAAAACCAAGCAACTGCTCGGTCAAGACAAAGTCTCAGTGATCTTCGGCTGCTGGACATCGGTATCCCGCAAGTCGGTGCTGCCAGTCGTTGAGGAAATGAACGGCCTGCTGTTCTACCCCGTTCAGTACGAAGGCGAAGAGCTGTCCAAAAACGTGTTCTACACAGGTGCAGCCCCCAACCAGCAGGCCATCCCTGCCGTGGACTACCTGATGAGCAAAGAAGGCGGCGCTGCCAAGCGTTGGGTTCTGCTGGGCACCGACTACGTTTACCCACGCACCACCAACAAAATCCTGCGCGCTTACCTCAAAAGCAAAGGCGTGAAAGACAGCGACATCGACGAAAAATACACACCGTTTGGCCACTCGGACTACCAGACCATCGTCGCTGACGTGAAGAAATTCTCTGCCGGTGGCAAGACCGCTGTGGTCTCCACCATCAACGGTGACTCCAACGTGCCTTTCTACAAAGAACTTGGTAACGCTGGCCTGAAAGCCAAAGACGTGCCCGTGGTCGCCTTCTCTGTGGGCGAAGAAGAACTGCGCGGCGTTGACACCAAGCCGCTGGTCGGTCACCTGGCCGCCTGGAACTACTTCCAGTCGATCAAAAACCCGGCCAATGACGAGTTCATCAAAAAATGGGGCGCTTACGCCAAAGCCAAGGGCATCGCCGGCCACAAGGACAAGCCTTTGACCAACGACCCGATGGAAGCGACCTACATCGGTATCAATATGTGGAAGCAAGCGGTTGAAAAAGCCAAGTCCACAGACACCGACAAAGTCATCGCCGCCATGGCCGGCCAGACCTTCAAGGCACCGTCGGGCATCGTGAGCAAGATGGACGAGAAAAACCACCACCTGCACAAGTCTGTCTTCATCGGCGAGATCAAGGCCGACGGTCAGTTCAACGTGGTGTGGAAGACACCCGGCCCGGTGAAAGCCAAGCCATGGAGCCCGTACATCGAAGGCAACGACAAGAAGCCTGACCAGCCAGCTAAAAAGTAAAGCCTGAACCCCAGGCCTGTCACAGGCAGCAGCCGCACCTTGTTCGAAAGAAAGAGGTGCGGCTTTTTAGTTTAGGATCCATCCGCGCATTTGCCACGCAGTGGCCTGCTTCTTGCACTTATTCGGTGC
>Ga0209768_10001866_pt1 | contig 13272 bp, 12 predicted proteins | sample LauGreSBDMM110SD_3_FD_187564 | JGI IMG/M metagenome (GOLD analysis project Ga0209768, IMG submission 187564) | Freshwater lake microbial communities from Lake Michigan, USA - Sp13.BD.MM110.SD (SPAdes) (version 2) | ecosystem: Environmental > Aquatic > Freshwater > Lake | place: Lake Michigan... | reverse complement strand
GCACACACCTCCCAGCGACGCGGCCGCCTCTTTGGCAGCTGCGCGCTCTTCACAGCCCCTTGGGCCCTCACCACACCGGCTTGGCCTCGCTCCGCCGCCTCAGGGCGGCGGGCGCTGCGCCGGCCTGCAGTGCCGCCGCCGCCGCTCACGGCGGCATTGCCCGTTCGCCCATCGCGCGCACAACCCCCCCAGCGCCGCGGCCGCCCTTTTGGCAGCTGCGCGCCCTTCACAGCCCATTGGGCCCTCGCCACACCGGCTTGGCCTCGCTCCGCCGCCTCAGGGCGGCGGGCGCTGCGCCGGCCGCCACACGAGCGCGCGCGCACTCGGCGCCGTGCTCCCGTTCTCACCCCGTTCCTTCTGAACACTCTCTTTACACTGGGCAGCATCGCACTGGAAGTGCGGTTTGGGGGGAGCGAGCTTGGGGGCACCGTACTGCGCCGCCTCGTGCGTCTGTGCGCGTGCGTGTGCCCCCCGGCGCGCGATGAGCCTCATCCGTGGGACCGGGAATCGCCTTTGCTTCTGCATGGGTGGCGTGATGTTTGCCCTCTTTTACCCACCCCCCCGCCGTACGCCGGCGCTGCACGAAGCGCTGCTGTGGTTCGCGGGGGCGCGACTCGCGGGTTCGCTCCAAGCTGAGGCGTGTAATGGTCTTAATCCTACGTTGACAAGCTCGTCATCCCGCCAGCATGGAGCCCGGCGGAAGTTTGCAAGACGGGCGATAAGCTTGCGTGGGTCGCGCAAGACAAGAAGGGGAACTGGCAATATCGGTACACCGAAGACTGGCAAATTCAACAAGAGTACAAGAAAATCCTACGGCTGAAAGAGCTCACCAAAGCGTTCTGGAATCGTCTACAAAGCACAACCGACCGTCATCTCAAAGGCGCAGCCTGGAACGAGAAGAAGCTTTTGGCCGTCGCGACCAAAATCATGGAGGCTTGCCACTTCCGCGCAGGCACACGCGATAATGGAGACGATGAAGACTCGAGTGATGATGATGTAGATGAGGCCGATGAGGCCGATGACGCGCCCACGGCCAAGAAAAAGCACTACGGTCTCATGACGCTTCAATCGCGTCACGTCAAAATCAAGCCTTCGAGCGTCGAAATACAGTTCATTGGCAAATCGGGCAAAACGAACACGTGCGAGCTAGGAGCTTCCAACTCTCCTCTAGTGAAAGCAATACGCGACCTTTCGCAATTGTCCAAGAGCAAGAACGACCCGTTCTTCATGGGCGCCAAGGCCGCTCAACTGCGCGCGTACCTAACGGCGATTCAACCCGGCGTGCGACCCAAAGACTTCCGCACGTACTTTGCCAACTACACACTCTTCGACCAACTTCGACAATCTCCGCTCCCGCACGAACAGACGCCGCGACAGCGGTCGACCCGCATGCGTGAGGTGACAAAGGTCATCTCAAAGGGACTCAACAACACGCCCGAAGTGAGCAAGAGCTCGTACATCTTTACCGGATTTTGGGTGCTGTATCTCACGGACCCCATGCAGTTCAACCGCGTCCTCTCCAAGCTGCCGGCAGACGCTCCGACGGTCGACGTTCTCACCGCCTTTGTGAAGTTCTTCGATGAAAATGCCATTGACTGGCAGACGATGCTGAGGCGGTTCAAAGAATCCGGGGGCATTGCGGACTTTACGGGTCTCGCAAATGTTTTGCTCATTACAGATGCTGGGGCGGAGTCCATCGACCTGAGCGGCACGCGGCACATTGTCTTCATGAACCCGACGTGGACGCCCGCGCTCGAGGCTCAAATCATAGGCCGCGGCCAACGCTACAACTCGCACGCTGCGCTTCCCGAATCGCAGCGCACCGTTCATGTATGGAAGTTGTTCCTGGATTATCCTGACAAGAAGCCCGCGGTGGAGCGCCACATGGAGGACTTGGTTAGAGACAAGGAGGACGAGCAGAACCGTATCTATAAAGCCTTGAAAAAACTAAACGTGAAATAGTCACTTATTCCCTACACACCGTTTTACATCAAAATGTACCCATTTCGGCATTGCCCGAGTATTTGTGTACATAAAGTAGAGCGAACGCGCATTGCATCCATGTCTATCCCATCTTCTATTGCGAAGGTCAAGCTCCTCACCGAGTCCGAGTGCGCTCAGTGGGCCGTGAACCCGCGGGTGAATCCCGCAACTGGGCGATCCATAGAAATCAACAAGCGCACCTACAACGCCATCGCAAAGCGCTGCGCGGAAGCCTATGCAGTCCGGCCGAATGGCGACACGGCACGCGCGACACTCCCCAAGACTATCGGCAAGTGGAGGCTCCCTTTGACGGCCGACGAATGGAGCACGTCCTCCATTCGAGGACGGTTCAAGAGAATGTGCGTTGCTTGCGGTGAGTTCGGCTACATCACAGTGGATTACCTAAACGAAGCCAAGGACTTGATTAAGATCCACCAGCTCTTGATAGAGCACGGCATCATCCCCGCAGCCGAAGAAGCGGCGACCGCAGAGTGCATCGTGAGGATGTTGGACGCCGCGGTCCCAGAGAAGGTCAAGAGCATACAAGGCCGCGTCTTTAGCGTCTCTCTTCCTCACTACGCTACTCTCGTAAAACAGGCTATCACGAGTCTGCTCAGCACCGGTAATGCCAACTTGGACGTTGCGCAGGTCATCAACAACATGCAACTCACTGAATTTAACTCATACATGATGACCGGGCGTCGTGACGAAACAGAGACGGTTACCGAGATGCTCGTTGCGTTGGAAGGCTTAAGGCACGACATAGTCCTGATGGCGGCGCCTGCTAGCGCCGTCGCGTACGACCTCCCGAAATCGCGCGAGCGCTCGCTGCCGCAGTCCATCAGCCAGCGCCGCGTGAAGCAGATGAAGCCGAAACGGAATCCCGAAGACGCCGACGAGTACTACCCTTGGTCTGCGACAGAGGAGGCAGCGCTGACGGGGCGTTCGCGCTTCCGCTCTCACGCAAAACTCTCGGCAATGAGCGCCGGCCCAGACGTGTTGCCAAGCGCCGCGTCGCTACCGTCGCTGACTCCCAAGAAACGCACGACGATGCTCGCCGAGCTCCGCGAAGCATGCACGGTCATGAAGGACATGATAAGCCTGCAGCGCTTTGACCGCATGAACAAGAAGGCGTTGCAGCTCGTCGTGCGCCTCGGGCCGCGCACTGGCCCCGCCGGCCTCCAGCGTTGCTATTACGTCAAGAACATTTACGAGCTTTGGGCTAGCGCAGTAAAGGATAATAAACAGTTGAAGGACCCGCTTACGCGCGAGCCGATTAGCGGTGCTGACAAGGACCAGATTATGCGTAAAGTGCGCTCCTTGCGCTCGGACGCGCCCGACCCGCGGGACTATGCGCAGCGCCGCGACAAGAAGCTGAGGCTGGATGTCGAGCAGGTTTTCTTCAATTACTCAGACATTGTATCGGATAAGTACAAGGACCGTACACCGCCGCCCGCTGCCAAGGGCGACGTAGGTTTCTATAACCTCATCGTGCGGCGGCCAGTCGGGAAGACAACGTTCCTTATCATGGACCTTGGCTTCGTGCCTTCCGATATTGAACTCGACGACGTGAATGGCGACGCGAACCTCACGTCAAGCGCGGTCATTGGCAGCATCCTCTCGCTGTTTGAAACGGGTCGTCTCATGGCTAGCAACGTCATTCCATACAAGTGTTGCCGCATCCACATGGGCAAGACGGTAAAGTACTGGGTTCAAAAGAGCACCAACAGCCCGCTTGCTCACTACATCAACTTGCGGCGCTGGAAGCTCATGGCGACCGAGGTATACGACAATCTCTAGGACGGCGTGAATTAATAATGCAGAAACATAGTATAGTACGATGACGACTCCTTCTTCCCCGCAAAGCAGAGCAAGCGCAAGCCCAAGCTCTTCTTCGCAAGGCAGAAAGAAAAAGTCGAAATCGGCATTGCCTGTGCCGGGCACTCCGTTCGACCATCCACGCGAAAATCTGCATGATGTAGTGCTTCCCCGTATTATATCGGGATTTGAACCTATACGTGGACTAGAAAAGGACGACTTGAAAAACTTGAGGCTTACACATCCTATGTTCCGCAATTTATTGAACACAGACGCAGCATGGCAACATGTTTACGCTCGCAATCCACTTCTTCGGATTCTTTGGAAAGCAAAAGAGCAAAATATAAGATGGGTGGTGGAAACTCAGACAATGAGGATAGATGATGTTGGCAGTAGGAGCAAGAGCAGTAGCAAGAGCAGTAGCAAGAGCAGTAGCAAGAGCAGTAGCAAGAGCAGTAGCAAGAGCAGTAGCAAGAGCAGTAGCAAGAGCAGTTGCAAGAGCAGTTGCAAGAGCTACATCGAGGTCGAGCCGACGTACATGAAAAATCAGTTTACTCCTCACGGCGCCCGGTACATCGAGTACAACAACGCCTTTGATATAGTTAGTGATGTGAAGGACAACTTTATAGTCACTCAAGATTTGCGTTATGGCTATAACAGAGTAGTACGTGAGTGTGTCAGTTCAATCTTACAAACCGATTATCATCAAGCAAGCGCATTTTTGAAGGAAGAACTGTACACCATTCAAAAGCCATTTTATATGAACATATATTTGCCAGGCGTACGTGCAGAGAGCCGCGAGGACTTCCTCGATGAGTTTGAACTGTTCTCGGACCGCCAGGGGTTCGATCTGGAAAATGAAGGGAACACGGGTGCGGAACTATCACACTTGAAATCGGTTGTCAAAGAGTGGATTGTGTGGGATGAATCCAGAACAAATGTGGAGGAACATGATTCCGATATGTTTCCGTTCTACATCAATATCTTCTTTGGAGCTCAGAAACCAAAGTTCAATAAAAATATTCGGCGCGTCTTGAAAGGCTGCTCCCTCCGAGTTTAATCCTCATCTTCACTTTCGCTCACCTCCTCACCACGTTCTTTGCGCGCCTTCCGGGCTTTCTCGCGCGCCTTTCTTTCCTTGTTGCTCAAGTTCGTCTTCTTGGGCGCTTTTACTTTTATTGTGTTGCCAAATGCGTCGACGACCTCATCATCGCCCGTGGGTGCGCCGGCGCCCGCTTTCTCCCGGGTAAACGCCCCGTCATTCGCGGCGCCCTCTACGACCACACGACCATCGCCCACCGTCCATGTCTCGGCGCATTCTATCGTCGCCAGAAACTCCCGCGAGTGGCTGATGACCACGACCCCACCACCATACGTCTTCAGCGCCGCCGCAAACGCGCCCAAGCTATCACGGTCTAGATAGTTGCTCGGCTCGTCCAACACAATGACGTGCGGGTTCAACCAAGTTGCCGCCGCCACGACGAGCCGCACCTTTTGGCCGCCCGAGTAGCCGCGGATGCGGTTGTGCGTGCCTATCTCTGCCGTCATACCCAAGTCGGCGAGGTGCCGTTCGACATTGGCCGTCGTAAGCGGCTTCGACATGAGGCCCAACTTGGTCGCCTCCTTCATGTCGAATTCGTTCACGTACTTCTCGAAGCCGAGCGTCACAAGGTCATCGCGCTCTATCCACGAGTTGTTGTCTGAAGACAAGTCCTTCCAGCTCACCTCGTACTCGTACGATTTTTTGAGTTTGCGGCGCGTCATTATCGCCTCGAACTGCCGCTTCACGCCGCCGTACATGAGCTTAGCCTCAAGCGCCAACCGTTCTTCGTCGCTGATTTTGCGCGTCACTTTGTCCTCCGCCTCGCGGTCCTCGCCCGTCGCATAACGCCACCTGATGTATTCGTTGGCGCTCATGTCCAGGTGGTTCTCGATGTGATGAAAGGCGTGCTGAGCCACGTAGGCGATGCGCAGGTTCGGGTGCTTCCAAACCGTCCCAACGTCCGGCTCGAGCTCACCCGTTAGGAGCTTGATGAGCGTCGATTTGCCCGCGGCATTTGCGCCGATGCACGCCACTCGAGAGCTTAATGAGACATAGACGCTCGCGTTCGTCAGCGCCGGCGCCGGACGGCCAGGGTACGTAAACCCAACGCCATGCATTTTCAAGATAGCCTTGTCTTTGGTCTTCACGCCCTCTAAGAATCCGGGCTCGGCAATCTTAAAGACCTCGGGCGTCGCACCAAGCTCGTAGTAAGAGCGGGCCTCCGGGTGCGCTTCCACGAAGGCTGCCAGGTTGCCGCGGTAAGTGCGCAACTTCAAGTCTTGATAATAGATGACATGGGTGCACACATTGTCCAGGAAGCCCGAATCGTGCGAAATTATCAGGCAAGTGACGGGCGTATTGTTGAGGTACTTCTCTAGCCATTTTACGTTGGTTACATCCAAGTGGTTCGTCGGCTCGTCGAGAAGTAGGACGTCAGGGTTTTCCAGCATGGCGCGGCACAGAGCCAACTTCATCTTCCAACCGCCCGACAAGGATCCGACTGTGTTATGGAGAGAAGGGCCGCCCCCCGTGCCCGCCGCCCCAGAAAAGCCCACGGCAACCAGCGCCGCGCGAATGCTGTCCTCCGTATGCACCGCGCCCATGCTCACGATGCTCGGGTGCTCCGCTACATACCTGATGACCGGAGTGTCGAGATGGGACCCATCGATGTCGTGCTCTACATAGACGCGCCGTAGGACGTCCTTCGTGGGAAAGCCGTCGACCTGGTCGTTCACAATCGCCCGCATGAGCGTCGATTTGCCGCATCCGTTGTCGCCGCAGACACCGTAGCGTTTGCCCTTCAGGAGCCGCAGCCCGGTATTATTAAGCAAGATGCGCGTGCCGTACGCCAGCGAAAACTTGCACTCGCACAACAACTCGTCGCCCTCCACATCGTAGTCATCACGGCGTGCAGCGTCCGCCGCTCCCTCTCGCGTGGCCGCCAGCATCCGGCCCAGGACCGCGTGCACCCGCGCCGCAACGCCACGGCACTCAGGGTCGGCGACCTCGTTCATCACCATCTCGACGCACGGCGCAAGCTGCGGCAAGAACACGCGAATGTCGGCGGGGTCGTCCACGAGCTTGCACATGTTCTCGCACACGAGGCAGCACTTGCGGCGGATGGCCGTCTGGCGCACGGCGAACCCGCGCAACAGTAGCGGCACAAGAACGGCCAACGCGGGCGCCCTCACGGCTTGCACAAACACGATAGAGGACAGCGTATGCACCGTATCCGCAATTTCGTCGGGGTGTTGGAGCGCACGGATGAGCGCCGGCACGTACGGCTCCACATCGCGGTTCATAATCGTCTGGTACAATCGAGTGAGCGCGAAAATGGCCGCCTCGGCCACTTGCTTCTTCGCCTCCCATACGAGCGGCGTAAGCACGGGAACAATGGCCGGCAAGTTGGCCGAGACGCCTGCAGCCAAGGGCGGCGCATCCGCAAGACTTGCGAACGCGTAGAGGACCGCGCGCTTCACGAGCCACGAGGGACTCGTCGTGGCCTCCAAGAACGTGTTTATGGCCATAGGAAGTATGTCCGGTGTCGTTGTCGCGACCACATGGTCGAGATGTTGCTCGCCGCTCGGGATTTTTGAGGCTATAGCACCGAGCGCATTATGGATAGCATCTGTATATTCCATAGGAGTACATAAAGCATTGGCGTCGCCTTTAAATCCCGACCCAATAGCAATGGACGCCCTGCCAAAGTCCGTCATCCAACATATAGGCACTTTTCTCGACGCCCGAGATAAGAACGCGGCTCGCCGCACATGCCGCATTTTTCAGGACATTCACGCCGGCATGAGAGAGCACTCGCTCGTCTTTCACAGCGCGTCCATGCCGGTCTTTAGGCGTCGCCTACATACGGTCGCCAAGCTCATGCCATGCTTGAAGAAGCTCATCATCGTATTCAAAAATCTGGAGGGGCTCACGGACGTCAAGCACCTACATGCAGATGATTTGGACGTCTTCCCAGCAGCATGCGAAATAGAAGTGGCGTTCGAGTATTGCGACGAGGCGTTCATGACGAGCATCTTAAACATCTCGGCATGGCGCATCTCGTTTGCCTATCTTTGGTTTGACAATCCCACAGAGACGCCGGTCTTGCCGGAACTTCGAACGGCGCTAACAGGCACGAAGCGCAAACAGGCACCGGGAGCCGCAGAGGGGTTCCGGTTCTCGACGCGCTTCAACAGCAAACAGGCGCCGTCCTTGCTCGGAGACCCGGCCATTTGCGCGCTCGTGCACGCGGCCCACTATGTCGTGAACGCCCACCACTTTCTTACGCAATATAGCTTCATGGAGGCGCCCCACGTCATCGACATCCCGCGATGCATTCCGCAAGTCTTCTTGGAGCTGCTGCATTACAACGTCCTTGTGGCCCACCCTGAGCGCGTGACTTATGTTTCGTTCATCGCGCAAGACTTCAACGCCAACGACATGATAGAGACCAACCGTGACCGTCTCATGTCGTGGTTCAATCCCAAATGCCTCTCCGTGACCGCGCTCGAGGGCGTCGACATATACACCTTGTCGTTCTCCAACATTCGGTCGGCGTCCTTTGCGCGGCACATCTTTGAGACGCTGAGGACCATGCGGAGCCACGCCATCGTACGCATCTACAACTGCCTCCAATCGAATTGTATGTGCCTCTTGCAACAATTCCCTGACGTCTTTGTCGTTCTTGTGGCAAAGACGGACCACAGCTATCTCATAGGACGGCTGGTCATGCACTTCTTGGGGCCAATAAACAAGCGCTTGCGCATGGTCGTCGACGAGTCATACACCCCACTCGAGGAATGGGTGGATTTGAGCACTCCGAGCGAAATATTCGAGGTCCTGCCCGCCGTCCTTCGGGATGACTGGTACTGGGTGCAGTTTTTGGGGCCAGCGCATTAAAAAATGACTCACGGCTATGCTTACACAACACCTAACACTCAAAGAAGAACGCTCACTCGCACCCAAAGAAGCTCACACCATGGGCAATTGCCAGAGCGCCATTGCGAGAGCGCCGCCGCCTGACTGCCCCACAACCGAGTGCTTCATGTGCTGTCACGAGGCGTCTCCTGCTGTGACGCTCGATTGCGGGCATGTATGTCATGTACCATGCATAGCCGCATGGTGGATTCAGGTGCCCACCCAATCATTAAAATGCCCGCTGTGCATGCAAGAGAGTGATGATTGCTTTATGGAGCTCGACACGGATACACGCATCCCTATAGGCTTCTATAGGAAGGAGTACATCGGTCGCATACCTGTTGTGAAAACGCGAGCAACGTTCTTCGTGAGCATAAAAGACGAGGCCGCCCGCAACCTGGCTCAGAGTGCGACGCTCAGTGTGTGGACCAAGCTACTCGAGGGTGCTTCTTTGGGCCAGGCACCAGTGTCCCATGAACGAGACATTGCTTTGTAACACTTGAGCAAATCCAGTAGTCCCAGTATTATTTTTGCAATCGACGCTACAATGCAGACCGTCAACACGAGCCACCTCATTTGCGCGGCGGAGTACTTGGGTACCCGGATTCTGCACAGGAACGAGGGCAAGCAGGCGCTCGTGCTCAGCGACAACAGCTTCATCGACAAGTTGCAGCTTCACGAGCTCAACCGCGACATTGACGCCGGCTGGGTACAGGCAATGAAGAACGAAATTTTGAAGAACGTTCTCTCGGGAGAGGCTATGACGCTCACCGTCGTCATTGACGTCCGCGAGGTCCAGCGCTACATAAGCTGCGACATCAACGGAGAGGACGGCGAGATTGGCGACGAGCCCGACTTCAAGGCGTTCATCGTGGACGGTCAGCACAGGTGGATGGCCATGAAGGAGCTCGTTGTTGAGATGCCGTCTATAAGCTTTCCAATCTACATTATGGTCTACATCGTGGAGGACGATGACGAGCTTACCATGCGTCTCAACATATTGAACAAGCGCAAGGAGTTTACGTCCGACGATTCGGCGGTGGTGGAGCTCAAGCGCCGCTTCATTGCGGTGCTCATACGGGCGGCAGGCACCGAGCATCGCCGCCGTCATTGTGTACGGAACGCCGTCAAAGGATTCGAAGGCTGGATGTTCAAGCAGAAGAAGAAGGGCTTGAGCGTCACGCAATTGAAGTCCAAGTTAACAGAGCACTACATGGACACTACGTTCCGTAAGATATCGAGCGAGTACGAGGGCTTCTGGGAGGACCAGAAGATTGCGTCGCCCAAGCTCGTGACGCGCATGCTGGGGAAGGTCGTCATGGCGAGCAAGCTCTACCAGCTGTCGGACGAGTCGCACGCTTGGATGAACAAGCTTTGATAAACAAGCTTTGATGAACAAGCTTTGATAAACAAGCTTTGATTGAACGGTCCGGCCCTAAACCACATAACCAATTGAGTGAAATGGTGTGGATGTGTAACTACTGATTAGAGCGTTCTGGGCATTCTGGGCATTCTGGGCATTCTGGGCATTCTGTATTTGGCCGTTAGTTACGGCGTCTTGCCATAGCTGTGCGATGTGGGGAATGTCAGTATCGTCAAGAATCACGATGGCCCCACTCATAGAAAGAGCATTCCGGAAATCACAGGTCGCCCCATCGATAGAGTGGTCACCGTCAACGTGAACCAAATCAAACGTGCCAGTATGCGGAAACACACGTTTGGAATCGCCTTCGATGAAAGTAAGCCTATTCGGGAATAGCTCTTGTACCAAATTTACACACCATTTCACATAGGGGTGTATGCATATATCAATTGCGGTTACATGGACCGCCGGATTTGCTAGTAGCATAATCATCGTGCTAAAGCCAGCGTTGAATCCAATTTCAAGAACTCTGCCCGATTTCGCTGCACGCGCAGCGGTAAACAAATTGTAGATTTTCGGGATGTATTCATTGCAAGACAGAATGTTGCCTTCAATATTGTCGAACTGGTCAAGGTATGGCTTAATGATTTGATAAGCGATGTGAATTAGACGCTTATACGCCTCTTGAAACTCAACGTCGGGGGACGTCATTTGACGCATTTGACGACATTGCTTTTAAATACTTTTTTGAGTTACATAGGCAAAAATAAGAACTATTCAAGAAACAGTGACCGTTCGCGACCGTTCAAGCGTCCCGAATGAGGTGCCGCACTCCCGCCAAGTCCATCTCGGCGATGCGGAGATACTCTGGCTTACCGTTGGGCATCATGCGGCGCACAATGTATGGGAGGCGGCCTTCGCGCAACTCCCTTAGCGCCACGCTCCGCAGCTCCATGTTGCCACGGATGCGAAAGTCCGCGGGCAGGTCCACCAGCGGTGGCGCGCCCTTGGACAAGTGCATCGTGCGTAGCGAAATCATACTTGTGAACTCATACTTAGTCATGATGCTGTTGGAGTAGCGTTGGTTTACATCGTCGAGCAAGGCCGCGACCCGTTCGACATCATCGACGACTCCAGTCATTCTTGTGCTAGCGGGCACCCGGCTCTATTCGTCGCGCTCTCTACTTCTAAATGCTGTTCATTTTTTCGGCTGTTTCGACTCCTCCCGGTCCAGACGCCAGAAATGGCCGCAGTAGTCGCAGCAATACAGGTACTTCATGTGAATAGGATGGTACTTCACGTAAAGCACTTGCGGCTTGTCCTTGGGCCCGGTGCACGTCGGACTAGGGCATGGCATGGACGGGTCGCACACCCGCGGAAGGGTCGGGTCGCACCGCAGGTAGGGCGTCTGGTGCTGCAGATACAGCAGGTCGTCGTCGGCGTACAACGTCTGAGTGACCCGAAAGGCGCCGCCCTCGTGAACTTTCTCGAAGCCGCACGCCTTGCAGTACTTGATGAGGCGCGGGCCGCCTGCACCGGCACCGGCATCACTCCCGGCGTCCGACCCAGCATCCGACCCAGCGTCCGACCCAGCATCCGTCTCCTCCTCGGCCCGCAGGTAGACCATGTTGCGACATGCATCGCAGAACTCCATGGTCGGGTTGGTCGCGTACGTTACTCTAAACTTATATGCTGTATTATCCTTTTTTGCTTTCCGCTTAAATGGCTTAAAGCGACGAGACTGCCTTTCCCTTAGAGGCTACTAGCATTGATGCTCTACATTCACGGGATTCATACATCAGCCTTGCGTCTGCGGCAACCGGCGTTCCACCAAGTCATACAAACGGTGCGACTCGCGGCGCAAAAGGCTGGCTTTGAGGTTGTGCCGCGCTTGGTGCTAAGCCCCAACTCACAAGATATCCAAGGCGCATTGAAGAACTATGAAGGACGGATTGACTACGCAAAGCCTGCATTCACAAATGCAGACGCGAAGCCGGCCGCTGCCGATGCTAGTGCCACCACCATTCTTGACAGCATCCACACGCTCAACCTGCAAGAGATATCGAACCTCGAGAAACATAGAAAGGCATGGGCGTTCGCGGCTTCTGCGGCTGCCGGGTCGCTGCATGTGGTTCTCGAAGACGACGTCACGCTCCTTGGCGGGGCAATGTCTGCGATGTCCCTGCAGGAGGCGCTCGAGTTCGCAAGGACGGCCGGCGGCGGTCTGACGCCTCTCTGCACCGTCGCACGGCCCCTCTGGCTCAGCAAAGAGGCCTACGTCATCACGCCGCAAGTCGCAACCAGTCTGCTGGCAGATACTCAAAAAATCAAGTTCAACGCCCGCGGCGCCCTTTCGTGGTGGGCCGCCCAACACCCGGCCAACGTGGCGTACCTTCCGCAACGCATCACGCTCGACGGCAGCAAGCTGGGCCTCTGCCCGTCCGCGATTCACACGCACAATCCCCTGATTTTCAACAAAGAGTACACAGAAATGCTTGAGCTCGCGGCAACCCCCGGGAAGTGCGATGCCGCATCCTTGGCAAAGTACGAAGCGTCCTTGGGGAAGACGGCCACGCCCTCGCCCGACTACTTGCATTTGCTCGGCATCCTCTATCATCGTGCCGGCAACTACGCGAGAGCACGCGACATGTTCGTCACGGCCATACGCGAGCTCGGCAGGCAAGGCGGCGTCCTAAGCACAAACAGCGAGCTCCTGATGAACGCCCTGAGCGTCCATAAACATCTGCAGTCCGACCTGGCAGAGGCCGTTCAACAACCGTCCAAGTATGTTAAGATGAGCCCGGCGCCCCTGACTTGCTAATAAGCTGTTGCTTCTTGATATCCGCGAGGAGCTCGCGCTTTAGGACGCTCATGTTGGCGCGTATCTCTGCGAGCGTCCCGGCCCGCATGGCATCTGATTTTTCTTGCATCATGGCTACATGACGGCTTTCGACGGTCTCGTACATGCGCTCAATGCGGTCCATCACGCCCACCATGCGCTCCATGGCGGCTTCCAATGTTTCCATGCGAGCCTTAAGACGGTTGAATTCCAAAGTGCTCATACTTACCTCTATACTTGTATTGTGGTTGAAAAATAATGAGAGAGAGAAACGTGTTTACCTCTTTACTCTTCGTCGGAAGGGGCGGG
>Ga0209768_10001865_pt1 | contig 13281 bp, 5 predicted proteins | sample LauGreSBDMM110SD_3_FD_187564 | JGI IMG/M metagenome (GOLD analysis project Ga0209768, IMG submission 187564) | Freshwater lake microbial communities from Lake Michigan, USA - Sp13.BD.MM110.SD (SPAdes) (version 2) | ecosystem: Environmental > Aquatic > Freshwater > Lake | place: Lake Michigan... | reverse complement strand
TCAACACCAAAAATAAGTGTTTTAACAAGTATAATTATTGAATAAAGGAAAGAAAAAGAAGCAACAGTTAACCCTATATAAGTCCAAATTTTCAATGGTAAAGTTGTAAAATTGAATAGTCCGTTAATAGCTAGTTTATATAAATTTAAAAAGTTAAAAGAAGTAACTCCATTTAATCTAGGAGCAACTTCGTAGGAAATATTAGTAGTTTTAAATCCTACCCAGCTATAAATACCTTTCATATATTTATTTTTTTCTGGAAGTGAATTAATGGCATTTACAACTCTTCTACTCATTAATCTAAAATCACCAGAGTTTATTGGAAGTGGATGTTCAGTTATTGAATCATTTATTCTATAGAAAAATTTGGTAAATATACTTCTAAATAAACCATCACTCTTACGATCAATTCTTGAGGCAAAAACAACATCCCAACCTTTTAAATGTGTTTGAACCAATTCACTAATGAGTTCTGGTGGATGTTGCAAGTCTGAATCAATTGGAATAACTACATCACCTTTTGCATGCATTAACCCTGCACTTATTGCAGATTCTTTACCAAAGTTTCTTGAAAAATCAATAATTAAGACTTCGGGAGTAATAATTCCTTTTAAGATCTCTAACGATAAATCGCTACTACCATCATTAATATAAATTAATTCATAAGGGCATGATAATTGATTCATTACACGAATAAGACGTTCTTGTAAAAAAGTCAAATTCTCAGCTTCATTAAAAACTGGTATAACTATTGAAATTAACATAGATTTATCTTTTCCAATCTACTGTAGGTGTAAATATTCCAATTTTTTGTAAAGGGGAGTAAGTTGTCCAGCCTGTTGGATCTGTATACTTAAGAATAATACCAATATCTTTATTGGGATCAATCTGGATTTTCAAGGATCCTGTTTTTTGAAATTTGATTGCTCCATATGAATCGGGAAGTAAAACCTCATATGATCCTTCAGTGTATGGACCAAAATTCCATTCTACTTGATCAGGAAGCCTTTTAATCTTTAAATCGATACTTAAGGGGGCATCTAGACGAATAGACTTAGTTAACAGATTTTTTGTGTTTTCAAGGTCATAAGTTTTATCCTCAATACATTTACATTCTTGACTATAAATCCAAAAATTAGTTAAAACATCTTTAATAAAAATTTCATCAGTGATAATTTTAATTTTATTTTCATGATTTAATATTATTTTCTTTAAATCGAATAATCCAGTAATAAACCATCCGGAATCTAGAATAAGTTTACTCGGATAGAAGTTAATTTCATTATTATTATCATTGATAAAGAGAGCATGAGTGTCAAATTCATTACCCATTAAAATAGCATAACCTCTGAATTTATGTGATTGATTGGCTGCCAAAGGTAGTGTGAAAGATAAAAATAATAGGAAAATAATCTTATTAATTATACTTTTATTGAAGTCAAACAAATTGAAAGCTGAGACGGAAATAAATAGACTTAAAAATGCCCAAAAAGCAAATAAATATCTGTCAGGATTGTTAATTCCTGGATAATTAATTAAAGGAGCGAGTGGTAGTAATATAAAAATACATGATATTAAAATAAATGTTATGTTTTTTGGGTTTTTATAAAAATAAAATAATGTTAAAATTAATATTGTAATTAATGGAAATAACCAAAAATTCCCGAAGATAAGATCTGGTATTTTTAAATATCCATTTAAATATTTTTCAATTTCAATACCACTGCTATTAAAGTTCCCTGTTGAGTAACCTCCAATGACAGACGGGAGCATAAAAAATCTCCACCCTGTGTAGGCTAATCCAATAATAAAATGCAGGGTAATTATTTTATAGCTTAATACTTTATTATAAAAATATATTAATAATAATATTCCAATTGAAGGAACATATATTTCTTTGGAGATGGCGGCTAAAGAATAAAACAATACTGAGACTAGAAGGTGTTTTTTATTCTTAGTGTCGGAATATTTTAGGGAAAAAATCACAGATAATAAGCAAAAAATCATTCCCTCTATGTAATGTCTGGTCATTAATTGCTCAGTCACTATATATAAAGGGGCTCCTGATATAAAAATTATAAAAAATATAAATCCTGAATATCTATTGTTAGTCAATCTTATGGTTAAATAAACAAACAAAAAGGTTAAAATAATTAAAGATAATATATGATGTAAATAAAATCCAAGTGGATTAAGTCCAAATAAAAAATAATCAATCTTAAAGGTTAAAATTAACCAAGGCGTCAAATTATTTGGTGAAAACTTTCTCCATATATCTGGATTCACGAAATTGTCCAAGGCGCTTGTATTTAAAACATGAACTAATATTTGAGTATCATCCCACCTCCAATTGGCTGATAAAAGATGGTGATTAAAACAAATAAATGTTATTGATATTAATAACAAGTACTTTAAAAGGCTATGTTTGAAATGCATTGATACTTGATTCGAAAAATATAGAAACTAAACGAATGTACATCGATAGGAAGTTGGGCACAAGTGTGTGAACCTCAACATCGTGAAGTTCAGACAGTGTTTGATTGAAAAGGGATACGTGTTGTTGAGTTGATCATTGTGTTTTCCTGAACCCACTCAGACATCACTCAGTTCCCCCAAGAACCATTGGAAATCTAGACTGACTGACACCGCGTTCCAAAGGAAAGTCCGACCCTCCGAAGCCAAGGGTCGTGGGTTCGATCCCCGCCAGCCGCACCACTTCTTCACGTTCCTCATCACACCGCTCTTCAGCGGATTAGTTTGTGGGTTGGAACTGGATTCCTTGGATTTAGCCACATTGAGACCAGTGATTTGACCCAGACTGGGGTTGGATTGGGTCGACCCATGTTGCCCCAGTTTTGGATATCCGTTGGGGCGTTTTCAACGTTCCTAGGATTTGAACCAACAGACCAGAACCAAAATCCAAGGGGGATAACAGGTCTATCTATTGATGGTTCTTAATAAGGACTCGGGAGTTATCCCCTCTAGGTCTATCAAGCCCCAGACCTCAACTAACTGGGATGTACTCAATTCCTGTCTGAGCCAGACCCACTAGGTTGATGTTGACCTTGTTGAAAGTTGTATCAGCCGCCAACCATGCCAAAGTACCTGGAGTCATTCCATCATCTAGTAGTTTGATGTAGGGTGCTTTGTCTGAATTGGAAGCCGTTGTGCCAAATACATTTTTCCAAAGAGTTGAAACAATTTGGTCATTGGTTTTCAAGTTTGCTGCATCCACTGCAAGGGATGCCAGTGTCATAGTGGACATTCCTGCATCTAACAAACTAAGTCCAATTCCAACGTATTTTTTGTTGGTTAAAGAGTCTTTGCCAAACACTGCACCTAGTAGTTTTGCAGTGGAGCCTGCGTTGCCGTTGATGTCCAAAGCCAATGAAGTGTCTTTAAACAGAACCCTATCAATATGAACCAAGTAGTCAACTTCGTTTGTAATTTTGAGGTTAACTAGTTTCCATGAGTTATCTGCAACCTTCGTTAGGGTTGAGTCTTTGATGCTGTTTGATGTCGTAAGAGTTGAAAGGTCAAACTCTCTTCCATCAAATATTTGACGACCCAACTCTTGATGGAAATTCACTGGCTTTGTTGCAGTGACAGGAGGTAAGGTAGAACTAACAATGCCCTTGTTAAGCAGCACTGCTATCAGGTTGTACAGACCACGAGAAGAATTGTCAGCAGAAAAAGTAGCAATATCATCGTATCCATCGCCGTTGAAATCTCCTCCTACATACCCACCATTTAGACCGTAATACGATGGTTTCGAGTAAGAGCTTAGACTTACTGGAAGATAAACCCCATTCTCATTAATAAAAAAACTACTAGATTCAGTAAGACCAATTTTGAATGGATCTTCTTCATTTTTAACAGAGTAAATCAAATCTTTAACACCATCGTTATTAAGATCAACTCTATAAACTGGTCCTGTGAACCCCTTGCTATATTTGTTTGAATATTGATTGGGAAAAAGCTTGTCTGTGACGTCAATGAACTTATTGTCTTGAAACTTTAAGATTTGAAAAGCCGACTGGCTTTGAGCTATTGTGTAGCCAATAAAAATCTCATCAATACCATCGTCATCTAGGTCTACAAAATTGACGATTTGCGGAAATGTTTCGGTAATCTTCGCACCAGATAGTTTTTCGAATTCAGCAATCACAGAACTAGTTACCCAACTTTTCCCTAGAAGTTGCCAATCGTAAGTGTTGATGTCCCAAGAGGAGTTACCAAACGCAAAAGCAATTGACGGGTTGCTTACATCGAGCTTTGGAGTGCTCTGTGAAAATATCGTGAAAGCATAGTCTGTGTAGCCGTCATTGTTGATATCACCGATAGCTACATTATTAATCTGATAGTCTTTAATTGCTGTTGGTGAAGCTGTACCCGACACAGTGAAGGTCCCGTCAGGATTTTGTGTTCTAGATACTCTGGGACGACCTTCTCTACTAGCGCTGTACTCAGAAACAGGAAAGATGTCTAACAAAGGATCAAAGTTAGTGAATCCCGTGTCACCTGAATGGAAGTAGCCATCAGGGAGATTGAGCATGCTTTGGTTGACCGTAAAACCATTGCCTGCGTTATTGATCAACAGAAGCACTTCATCGAAGGCGTTCCATTTGGGACCAAGCGTTGCTTCTTTCCATCCGTGTGATGCTGGGAAGTAAACAATATCTTTAAATCCATCTCCATTGACATCAACAATTTGAGCTTCACGTGCAGACCTTTGTTCTGCATTCCCAGTTATGCGGGTTTCTTGACGAAAAGTACCATCTCCGTTTGAGATCAATATCAAAGGTTTTTGGACAATTACATCCATAAAAACAACGATCAGGTCATCTAGCCCATCGTTGTTTAAATCCCCAACAGCTCTAATACTTTTTACAGACTCTTCTTCGCCAGCAAGGTTTGCTCTTAGGACACCTGATGTCCAAGCTGGTAAATCAGGAAATCTAAATCCAATCAAAAGATCAAAGTTGTCTTTTATAGTAAAGGAAGATTTTGGATCCATTAGTTGGTCTTTTAGTTAGGCAATGGTGGATTAAAAATATTTCTAATAACTATAGCCGTTACCTGTTGTTCATTCACTAATTCCAATGGACCCTCTCTGCACCTCATTTGATTTAAGTGGTGCCAGTGAATTATTTCAGTCCAGATGAACTCCAAACTTTGATCTCGATCATTCAGGATCAACACGGACTCAAGTTGACCCGTCAACAGTTCACAGACATCTCATTCGATCTGTTTGAGGACATCTCTGGTTTAGAAGGAGTCGATCCTGAACAAGCCATGGAAATCATCAACACTCTATGGAGCGTCTACTGTGAATACAAACCGTGAAACTCAATTGATTCCATCTCCCATCAATCCATCTTTGTACATGGATGCCATCAGGATTGGTCAACAGGTCCTACTGGAACAAGGATCAAAAGCGTCAGCTGCAATGGAAATCTTCAAGATCCTCCAGGATGAATCAAGAGAAGTCGTCCTTCAAGCGTTCATTGAAGGCGCCAACATCACACCAAAGGGAAGTCCAACTTACTTCTACAACGTCACTCGGAAACTGAGGAAACAAAAAGTAGTTGTTTGAATCCTTATCAACATCAATCAGTTGGGATAACGGGTTGGGTTTCTTTAAAGAATACAGAAAAATCCGGTTCGTTATCCCAAACAATACTTCTGGACTGAGTGGGTGGAAACACCCACTCCAACCGTCAATTTGATTGACGGTTGAGACTTGGAATCCTCAAATTAAACCACTGGTAAGTACTCAATACCAGTTTGAGTCAGACCTACTAGGTTGATGTTCGTCGTATTGAAACTTGTATCAGCTGCAAGTACAACCAGATCACCTACCTTCATTCCATCAGTCAACATCTTGATGTAGGGAGCCTTTATTGCCGTGGTTGCATCAGTTCCAATTACGTTTTTCCAAAGAGTTGAAACTACTGCATCGTTGGTTGTTGCACCAACTGCTGTCAGAGCCAATGCTCCTAAGTCTGAGTAACTCATTCCTTTATCCAAGTAACTCAAACCAAGTCCTACAAACGTAGGGTTTTGAACTTGTGTTTTTCCTAAAACAGCTCCAATCACCTTCGCTGTTGTTCCTGCGTTTCCATTCAAATCAATCGCTACAAACTTGTCACTGAATTTGAGACGTTCAACATTTGTTAGCGTGTCTGTTCCGTCTGTCGTTAAATCACTTGTGACTACAACAGATGAGGTTCCAATTGAAACTTTGTAACTCTTAGCGGTGCCTGTGAAAATTGTTGTATCAATTCCAGTACCACCGTTGATCGTATCGTTACCACCGCCTCCTGTAATTTGATCGTTACCTGCTCCACCATCTAGAGTTTCTGCTACGGTGTAGCCAATGATGATGTCTGCTTCAGGACTACCAATAACCTTTTCAAGGACTGTATCTGGATAAATGGTGACTATTGCAGAGCCATCACCGTCAGAACTTAATGATCCATTTGTAGCGCTATTAAAAATGTATTTAAATTTTTCACCGCCAATGGGTCCTATGCCCCACCCTGATAGATCTACTTTAACCCCACCTTTCCAATCGGTGGCATCGATAGTATCAGTACCGCCGTTGTCAACAATCAGGAATGGTGCGTATCCGTATATGTCCCACTGACCTGTTTCAATTTTATTTAAAGAATCTTGTTTGCTTGTTGTTGAAAGACTTGAGTCGTAGTGAAGTTTAAAGGTTGTAGCTTCAGTTGACTCACGTTTACCGTAGAGTGAAAAAAGAGCTCTAATGTCTAGAGATGAGTAACTCGATTGTCTTGCATCATTAACAAAAACTCTTGCATAAGTCATCATAGATAGGCTAGATCGATCCAAGTAATCCGGAATACTTGGGGAATCATCACCTCCACCACTTGTTGCTGTAGTTATTTCACCTCTGGGGGAGGTGTGATCTAGACCGAGCGCATGTCCCAGTTCATGGACAACAGTTCCAACTCCAAATTGCCCTAGTTTGTCACTACTATATTTTGTGTTAATTTCTACAATGCCAGAATTTGAATTACCAGGGTACTGGGCATAACCAGCCGGAGTCATATTGTGGGATTCGAATTTAAATGTCGCACTTTGAGTATTTGTGGTTTCAGTAAAGGATAATGGCAATAGAGCTTGCAAAAAGTCAAAAGTCTCACGAGTTAAATTTTGAAGATAGCTACCAAGAGTCTGAAATTTATATGTTTCACCTGAAGGTATATAAGAAGGATTGCTATTGATCGAAGACTGTGCAAATGAGTATGTGAAATTGTTGCCGATCCACTTCTTCGTTCCATCTGTGATCAAAGCCTTGTAGTGCTCCTCAAGAATGACCTTTTTGTCAGGTATTGAAAGGGTATTGAAATCGACTGAAACCTTTCCGAACGCTGAGACGTCACTCAATACTCCAGCAAACGATATTTTCTCTATTGACGTAAGTATGTCTTTTTCATTTGTAATTCTGTCTGTAATGATGATCCCTGGACCATCAATCTGAATCGTGTAGTTTGAAAGAGCCTTGGAGTAGATTGCAGTGTCAATTCCAGCACCCCCGTTTAAAGTGTCGTTACCTAAGCCACCTGTCAGAGAATCATTTTCAGAACCTCCATCTAGAGAGTCATTGCCATCACCACCATCTAAAGTGTCATTCCCTGCGTATCCATATAATTTATCGTCTCCGCCTTCTCCATAAAAGGTGTCGTCTCCGTCATCTACTTCACCTTTGTAAATAGCCCAGATGATGTCGTTGCCATTGCCACCCCAAGCCAGGTCATTACCACTTCCAGCATAAATGGTGTCGTCTCCATCATCTCCGTACAGGCGGTCGATTCCAGCCCCGCCGTTTAAATTGTCGTTACCAACCCCTCCATTAAGTGTGTCATTTCCGTCACCACCACTTAGGTAATCCTCACCTTCGTTTCCTTCTAGCGTGTCGTTGCCTGCACCACCCAAAAGGTCATCTTTTCCATCTCCACCATAAAGAATATCGTTGCCATCATCGCCTTGAAGATTGTCAGTGCCAGAGCCTCCATCGAGGATGTCGTTATCATCACCGCCTCTTATTTTGTCGTCTCCTGTGCCACCGTCTAATGTGTCATTACCTGCGAATCCGTAGAGTTTGTCATTACCTGCTTCGCCATAAAAAGTATCATCTCCATCGGCTAATTCACCGGTGTAAATTGCCCAGATGGTGTCATTGCCATTCCCACCCCAAGCTTTGTCGTTGCCACTGCCTGCATAAATGTTGTCATCCCCATCGCCACCATAAATTTGATCGATACCAGCACCACCGCTTATTTCATCATTTCCTAATCCACCGATTAGTGTGTCATCTCCATCGCCACCCCTTAAGTCGTCTGTGCCGTCCCCGCCATCTAACGTGTCATTACCCTCTTCTCCATACAACTTATCGTCACCAGTGCCACCATACATCTTGTCGCTTCCTGTGCCACCATATAGCTTGTCATTCCCGCCGTCGCCGTAAAAAGTGTCGTTACCATCGTCTCCTACAGTGTTGGAAAACCTCCCCCAAATGGTGTCGTCTCCATCGCCTCCATATACGGTGTCATTGCCTAAGTCAGCTACGCAAGAGTCATCACCAGCTAACAAGTAAATCTCGTCATCAGCTTTAGTACCATCCAGTCGCTCGCCATTAATGGTGCCTGTAATTTTTCCCATGATCAATCCAACTTAAGCTATTTGGTTTATAGAAACTAACATGATCATTCTGATGTAAATATGTGACTTTTGACAGCTTTGATGTTCTCGATCTCAAGTAAATATTGAGTGTTTACACCCACTCCAACCGTCAATCAAATTGACGGTTGAGACTTGGATCCGTTGTCTACCCCTGAAATCTAGGGGATCGTGGGGGTTAAACAACCAAACCCCTCCAAAATGTCTGTCTCCAAACGCAATGGTTCCAAGTACTTCTACATCCAGTTCCAGTACAACGGAAAGACTTACATCAAGTCATCCAAGACCCCAGACAAACAACTTGCCCTGAACCTTGAAGCCCAGTGGCGTAAACAACTGATTGAACAAAACCAGTTGGGTCTTAAGTCCCCCATCGAAATCATCAAGGGGTTTCAGTTATTCATCAAATCCAAATCACACATCAAGAGTATCAAGTACACCATCCACTGGTGTGACAAGGCGTCTACCCACTTTAAACACCTTGTATACGCCCATCAAATCACGACGATTGAAATCGATAGGTTCCGTCAACTGCTCCAGTCAAACAACTATTCGAACCAATCAATCAAACACGTGATGAATCAGGTGGGAGGGATGATCAAGTACATGAGGAAACTGGGTTACCAAGTGTCTGATGTGGAAATGCCATCGATCAAATTACCCAAGGGACGCCTGAGGTACCTGTCGACTGAAGAGGAACAAAGACTTCTAAGAGCTGCTGATCCAACTCGTGAAATCAAATACGTAGCCCCCTATGACACGAGAAGGATCGACATCAAGAATCAGATGCAAGACTTCTATGACTTGTTAATCCTACTTCTGGACACAGGAGCCAGACATGGAGAGATCTGCTCTCTTGAGTGGTCCAAAATCGACCTAGAACAAAGGACCATTCAGTTGTGGAGGTCCAAGGTCAACAACGAATCCGTTCTGTACATGACTGATAGGGTCCATGAAGTCTTGACCAGAAGGTTTGAAACCAAAATCAACCAGTTCATCTTTACGAACAAGAAGGGACTAGCCAGAGGAAGTCTGACCAAGATCTTCAAAAAGGCGTTCGATCGAGCCGGAATCGAAGGGTGTTCAGCCCACACCCTTCGTCACACCCATGCCACTCGGTTAATCCAAAACGGAATGAACCTTTATGAGGTCAAGGAAATCCTTGGACACTCAGACATCAAGACCACGATGCGTTATGCCCATATCGAACAATCCAAGATCACTCAAAGGGCTATGAACGTGATCAATAAACTGAACATCTCTGCCCTCAACGATTCTCAATCACAATGACTGCCACTGTCTTTCCACCCAATACGGAGATGGATTTGGACAGGTCAGATGCCTTACCTTTGATTACCTTGATCACTTTGAAGTCTTTCTCTTGACGTAAACAGTCAATCAATTCGTTTTTGTTCTTTGGGTCTGTCAGCATGGAAATTCATCCTCCTGACCTATATATCCAATCAAACAACCTTGGAAATGAACTCACACTCCTGATCGTTGGACAACCTAATCACAAGCCCTTCCTTATCAACTTTTACAAATAACTGATCGACTTGAAGTTTAGGAAATACGTTGTTTACAAAATCAGCCACAACACGTTTGACCCTGTCAGTAGGTGGAACTTGATGGGGAATGAAGTCCTTCTTCAATCCATTTTCTACATCAGCCTTCGTACATTTAATTCCAGACTGAGTTAAACAAGTTGCAAAGTCTTGGTTCGTCATTGAAACAAATTTAAATCCAGCCTTTCGTTGTTTGAAAGCTGCACATAACATTTGACGTAACCGTTTGATGTCACCATCTTGTTTACGGATGTAACTCAAATCACTTGATGATGCCGCTGTAATAGTTTCAATGTAGGTGGACAAGTTCTGAAAATCCTCCACAGTCTTAATACACCTTGGACTGTTTCTTTGGTAGTCATCAAACTTCTCACGCATCAAGTTGAATTGTTCAACAGTGTTCCATGGTTCAGTACTGAATGCCACATGGTCATAAGTGTTTGAGTAAGTCACACCAAGGGGTCTTCTTTTCCAGTCAAATTCCATGTTGAGTCGTTTCGTAACAATCTTCTCAACAAAGTCAGCCCCTCTTTCAACCATGTCCCGTAGACCAGTTTTACCTTCAATATCAATTGCCGTATCAGGAGTTCTTTCAAAGAAGTGTCTCAGTATTTCATCGTTCTGTTCTTGAGTTTCTTCAAACTCTGGTCTTATCCAAAGTCCTCCCTTTGCCAGAAGGATGTGCGAGCTGTCACCCTTACCCTTATCTTCACCAGGGATCAGTGTTGCTTGACCTCGGGTTCTCCATCCAAGTGGGTTTCGTATTTGATGTTTCTTCTCTAAGATTTCATCGTCATTTGCCAGAAGTTTCCTTTGACGTTTATACAAACCACACAACACTCCTGATGTTGTCTTTGTTGCCTCTTTATCCGTCATGTTCGAAAGGAACCCATCTGTCGTACAACTGAAGACTATTTTGTCCTTGGGAATCGAGTTCATGATTTCACCCAATACACCCCTTACAAATGATGTGATGTAAGCAGCGTAGTAAGCGTTCGTTACTCGACTGTGTGGGAGTGACTTGGTTTCTCGATCCCTTAAGTCATAGACCCTTCGATCCTTTAAACCCTGTGCCGTCTTTCCATACGTTGAGTTACTGATCTCTTTCCAGAACAATCCACGTAAGGTTTTCTTACCAGCCTCGACCCTTTTGGAATTACATTGAATAATGAATTCCTCAAAGACACGTTTCTTTAAGTCTGTCTTAACAATGACCCCGTACTTGATTGTTAACTTCGCCCCTAATTTGTGTGCCAAATAAATTTCAGGAGAACAACAGTCACTTCTTCCTTTCAATGGAAACACAAGTCCATTTGCCGTTCGAACTGGAAGTGTTGGAAATCGGATGTGAGATGGGAATTCGAAATCAACTGTTGCAAACCCAAGTGTTTCTGGAGTGAATAGTTCAATATCTTCGGTTTTATAAATTTCTTCCCAATTGGGCATACCAATCAAGGACATAGCCGTGGGATAAGCCGATGACAAATCAAAGTCAGACCATGAGTCCTCGAAACAAGGACCAAACCAATACTGTTCATTCCTTCCACCGTGATAACAATCAATTGCAAACAGTTCGTTGTACCTTACCAGTGGTCTATCAATCTCAACATTTTTCTTTACGTAGTACCCCTTGGACTTGATGTAACTTTTATCCTCAACCAACTCCTTACCCAGAACATCCAATCTGTTGTAACCACTGTCAGTCCATTTCAATTCCAACAAATCCATACCAATACCAGTCAAAGTAATTGGAACCTTGGATTTACCAGTAACTGACTTGTACTCCTTCATCACCTCTTCGATGTAACGAACACATATTTCTGCGTCAGTTAGAGCGTACCTTTTGAACAGTTCCCATTGATCTATCCGAACACGGTCCATGTTCTTTATCATTTGTTTGTACGTAGATCTGTCTGGTGAAAGTTCAACCTTATCCACACCCACCAGTTCACCAATCTTTTTAAGACTCCTTGAGGACTGAGGGGTTAACAACATCGTGTCACGGATGTAAACCTTCAAATCAATCCCATCACCATCCATTGTGTTGACAACTACCTTCGTGTAGTTGTCAATCGAAACAAATGTGTTTCGAACTGCCGAGAACTGTCTATTGATGTCTGAAAAATCTTTAAACGCTGGGACGTCTGCCCGTGTGAAGTGACCAACCAAATAAATCTTTGAAGGAATCGATTTCAGCCCATGAATCCTTGAGCCACATGAAATTACAAACATCATGAATTCACTCAGAGTAATCCTCTCGTCCCCATCAGGACAACAGAGTCCTTGCCAAACAAATCCATCAGGTGTCTTTGCGTAGAACTGATAAGACAGGATCAATGATCGAGCCATCCCTGCGTAAATCTCATCATTGGTCACAGGTTTGTCTGGGGTCTTGAACTCCGTATCAAAACCGACCAACAAATGTTGGTCTTCCTTTTTGGACTCACCCTTTTTGGACCTTTTAGGTTTGGTCAGGTCAATATCACCATCCTCCAACCAAAGTTCCACGTGGTCTGAGGGGTTCTGGTGTTCTGGAGGTCCAATCCAAAAGTGTTTCTTCATACCAACTTTCAATCCAAGTTTTACAGCAGTAAATGTTCACCTCTTACTCCCATATGAGTGATTTACTGTACTCTTTCTGATAAAAAGTACAGTAAAAGTTGTATATGGGAGTAGAGGTTAAAGATTTACTGTAGGTATTTAGAGTATGGGAGGATGTTTTGGTCGGGTGATGGGGGGAAACCCCATAAAACCAATGATTTCACAATGTGGAATAAATCCTAAAGGACGAAGTCAAACGGGGTTGTGAAACAACCCCGTTTGGAGTCTCTGGAACTGCCTGGAATCCTGTGTAAAACGGTCTTAGACAGGTGTTACAGAGGGTCACAGTAGAAAACCTCAAGATCTGTTTGTAAAGGGTCTAGAACCTGAATTGTGATATTTAATTAAGTGATTACTTACTAACTTAACTAGGTGTTATTCAGAGTCTGAAATAGAGGAGTGGAGG
>Ga0209768_10001861_pt1 | contig 13304 bp, 9 predicted proteins | sample LauGreSBDMM110SD_3_FD_187564 | JGI IMG/M metagenome (GOLD analysis project Ga0209768, IMG submission 187564) | Freshwater lake microbial communities from Lake Michigan, USA - Sp13.BD.MM110.SD (SPAdes) (version 2) | ecosystem: Environmental > Aquatic > Freshwater > Lake | place: Lake Michigan... | reverse complement strand
TTGCAGCTACATAATCTTTTACTGCCTTTTGTGTCGGAAATAAAATATCACTTGGAGTTGTTCCACCTAAATCAACAGCTGTAGATTTATTTGATATATTTTCCTTTAGTGCTAAACTTGTGGATACATCTGTTGCGTTTGCTTTAAGTACAACGGAAGCTGCAGTTGCTAATAAACTTAAATCCTGATCTCCTGTATTAGTTCCTGTAATCGCAGCTAATTTTGTTTTTTCTGTAGTTGTATAATCGTTGGTAGACAATTCTTTACCTGTAACCTTATCTACTTTAGTCCCTAAACTTGTATTAACATCCGATGTATTCGCTTTTAAAGCAAGCGAAGTTGTAACATCCGAAGCATTTGCTTTTAAATCTATTCTGTTTGATAAAGTTGATGTATCCGCTTTATTTAACTTTAATACCAAGCCACTTGTTACATCTGTTGTGTTTGCTTTTAAATTTATTCTGTTTGATAAACTTAGCGTGTCCCTAGCTATTCGACTACTTAACATGACAGCGGTATCTGATATCTTCAATTTAGTCAGTAAAGAAGAGTCTATGTAGGTTTGCTTTGTATACTTACTCGTATCTGCTGCATTTAATTTTAAATCAAGTGCAGTTTGAGTTAAGGTACTAATGGGTTTATTTAGGTCTGATGTGTTGTTTACATTATTTAAGGTCAATGACGTCTTTAAACCTGTTAAACTATTCACACCTGTTCCACCTAATGTTACAGGAACAATTCCTACTATATTTTCAGCATCCACACTTTTCGCAAACTGCGCATAGGCCACATACTGGAACTGGGTTGTACCCATCGTAATAAAATTAGTTCCCGCTGCTGCGTCCATTTCAATTTTTAAAAACTTAGGCGTTAGTTTCCAATTAATAGTAGTAAAGTTTCCTAGTGTACTTATTGCACCGGTGTCTCCAATCACTGCTGTAAATAATCCCTGTGCATTGGTGGTAACTTTTCTGTTTTCGGTGTATTCTACGCTACCTGTTGCACTACCTTGTAGGATACTTAATTTGATCGTAATGGCTTGTGATGCCAATATCACATTATTAGTTGTTCTAGCTACCCCCTGAAAATTTAATCCAGTTTGAGTATGCGCCTTGATCATTACTAGTGATAATAAGATAAGAAATAGAGTACGCTTTATAATATTATTTGTTATCATAAATTATAGTTTAATGATTTTGTAAATGCCTGTTTTAGTATTTCCATTACTTGGTTTAAAATATACTTTCATATAAAATACACCTGATGGATAATTTTCCATTAAAATGTCCTTGTCATAACTGCTGAATATGGTACCCGCTTCCTGTGTAAATACAATAGACGATTTAGCATCTATCAGTTGAAATGATAAACTACCCGCTTGGTTAAACCTCGCTTTAATGTGTAGTAGATTAGTGGTGGGATTAGGGCCGATAGTAATTTGAGTACCAAACACCGCTGGGCCATATTCATTTATGGCTGTCACAATACTCGTCATGGGTTGTAATACTCCAGTATTTAATGAATAACCTGAGACAAGAAAATTGGCAATAGAAACCGACTCCCCCATATTCCATTCCATGGCACTAGAATACCCACCCCCATTGTTCATAGCATGAGGTGTGATTGTTTGACTATAAAGTTTATTTACAGTCAATAAACTAAATAAAAAAAATAAAGAGAATAGGATTTGTTTCATTACAGTATAAAATTTTATTAATTTATACTATAAGAATTATAGGATGTTATATAAAGTAATGACATTAAATATAAGAATAATATCATAGAATAATTACTACCCCCCCACCAAAAACATGTAGCAGCATCCGTAGCTACTACCCCCTATTTAAACCCATTTGGGGCTTATATGACAAGAAAAGTATAATTATAACTACTTTATATCTGATGAATTAGGTGGTTTGAGAGGTGTTTGAGTTAAGTTAGAACTCACCGTCCGGTCCGCAAAAGCCCTTAACTTTCAATAAGTTAGGGGCTTTTTTGATGCCTGTAGCAGAATGGTAGCTACTACCCCCTATTTTACCCCTTATTGAATTTGCAACTGATAAGCTACTACTGAATTTTTTAAAAAAGTAGGGACGTAAATGATTTTATTTTTTGCGTCATAACCAATATCGGCGCTGTTTATTTTTTCGGATCTCGTATCAAATAAAGTTATTTTTTGTGTCCCTGCTGCAACAAAATAAACAATGCCATTCCAGCAGCTTACAATGTATTGGTTGGGGGCAACTTTTTCAATACCGTCGGTGCTTGGATCCATGCCATCCATTATTTTAGAAATAGTGCCACCTGGTGTTAAAGATAGTAATGAGCCTCTGTCTAAAATTAATAGTTGGTCGTCGATGCTTAAAAGTCCATTGGGTCCTTGCAGGTTTTCAGCTTCTATGGTTACCTTGTTGTTTTCATAACGGTGTACTTTTCCCGTTCTGCTATCAGATACAAAAACAGCACCATTTTTATTGACGGTAACATCATTTAAAAAAACGGACCCTTCTACCTTAATTTTATTTTTTATGACACCTTTTTTAATGTCAATCACAATAAGTTCTGTAAGGTCTGCTACATAGAGTTCTTGTTTGTATTTGGCCATCCCTTTCGGTGCATTTAATCCGGTAATCCAATCCAAATTAATAGGCGTGCCTGTTTTTGATAATTTACTAATACTTCCTTTGCCGTCTTTGCCATTAGCAGCGCCGTCAATATTTGAAACCCATAAGCAGTTTTCTTTGTCATCTACTAACACTGATTCTGGAACTTTTAAAATCGTATCGGTAGCCCATAATTTTTGAACGGTTGCTATTTGTGCGTTGATGCTAACTAAAGAGAAACATACAAACGCCAGGGAGGTCATTATTTTTTTCATAGGAAAGATTTATGTAAGAAAGTTAAATATACTGTCAAAACTAACAAGAAAAATATAATTATAACTCCTTTATATCTGATGATTTAGGTAGTTGGAGAGGAGTTTCAGAGGATGTCAATACCCTATTTTAAAGCGATTTTAATACCCTTATTTTAATTCAAAATTTGAAGGAAACATTCCCTTTTTAAAAAGCCCATACCCAAACATTTTAGGATTATAATCACTTATAAAATCTACATCAGCTTTTACAGGTATCTGCATTTCCATTCCAATGGCCCAAAAACATCCATTAACAATTAACCTGCGCAAGTCTTCATTAAGTAGATCGATAGATGCTCCCATTGTTGTAGAAAAGACACGCCCCATGACTCCGTTAGAACCTGTATATGATTTTGTCCATGCAACCGGCATGATCGATTTTTTTAGATTTATAGGAGATTCTGGTGTCATGCCATTTGAGCTTTGACCATATATGAGCACATTGGCATTCCCAAGGTCTCTTACTGTATAAACATCAGTGGGAATCCAGATATCCGAAACACCATTAAGAATAGGGTTCTTTTTGTTCTGTTCTATTCCGTTTACAACACCCCTTGTGCCTTCTTGTGTATGATTACCATGATGACTAATCCATGTCTCTCCAAGTATTTGTCTTCCAAAACCATCCTCCCACCCATTCACCTTACTTCTGAAATCGTATTTGGCATAAGGACTATTTTTATTCATCTTATAATTAAATGCATGTGTTGCCGTACGAAGCCCCACTACTGGTTTTCCTGCCTTAATATATTCATCGATGTACTTCATTTGGGAATCAGGAAGCTCTCTGAACCTAGTAAGAATCACCAGTAAATCTGCTTTTGCTAAATGTTCGAGCCCATTGATATTAGATAGGTTCAAAGGATCAATTTCTCCTGTTTTGGGATCAGATGAAAAAAGAACCGTACAGGAAAATCCATATCTCTTTGCCAATATCTGTGCTAACATAGGCAAGCCTTCCTCTGAGCGATACTCTTCATCACCACAGACAAATACGATACTCTTTCCATTACCAGGTCCTTCAAACCCATTATATTCGACCCATTGTTTAACTGTTTGAGACTGTGATGCAATACTGCTAAATACAAGAAGTATTATTAACAGAAAGTATTTTAATTTGTTTTTCATATAATGATTTTAAAAAATTTAGCTTGCACTTTTATTTGTAATGGGCAATTAGGATTCAATATTTTATGTTCTTGGGGTATTCTAAAGTTAGCTATTAAAATAATAACATCATCTAGTAGAATCTTTAGCTACTCCCCCGCCTATTTAACCCCATTTGGGGCTATTATGACAAGAAAAGTATAATTATAACTACTTTATATATATTGAATTAGATGGTTGGAGAGGCGATTGAGATAAGTGAGCACTCACCGTCCGGTCCGCTTTTAAAATAATTAAAAACTTGATTATCAAGATTTTTTTAAAGCTAGTTGTACTACTACACTTTTTATTTTTATTTTGAACAGTATTCTGTCAATAACGTAAATTGTTGCTTGAATAAATCAACTAATATGAAAGGAATATTAATAGCATTGGGGATGATCCTACTCAATTTAACCATGGGTTGCTTTGCACAAGTTAAGGAGCTCAACAATCCCTTTTATTGCTTTGGAAATGTAATGAATCTTCCCAATGCACCTAAAAGTTTTGAGGAACAAGCAGCATTGGTAAAAAAAATTGGGTATAAAGCTATTTCGGGCAGTGGTGAAGTAAATTATTTCGAGTTTCGAAAAGCCCTCGATCAAGAAGGATTAAAATTGCCAGAAATTTACATTGAATTAAACATTGACCAGGGGATTGCCATCGGCGAAACAAAACTAAAAAAAATTATCAGGGATGCTAAAGACCGCGATCTGATAATTACATTACCCATAAGTAGTAAATTATATAGGAACAACCATTTGGAAGGTGACTTGAAATTAGTTGAAATACTTACAGCATTGGCAGATTATGCTTCTATCTACCATGTTAAACTTGCTATCTATCCTCATTTTTCAAATTACTGCGAATCCATTGATCATGCTTTGAAAATTGCTTCAATGGCTGGCCGATCCAATATTGGAATAGTTTTTAATCTCTGTCATTTCCTTAAGGTTGAAGGACAGGATCAAATCGAGGAAGCGGTAACCAGGGCCATGCCCTATTTAATGATGGTTTCAATCTGTGGCGCTGATTCTGGCGATACAAAGAATATGGATTGGAATAGGCTGATACAACCCCTTGGTTCTGGAAGTTTTAATACCTACGATTTCGTTAAACTGTTAAAAGATAAGGGCTATAATGGAATATTTGGATTGCAATGTTACAATATTAAAGTAGATGCCCAGACGGCACTTATTCAATCACTCGATACCTGGAATAGTTTTAAAAGAAAGTATGCTGCTGAAAAGAATACTAATTTAACTGTTAAAATACTGCCCCCTATTTAAACCTTTTATTCTCTGACAAATCTAACATCCAAACTAACCCCAATGATTTTAAATAAATTTAGATTAATGCTACTATTTATAGCATTTTTCACATTTGCCTGTGATAAATCAAGTAACAACGCTAGTATCACAACTCCAGCAACTGCAAATACCGATGATTCAGTTATAATCGAAGTAAATCCAACTCATTTTTTAACCGCTGGTTTAACAGAAAGTATCACTAAGGTTAGCCAAACGCTAGCCGATGGATCGAGCGTAATGTGTTATAAAATTGTTTCAAATAATACCCCATCTGATCATACCCAAGGCCCTTGGTGTCCGACTAATATAAATGATGGCATTGATAAAGGCGGTATTTGGTTTGAAGGGGGTAAATTATATGATGTAGATGGTCCGTTTGTTAAAAATTTAGCCACTTTTTATTCAAATACTACTTGGAAGCTATACAATACAACCACTGGCGCAATCAACGTTACCGACACAAAGGCGGCTTGTGAAGCTGCTGCCAGACCTAATGTGGATCCCATGTATAAAAACTATTGTGTGCAATGTCTTCCGTCTTATTTCCCAGGAATTAAAAAAATATATTATATCCCAGTGAAGCCTGTTAAATCAACAAACACAGTACCAATTTTGGGGATGGGCGGTGTTGTAGGAATTGCATTTAACGGCATTAATTTTGATCCCCCTGCTCCTACGCAAGCCATCTTAGGTGCTTATACTTTAGCGCCATTTGATGATGCAGGAGGACATGTAAATGGAGCTACTGGATATCATTATCACGCAGCAACAGGAAAATCTACAAAAATAAAACAATCCGATGCGCATGCAGCAATGATTGGATACGCAATGGATGGCTATGGTATATATGAAAATTTAGATGAAGCGGGAAAAGAAAGCACAGGTCTTGATGCAAGCAGAGGCCACTATGATGCTAAAAGAGGCTATCATTATCATGTTGCAACAGCTGGATCAAATAGTTTTATCAATAGCTTCAGAGGTGTGCCTGGCAAATTTTCGGTTACATTGTAATAAACCAAACATTCATGCTTAAAATAGGGTGTTTAACATTATTGCTACTATTTGTAGTAAATGGATATGCACATAACCCGCAGGTATCCACTATTTCAATTATTCAAAATGAAAATAAAAAGTGGTCTGTATTTGTAACTGCACCCTTATATACTTGTCAATTAGCTATTAAAGAAAAATACCCTGAAATGAATATGGACAGTATCCGTCCATCTGAAATGCAAAAATTAATTCTGGATTTAGTTAAAAGCAATTTGAAATTTAAAGGAGATGCCGTTTTAAAGTTGACTAATGATAAAGTCCAATTAGCGCATGAAACAAGCGTTTTTTTTGACATCAGCAATGAAGATTTTTTGCCAACAGCAATTTCATTTAAGGCTTTTAGCCAATTGTATAACCATTTTACTTTATTGAAAATTATCAGTAAAACAGAAAAAGAAATAACTTATATTTTAAATACAGAGAATACATTTCAGTACCCAAAGAAAAATGAAACTTATTCTCAACCAATCTATTTGTATTTAGCAATAATCCCAATATGCATTATACTATTGTTTTTCTTCAAAAAATATTACAATAAAAGATATTCCAATTAAAATACCATTTAATCTGAGGGTATTATATTCATCATTAGCGAATAATTATGACTGCGCTTTTAAAAGAATAGTAATTACTCAAATTTTTATACCTAATTGTTACGGTAAATAGTTCTATTTTCATTATTTTTAATCATTACAACTTATTCTTCCATTCAACATAAAGTAAAATATGAAAAAAATCATATGCTTCCTAATCGCAATTTTTGCAATTTCTAAAACTAACATCGCCCAATCGAAAGATTTAAGCATTATCAAGCAAAGAATTGTCACTGAACTTTTACAAAATAAACCTTCAGACAATCAAGTGGAAACTATTCTATCTAAAATGAATGAAGATGGTAGTTTTAATGATATTAACTATTCAGACCTAAGCACCACCGCAAGTTTCCCCCACGGAAGACATACCAATGATTTAGCTTATATAGCAAAAGCCTATAAAAACAACGCCTCCGTTTATTATAAAAGTCAAAAATTAAAAGATGCCATTATAAGTGGCCTAAACTTTTGGGTTCAGAAAGATTTTGTGGGCGATAACTGGCATGACAATCAAATCACCACCCCTACTAATATAATGAACCTAATGTTGGCGATTGGGGATGAGCTACCCAAGGATTTAGTAGAAAAAGCACAACCCATGATTGGCAGGGCAAATATGAAAGCTTCTGGCGCGCGTCCTAGTGGGGACCGAATTGTTATTGCAGGCATTCTAGCTAAAAACTTATTATTTAATAATAATGATAAATTATTTGACTCTATTATTAATATCATTCAAGGAGAGATGAAGTTTGCTAATGGTGAGCGAGGCATTCAACAAGATTTCAGCTTCCATCACAGACCTGATCGCGTGAACAATACCGACTCCTATGGCTACGGGAAATTCGCTAATGCCTATGGCGAATGGTCATCGTATGTTGCAGATACAAAATATAAATTCTTAAAAGAAAAAATGAACTTACTGGTTGATTATTATCTAGATGGCATATACAAACAAATGGTTTATGGCGTATATGAAGATGTCGGTGTAAGAAATCGCGATATAACAAGTAAAAGAAACGGTGTAGAACGTAAAGGAACTCTTGAAATTGAAAGAATATTAATTAGCACTGATTATAGAAAAAAGGAATTAGAAGAAATTATAAAATTAAGAAAAGGCCAAGCAACCCCTTCCCTATCCTTTGCGAAATTCTTTTGGCAAACAGAACATTTTGTATTTCAACGTCCTAATTTTTATACGAGTGTGAGAATGTTTTCGACCAGAAACCAAAATATGGAACAACCCTACAATGGTCCTGGGAAAACAACCCATCACAGAGCAGATGGCACCAACTACTTATTACTTAAAGGTGACGAATACCATAATATTTGGGCTGCCTATGATTGGCAAAAGATCTCCGGCACCACTATCATGCAAAAAGCCAACCTACCTGGCCCCAATGAAATTCAAAAGGAAGGGCTTACTAGTTTTGTAGGTGCGGTAACCGATGGTTTATACGGTGCAGTTGCTTTTGATTTTAAAAGCCCGCACGACTTATTAGAAGCTAAAAAATCATGGTTCTTTTTTGATGAGGAATATGTTTGCTTAGGCGCTGGTATCAAACCAAAAAAATCATTGCCTGTGGTAACAACCATTAATCAATCCTTATTAAAAACGGAAGTGAGTGTTTTACAAGATGGTATTAAATCAATTCTTCCTAATGGAAATAGAGAAGCAAATAATGTAAAATGGGTTTACCAAGATAAGGTGGGCTATATTTTTCCTGAACCAACCAAAATAACTATTTCAAATCAAACTGAAACTGGAAGATGGTCAGACATCACTGATCAAAAAAACATTAGCAAAGAATTGGTGAAAACAGATATATTCAAATTATATTTTAATCATGGTGACAAGATAAACGAGACCGATATTCATGGGAAAAGAAAAATGGACAGAAGCCCCTCCTATCAATATATCGTAGTGCCTAATGTGACAGAACAACAGTTATCAGAAACGAGTGGGAATAACCGAAATATTATCATTTTGTCCAATACCGCTGAACTCCAAGGGGTAAAGCAAACTAAACTAGGCATTATTCAGTTAGCTTTTTATAAATCAGGTGAGGTTGCTATTGACAAAGGTCAGACTGTGAAAATGGATAGTCAAGGTATGGCCATGTTGAAAATGGACGGAAATAAAGTAAAAGAATTAACTGTTGCTGACCCTTCTAGGGAATTAAGCAGAATTGTAATTACACTAGCTAAAATATACAAAACAAAAGGGGCAGGTATTACATGTTACCCAGATGAGAAAAATAATAAAACAATGATTATTATCGAATTGCCACAGGGGGCATACTTAGGTAAAAGTGTAAGCTTTAAATTATAAAGTAGCGGTTCTGAATATTAAAAAGGCCTTCCTCTGCACATGCGGAGGAAGGCCTTATAGTAATTTATTTATTTTTTATAAAAACGCCAATTCGTTTGAAAATCTCTGGTTACTGGCTGATTCATCAATAATGCACGTAATAGTTCAATAGGCATTTTATTTTCTCTTAAAATTGCATCATGGTATTGTTTTAATGACATTTTTTTGGCATCCAATATCTCCTTTTTTAATGCATTAAACTGCAAACCACCCACCATATAAGCCAACTGATATAAAGGGCCATAACTTCCTGTAAATGAGCGGCGCACTTCACCTTCCGCATTCGCACGCTCATGCCCTACTCGGTCCACTAAGTAATCGATACATTGTTGTGGCGTCCATTTGCCTAAATGATAGTTAAGTGAGAACATAATACGCGCGCAACGATGCATGCGCCAAAACAACATACCAATTCTATGTTCAGGTGTTTGCGGAAACTTCATATCCCACAATAACAACTCCCAATAAAGGGAATTTCCCTCCGTCCAGAATGGCGTAGGGAAATTACGATAAGGCTTATATCTATTAGACATAAACCCTTGTAAATGGTGCCCTGCAATTAATTCATGGTGTACGGTTGCGCGTGAAAAATCAGGATTATTGCCACGCATACTCATCATTTTATCCTCATAATCCATGGTATTGGTAGGATATGAAATCATTAAAGTTTCACCACCTAAAAAAAATGGACTTACCAATTGACGCTCAGGCGACATCATATACATATTCCAAGTTTCCTCCGCAATGGGTGGAATAGATAACAAATCATACTTTTTCAAAAAATCAACGGATTGATTATACAATTCAAACATGGCTTCTGGTTGCTTTCCAGGTGGCACATAGGAATTTTTTACTTTTTCCTGTGCTGCTTTCCAATTATCTCCAAATCCCATTTCTCTACTCGCTTTTAATAACTCTGCATCACACCAAGCAAATTCTTTATTGGCAATATCTACTAACTCCTCAGGCGTGTAGGGAATAAATTCAAGCTTTAATTGACGTACTAACTCATCATGTCCAATGGGTTTACCAATAATTCCACTACCATCATCTTTTTGATAGGAAACCAATTTCCCTTTTCTACGAATGGCTGAAGCATATAAATTCAATAAGCTGTCTGTAACTGAATATGTTTTAGGCACCCACCAAGTGAACATCGGGTCATAGCCATTATAAAAACTATAATAATTTTTTAAAGTACTTTGTAAACCTCTTATGGATGCACTTGCATAATCCGCTAATACCATTTCAACACTATCCATTTTTTTAACCCCGCTAATTGATTTTACTATTTCTTTATTTAAATCATTCAGCTCCTTAGCCACTTCCTGACCTACCACCGATAACCCACGGCGACGCACTTTTTCTAAAGCGTATATTCGATTTTCAAAAGGAAGAAACTTCGCAATTTTTACATACTTTTCCTGTTCTTCATTCAATTGATAAGCTTGATCTTCTAAATTTCGTTTAAACAAAATATAATCCACTTTGCCGTTGATATCGAATGAATTAAAATCTAATTTCAACATTTGTTTTTGATAATCAGCAATCAATGCAAGAAAGCGCTGACGACGCTCTGGGGAATTATAGCCACCACCTGCATCAGGCCTACTAAATCTATTTTCCTGTGAACTACTGGATGCATAAAAACGCATAACACTTCCTTTATCAGCATCATACTGAATCATCATGTCGGCCATTTCACTGGTTTGCTTATACAAACTATTTTTACTGGTTTGCGCCTTTAGCTCAGCAGCTCCAATTTGCATAAAAACAAAAAAAACAACAACTACCACTTTACTACAATAACTTTTGTTCATAAGCATGAATTTATAAATATTTTCCATTCAATTAAAATTTTAAAAATAAATTATTTCCCCTTCCTTGGCAACTTCGCATCTCTTTGTGCTGAGTTATAAACAAATGCAGCAACAATCGTAGCCATTTGTTTTAAATCATCTTCAATTAAATGATCATACACATCCATATTGCTATGGTGCGTTCGCGTATCGTATTCAATTGGATCCTGAATAAATTGGAATCCTGGTAAGCCAACACCATCATAGGATTGGTGATCAGTACCGCCTGTATTACTAATGGTAATTGTTTTAGCACCTAAATCATGAAAAGGCGTGAACCAATTTGAAAAAATATCAGCACAAGCCGCATTACCTTGCAAGTAAATACCTCTTATTTTTCCTGTTCCATTATCAATATTGTAATAGGCTGAAAATTGCTCATGTGCTTTATTTGGTTTGCCGGAGGCATCCATAAAAGTTTTTTTAACATACCCTTTTGATCCTAATAAACCTTGCTCCTCCCCACTCCATAATCCTATACGAATAGTACGCTTTGGTTGCACACCAATTGTTTTTAAAATGCGCATCACCTCCATCATTACTGATGATCCAGCCGCATTATCAGTTGAACCAGTTCCAGCCTGCCATGAATCTAAATGTGCTCCAATCATCACCACTTCATCTTTTAAAGTAGGATCAGTTCCAGGGATTTCAGCAATTACATTATAGCCTTGTAAATCCTTATCTTGAAATTTAACTTTCACATCTGCTTCTATGGCTACATCGGTACCTGATTTTGCAATTCTTAATAAAGTATTATAATCCTCAATACCTAAAGACATATCTAAAAAGTTTTCTGGATCAGTTCCTTTGTATGCACCACCGCCTCCTGTAAATACAGTACCATCATGGTTTCTTGTACTTGTTGATATCATTCCAATAGCACCTTCTTCCATCGCCATTGTTTTTAACATGCTTGAAACGCGCATAGCAGATCCTCCACCACTGCGCGCATATTGTTCTCTCATTCTGCGCATTTGAGCCGTGTCCATTGCTTGACCACCACGACCAGCTTGTGGCTTAGCAGCAGCCATTTTCGCAAGATCCTCATCCGTATATCTAACTGCATCCGCTTTAAAACTTTGCTTATAGACGCTTAACTGATCAATGATGATTAGTTTTCCTTTTAATTTTCCTTTATATTCCATTAACGCAGCAGAATCCTTTAATGCAATTACTAATAAATTCCCTTTTTTCAATCCTTTGGTTCCTGCAGTCCAAGTTTTTGGATAAGCAAGTAAAGGTTTGTAATAAGGCGCTGTCATTGCTAAATACATTTTTTGCAAATCCCAACCTTTACCAAATTCCCCCCAAGGATCAATGACTGCATTTGCCATTCCCCATCCACCTAAAGCTTCTTTCGCATAGTTTGCTGCGCGCATATATCCTTCAGAATTCGTTAAACGACTACCATTCTTATCGGTTAAGTTAAATGCAATATCCATCACCTTGGATCGCGTTAATCCTTCCTCCCTAATTTTTTGCATAACAGATGCGTCAATCGCTTCTTGCGAAAAACTGATCATGGGAATTGAAAAGACAAAGACTAATACATTAAAAAGTATTTTTTTCATTTGGCAAATTTTATAATGATATAATAGTACTAATTTAACAAAAACATCGCATCAAAGCTCAGTAATTACTTGAATGGCCGTCCCAATTACAATTTTCATCAAATAATGGATAACTAACTGACTAGCAATCAAAAATGAATGCCTTTCCCACTAGCTAACAGCGTAAAACATTACCAATTAAGTGAATTTATACCCCAAAATGGGCGCCAAGATTGTCATATAGCCGTATTTTTGTACTACCCCAACTTCCTTGATCATGAAACCCGATTGACGTAAACTAGAATTAAATTTTAACCAATGAAAAAGCGACAGTTTATTAAAGATGTTTTATTAACAACCCTTGCAGCGCCGATTGGCTTAACAGGATTAGCACAAACTTTTAAGGAAAATGCTTATTTACCAGCAAAGGATTTGGCCAAGGTGGAGGATTTTTGGCTAAGTATCAGAAATCAATATTTATTAAAGCCTGACTATATCAATTTAG
>Ga0209768_10001860_pt1 | contig 13306 bp, 11 predicted proteins | sample LauGreSBDMM110SD_3_FD_187564 | JGI IMG/M metagenome (GOLD analysis project Ga0209768, IMG submission 187564) | Freshwater lake microbial communities from Lake Michigan, USA - Sp13.BD.MM110.SD (SPAdes) (version 2) | ecosystem: Environmental > Aquatic > Freshwater > Lake | place: Lake Michigan... | reverse complement strand
CTAAACTATCCTCAATGATTGCCTCAACCAAGATGGCCCCAACTGTGTCACCAGCTCCCACCGTATCTGCCACAACAACCTTCTTTGCATCAACACTTATTTTAGAATTTTCTCTATATCCCGCTAATCCTTTATCACCGAATGTAACAACTATTAACTCTGGGCCCATGCCTAGCCATCTCTTTGTCACTTTATCTAGATCCTCCCCTGGATATAGCCAGTAAATATCATCATCACTAACTTTAACTGCATTAGAAATTGATACCCACCGCTCAACCTGTTTCACATACTCATTTCTATCACTCATTACCGCAGGTCTTATATTTGGATCAAAGACAATTGGTGCAACACTTGCTACCTTCTTAGCCCATTCAAATAGAACAGATGCTGCTGGCTCAATTGCTGTGACTAGCGTGCCAATATGAAGTAGTAATGGCTTTTTATCAGCAGCATCAGGTAGCCAAGAGTGTGAGAAGTCAAAGGTGGCAGTGTCATCAATTACAAACTCATATGTGGCCCCGCCCTTTGAATTTAAAGAAACAATTGCAAGACAGGTTGGCTTATCTGAGAACTTAACAAAATCTAGTAATACGCCATCATTTTGTAACTCTTTAAGTGCCATCTGGCCATACTTATCAGTTGATATGCCATCAATAAATTGTGTTGTAATCCCAAGCTTTGATAATGCCTTTGCAGTGTTCGCTGGTCCACCACCAACCACAGCTTTACGTTCAGTGCCATCTGGAATTAAATCAATTACTACCTCACCACACACCCAAACTTGATTACTCACAGTAGTTCACCCTTACGCGCTAGAAATTCAGTTAATACTTCAACACCTAGTAGATGATCTTCAACCTGCGGCAAACCGCTAATTAGTAGAACGCCAACAAACCCCTCTCTCTTAGTTATCAATGGCAGGCCGCCACCATGAATAGCGTGAGTTTCATCCAATAAATTATTCTCTTTGTGCCAATCAACACCGCGCTCTTCAGCACTTACTCTTTCAAACATTGTTGAGTGATGCTTAAGCGTTACCACTCTTGCCTTACGATCAATCCACCACTGGTTCTCAACTGTTGAGCCAGGTAGAGATACGTGATAAACAATCCAATCACCAAGGCGCACCTCAACTGCTATGGGTAAGCTTTTTAGCACACCGAGTGATTTAGCTATCTCGCCTATTTCAAGTGCGTTCGCTGGGGTTAAATTATCAAAGGTAAAAAACTGCTCTTCGTTCAATAACTGTTTTGTAGTAAAACTGTATGAATTAGACACTTAATCACTTTACCCTAATTTACGCCTCTATTTTAGATTCATTTCTAAATTGGCCCCTATCCTCTGTTTTATAGTAGAGATAAATGCTGATTAGCTTGAGGTAAACTACAATTAATAAGGGGGTGGGGCGTGGAGAAAATAGTAATTGGATTATATGGTGCGGGAGGTTTTGGTAAGGAGGTAATGTCGCTTCTGCCTTCAATTTTACCTAAGCTATTCCCTGGTACTAATAATGATGAGATTAAGCTATGTTTCATTGATGATGACTTGAGTTTAAGCTCAATACTAGATAAAGAAGTAATTTCACTCACTAAATTTCTAGAATCAAATCAACATGAACTTTATTATGGTATCACAATTGCAGATCCAGCTACTAGAAAATTGATTGCATCAAAACTGAAAAATACTAGTGCTAAACCAATAAAATTAATATTTGATAACTCACTAATCTTGTCTCACTCACATATTGGCACTGGTGCCATAATTATGCCAGGAACTACTATCTCAACCTCGGTAAATATTGGTTCTTTCAGCCATATCAATTTTAATTCTTACATAGCCCATGATTGTAGAATCGGAGACTTTGTTACCATTTCACCTCATGTTACTTGCTGTGGAAATACAGATGTTAAAGATGGTGCATTCATTGGTGCTGGCTCAGTGATTAAACAGGGAACAATTGATCAACCGCGCTATGTTGGACTTAATTCCAAATTAGGCATGGGAAGTAATTTGCTGACAGACATACCAGATAATAAAACTTATACTGGAAATCCAGCTAACGAATTAAAAATTTAAACGAGAGCTCTAATTGATCATCATATGAATAAATCAATGAAAAAGTTTCTATATTTTCTGCTTAATATCTTCATATGGATAATAGCTAGTTATTTCTCATTATTTCTTCGATACGACTTTTCAGTTCCTTACTCTTTACTGATAAAAGTAATACCAACAATACTTATCCTTACTATGATTTTCTATGCTGTTTCCTATTTAGACAGTCGAATATTTGGTATGTCACGAAGGAATTCGGTTGAAGAATTTTTCTCCATAATAAGAAAATACTCAATTACAGGAATCTTGTTATTTATTTTTTTATATTTATATCCAAATTTCATTCTGCCACGCTCTTTTCCAATCTTGACTTCAATTCTGGCTCTCGGATTCTTTGTTACCTTAACTAAAACCTTAAAATATTTTTATCAAGTAATCGCGATAAGGGATAAAACAGTCTTAGTCGGGATCTATGGAGCAGGCCAACAAGGCCAATTATTAATTCAGAAAATTTTAAATTCAGATAATCTTGATTGGAAACCAATTATTATTTTTGATGATGATAAAAATATTGGATTCAATAAAATAAATGGCATCAAGGTTGTTACTGGTATTCCCTTATCTGGGTTGTTGAAAAAATATGAACTTGCAATATTAATTATTTCGTTTTCAAATTTTTCAAATGAACGATTACAGGTGATCCAAGAAATATGCGAAAAATATGGTGTTCAGTTACAAATCATCCCACCTATTAAAGCTCTTACGGGGGCAGACTTTTCAGTCAAGGACATTAGGAAACCATCTCAAGAGGAACTTATTGGTAAAGTTCCGGTTCAAATAAATCTCCTGTCTGTGCAGGAATTTTTTGCAGGAAAAAATGTGTTGATTACTGGCGCAGGCGGCTCTATTGGCTCTGAGATTGCTCGACAAATTAGCAACTGCAAACCAAAAGATTTATATTTACTGGACAGAGATGAATCTGGGCTGCTAGATGTTGATATTTCAATTGAAAGTCAAGAATTTCACACTCGTAGACATATTTTATTGGCAGATATCCGTGATCAAGATCGCATAAAAAATATTTTTTCTCAGGTAAAGCCTGATATTGTATTTCATGCAGCAGCATTGAAGCATCTAAATATGTTGGAAGTACACCCCGATGAAGGTTTCAAAACTAATATCCAAGGTACAAATAATTTGCTTGCTCTCACAGTTGGGAACAATGTGCAAGCCTTTATAAATATTTCAACCGACAAAGCTGCCGACCCCATTTCAGTTCTTGGAAAAACTAAACTGATCGCCGAACAACTTACAGCTGGTTATTCTCAGATTGAAAAAACTTGTAAGTTTGTATCGGTTAGATTTGGAAATGTATTTGGCAGTCGCGGTTCTGTATTGCAAACGTTTTCTAGGCAAATAGAATTAGGCGCCCCCATCACTATAACTGACCCAAAAGTTGAAAGATACTTTATGACACTAGAGGAATCTGTGCACTTAGTTCTTCGCGCTGCCGTAGAAGGTAAATCAGGAGAGACTCTTATCTTGAAGATGGGTAAGCCTATCTCGATAAAAAAAATCGCCGAAAAATTGATTAAAGCTAGTGGTAAAAATATAGAGATAAAGTTTTCATCTCTGCGTCCAGGAGAAAAATTAAGTGAATCACTTATTGGTCAAAATGAAATAAAATTAAATGCTACAGAGGATGAGACTCTTAGGATAAAAGTTAACCCAATAGCGTGGCAAGAAGTTCCCAAAATATGGAACAACCTACTTTAATCACATATTATTGATCAAAATTTGGAGTAAAATCGTCGATACTTTGATCACCCAACGTTTCGTTTTTTTTGTAAGAAAATAGAAATATCAAAGTTTTAAGCGATATAAGAAAATCACTCCATATATTGATATTTTCAATATATTCTAAATCGTATAATATTTTTGTTTTCCATGTTAGATTATTCCGTCCTTTAGTTTGAGCTAAACCTGTGATTCCAGGTCGCACTGAATATCGTCTCTTTTGTTCATTGCTCATTAATTTGAAATATGAAGAAGGGAAGGGTCTGGGTCCAATAAAACTCATATCATTCTTAAGAACATTTATTAAGTTTGGTAATTCATCTAAACTCGTAAATCTAAGAATCTTTCCAAGAAGAGTTAAACGATCTTTATCCGGCAATTGCTGACCAGAAAGTGATCTCTTATCAAACATTGTTCGAAATTTGATTAAATTAAAAGTGTTGCCGTTAAGACCAGTTCTCTCCTGAAAAAAAAATACTTCTGATTTGTAAACTGCCAATTGTAATAAAATTATGGCACATATCAAAGGTGCTAGAGCAACTAATAGAATTAAGGCTACTACCCTATCGATTGAGTGCTTAAAAAAGGATTGATAAATACTAGCCCCCCTTTAATGAGTTTTTAATAATATTGCAAATTCGAGTGATTTCATTTTCTTTCAAGGTATGGCTAGATGGCAAACATAAACTTGTATTGAATATTTCTTCAGACACACCACTCAAAATGGCCTGGCAAGAAGCAAATACAGGTTGTAAATGTAAGGGTTTCCAAATAAACCTTGATTCAATGTTCTCTTTTTCTAAATTGTCCCGAACAATATTTCTACCGTTCGGGAAAATCTGATTATCAAGTTTCATTGTACTTAGCCATGCATTTGATTGCTCCCATTTAGAATCAACGCTCATTGCAATGCCAGAAATTTCACCTAAAAGCTGACTATAAGTATCTCGAATGCCCCTTCTTTTTTCTACCAGTAGTTCAATTCGTCCCATCTGTGATGTCCCAAGCGCCGCAAGAATCGGGCTCATGCGATAGTTATAACCTATATTTGAGTGCTCATACCAATGAAAGTTATCTCGCGCTTGGTTCCCTAGCTTCCGAGCAGTTTTAGCTATTGTTTCATTGTTGGTGAGTAGCGCTCCTCCACCAGTGGTCGTAATAATTTTATTAAAATTAAAAGAAAGTACGGATATTAATCCTTTAGTGGCTGTAGGTGTATTTTTATATTTAGTTCCGAGTGACTCTGCTGCATCAATTAAAACGGGAATATCAAATTCCTCTGCAACTCTAGAGAGTTCATCATAATCACATGTTCGACCAAATAAATCAACTGAAATAATTGCCTTGGGAAGTTCCGATACTTTGCAATTTTTCAAATATTGCTGCAGTAACTCTAGATCTAATGTCCAAGTTTCCTTACAAACATCTATAAATATAGGGATTGCTCCTACATAATTCAAAGGGAAAGCAGTGGCCGCAAAAGTTAAAGTTGGAACAATGACTCTATCTCCTGCTCTAATTTTTAAAGCTAAAAGAGCTAGATGAATTGCAGCCGTTCCAGATGACAGAGAAACAACGTGTGACACACTATGAAAATCTGCAAGTTGTTTCTCAAAGAATTCAATTGAACTATTTTTATCCTGATCCTTACTATTTAAATTATCAAGCACTTCATGCATAATTTGAATATCAGCCTGAGTGAAGTCTGGGTATGATAAATGTATTCTATTTTGAACCATGATAAACCTTAAGAGTATCATTAATAAATTCAATAAACTTGCTGAGAACTTTTTTCTGCTCGAAATTCTCAGCATACCAATCGGACAGTCTAGTTTTTTCACTTTGACTAAGTGGTGAATCTAAGTAATTTATGACAGATTTTTCAAGTAAATTGGTATCAGCAAATGGAATTAAGAAATTTCGTGCAAAACTAGGTATTGCATCCCTAGTTCCAATAATGTCCCAACAAAAAGTTGGAATTCCACAAGCTCCTGCCTCAAGGATTACATTTCCTAAACCCTCTCGCCTACTTAAAAAAATTTGCGCATCCCAGCTCCTAATGTGTACAGCTAGTTTGTCTTGCTGAGTGTCTTGTATCCATCGAATTTTAGAGTGAGAGTTTATATCATTTACTAATTCTTTCGATATTTCATCTTCTAAATCTAAATCTCCAATTATTTCTAAATATAAGTTGGGTATTTGTGAAGTCAATTTGATAAATAAATTATAAAGGTCCGTTATACCCTTATCGTTTGAGATTCTTCCTGCATACCCAATCTTTACTTTAGTTCTCAGCGCTACAGAGGGTTTATCAGGATAGAAAATCTGCATATCAACCCCTGCAGTACTTCCTGACCCCAAAACGACTAATTTATTTGTTTTGTAATACGCACCTATAAACTCAAAGACACTTTTAGAGACCACAGTTATTTTTGTAGAAAGTTTGATTGTTATAAAATCTGCAGATCTAACAACCCAAAGTTTAATTCCAGAAAGATTTTGCCATCTAACACCCCAAACCTGATAGATACGTATGGGAGTTCGATTTAAAAATGACGCCAAGGCACCAAGGAAAGCTGATTTAGGTGTTGAATATATTGCAAGATCCGGTTTTAATCTATTCAAAATTATAGTGATTTGAATTAAGGAAATAAAATCAAAAATAATATTTGATCTTCTCAATAACTTTGGCAACTGAAAGATTTCCTCGGTAATATCCTTTACCTCTCTCTTTATAAATCCGGTTCCACAAATTAAATATATCTTAGAAGTATGAGTTGATAGTGATTTTATTTGCGCTACTGTAAAGATGTTAACGGATTGCACAGAAGTTACCATAAACACTATCTTCTTCATATCTTGAGTTTCAATTTATTTGTCATTATGAATTTTATAAATGATTTCTAACTTTTATCTTTTAGGTTTTCTAACATTTGTGTGAGAGATTCAAGATTATTAGTATTTGGATCTAAGTCTCTAACTTTTGCCAAAGTCTCTTCAGCTTCTGATAGTTGATTTGTATTAATCTGAATAACTGCAACCCCTAGCAAATAAGTTGTATTTAGAGGGTCAAATTTTAGTGCCTGGTTAAGATAATTTGATGCTTGAACTAGGTTTTGATTTCTTTCACTCACCACTGTTTTCAGATAATATGCCTGCGAGCTTCTAGGGTTTACCTTCAACAATGAATCAGCCAAGAATTCAATTTGCTCAAAATTTAGAGAATCTTGAGTTAGTTGTACATTGAAAATACCTACTGCCACTTTTTCCATTGATTCATAATAATTCCATGTAGAGAAAATTTTGTTTACATTTTTCTCTGAAAAATCTTTCTTGAAAAGAAATTTACTTAATGCCAACTCATTATTTAGTAAAATACTACCTACGCTTAAAGTAAATATGAGCATAACAAGGGTAATGACTCGACTAATAATTTGTTGTAATTTCATAATCTATCTTACGTTTTTTTTAATTACAAAACCTAAAAGTGAACCAATTGCACTTATTGCACTCATCATAATTACTAATTGATCAGGACTAAATGAACATTGAATTAAATAAAGTACCCAGATTAGAGCTAAAGGGATAATGTCCTGATGGAAGTATTTTTTATTAAAACATTTGTAAACTTGTATAAGAGTAAACATCACAAAAAAAATCCACAAGAACCCAACAATTACTCCCCCTGTCACAAAGTAATCAATAAATGTATTATGAAGTCTGTCAGGAATTAAGTCTAAACCCCATTCTCTCATTTGTAAATTTCTATATTCGCCGCCATATCTTTGAATATTATCTATACCAACACCAAACAAAGGATAGTCTTGCCAAATTTGATAACCCAATTTCCAGTGTTCAATTCTATTTTTGATTTGTAGTGCTGAATCAATTTGGTCAAAGTACTTAGTAAGTATAAACAAACCTGTTATTACTAGCGAACCTGCTCCAACATAAAGCCACTTCATATTGAGTTTTGATTCCTGTTTTTTTACTGAATGTAATACCAATAAAGAAATAAAGCCAAGAAAAAATAAAACAATTCCTTGTCGCGAATTTGTCTGGTAAATCGCAAGAAAAGTAATGAAATAGATTAAAATGTGCATGATTGGCTTTGCTTTTGAATTTAAAATATAATGTAAAGGCACCACTGATAATATCCCCATTAATGCACTTGAAAAATTTGGGTTCCCTAAAGTCCCTCCTGGGCCGGCACCTTTTTCCCAAGGCAATGGGTCAATTCCAATTATCTGAATAACCACATACGATACGCAAAAAATCAGTACTAAGTAATTTATCTGCGTTATTCTCTGTATTTTCCCACCGTAATTTTCCGCGCAAAGAATAAAAAAGAGGAATACACCGATAAGAGTTATGATACCTAAGCCTCTGCCGTATGCTCCAAACAAAAAGTTAACTAAATTTTGATTGTTTAATTGCCACGAAATAGTGTATCCAAGAGTAATTAAAATCAGAATTGCGAACGGTATTTTAAAATTTTGGAGCTTTATAGGGGTTTTTGTAAAAAGATAAAAGCTGATTATGGGAATAAGCAATGATCTTAAGGTTGTTGTTGAATCCAGTAAACCGGGACTAATCGCCCAATATAATATCGGAAGTACCCAATCAATCATAGAAAAATACTACTCCTAGTTCCTTTTTAAAGTGGTACATAAAAAGAGTGGCTCACTTTTTTAAGTGAGCCACTCTCTCCTATAATTAGAAGTTTATTAAACCTCTATATAGTTTCTTACGATTTCTAGAAGTTATCTCTTAAGAATTAACTTCTGAAGAGCTGCGATTTGTTTGTTAATTGATGCTATTAAGGCAACAATTGACTTTAAAACATCAGCATTACTTACGGCTCCATCAACGATCTTGACAGTTCCAGTAACTGGAGACTGATCAGATCCTGTTGTTAGCCCAACAGACCAAGCATATCCACCAGCAGTATTTCCTGCTGAGAATGTACAAGTTTTAACTCCATTTGTAAATGTGCTTGCTGTAGAACATGCTGTTCCAACAGCTGGCATATTTGTTGTATTGGTAACAATATTCAAACCAGCTAAAGTTTGACCAGATGAAATTAGATTTCCATATAGATCTTTAGCTGTAATTGTTACTGTACCAATATCTCCTGGGGAATATTGTGCCTTATCCCATGAAGCTGTGAATGTATAAGCCGTTCCGTATGAAACAGTTGCGTTCACAGTATTTGAATAAATTGGTGATCCATCGCTCTTTAGCCACTTAAGTTGATAAGTGCCTGCACCACGATTGCCTGGTTGGTCTCCACCTGCGTGATTTATAGTATCCACGCCGTACCCAAGGCCAGTAGCCAAAGTATATTGAACAACTCCTGCTGAATCAGATGTTGAAATACTTGTACCCACCATTGCTCCAGTTTGGTTGGCAATCGTTGGTCGAGTACTGACAGCTAAAACATTTGCTGCAGCGTCCTTAACTACATAAACAACATTCAAAGGTTGAGAAGTTGTTGTATTAGTTGAGGCACCATTTCTGATTGTTGCTGCGGATCTTACTGTATCAACAGTAATTGTTGCAGCATCTCCAGTCCAGTTGAGCGTCTTTGTACCAACTACAGTACCATTGTGGGTAATTGTTACAGTGGTAGTGCCCGCAACACCTGATGCTGGTTGTGTAACCACAATATAACTGGCTGCAGCTGTCGTAGCGGTATCAAATGCCGTTGTTGCAGCATAGTTATCACCTGCGGTTGGAGTTATAACAATTACGTTTACAAGTGATCCACCAGTTGCAGTTGCTGCTAATGCTCCGGTTGTAATGTTTGTAGTATATGCATCTTTCAAATTAACATAAACTACGCCCATAGTTCCGTTAGCACAACGAGAAGTCGTATCGTAACTATTTGTTCCTGCAGCTACTGCACTCTTTGCAATACATGCTTGCTGTGTCACTGTACTTTCGCCAGCGTTATACGCACCTGCAGCAGATGAGGCAGCTACAGTAAGAGTCCAGGTACCAATCAAAGCACCAGAACTTCTAGTAGTTGAGCCTACTATTCCATCTCCTGAATATGCTGTGATTGTAGCGGTTGAACCAGCAGCGGCAGATACTTCAAATAGTCCTGTCATTGTTATGTCTGCGTGGGTCACCGCGCCATTTTGTGGTGGGGTTCCAGTTGCAGTAACACCTGTATTGAAGACTGAGAGTGAAGTCGCAGTTCCATTAAGTGACACTGTTCCAGTGTTTGTCGCAGCTGATGAAATAGTTCCACCAGTTACTGTAACAGTAACACCAGATGAGCTGGAAGTAACTGAGTTAGCTAAGAAGGCTATTTTAGCACCAGCTGTAACTACACCAGTGTGAGCTGTTCCTGCTACAGAGTTTCCGTAAGTAACACCACCAGCAGCCCAAAGAGCAGCCGCGGATGCTGAAGTGTCAGCAACCCAACCTAATGACCTTGGGGCGGTGATTGATGCCGAAGCAGCAGCTGCGGTTGTGCCAACAGGGGCATATGTACCCAACATCAGCGTTCCGCTTTGTGTTCCGGTAAGAAGAGTTGCATTTGCTACTGGCGCAGAAACAACAGTAAACAAACCTGCCGTAAGAGCTGACACCGCAACAAGTGCAATTCGTTGCTTAATTGTCTTTGTAGACATTTGTATCCTTTCGTTAGTCAGATTAAGAATTTCTTAATCTGGCTCGAAGATCTTTCGATCCTCTAATTCTGTTTCCTTATGGCACACACGTGTAATGCCGCAAAGAGACAGAAACCTATTTATTCAGTGGGTACTGGCCCACCATCTGCTTGCTCTAATACTTGCAGCATTAAAGCCACAGTCTCAAGTTGGGTTAATGAAAGTTGCATATGATCGGTGTATTCAATTGGTGAAATAGTTTCAGCAACAACTGCTGGTTTTAAAGTAGGGGTAGTTGGTAGGGCAGGTGAGGTAACTACTGGTAGATCCTGATTATTAAAAAGTTGAGAAGAACTAGTGGTAATTGAAGTATTTGGTTCATTACCGGTTAGTGAGTTAAGACCAAGGAAAGCGGTTAGAACAAGAATAAATGTAAGTGCGATCTTTGAAGACTTACCTGCAATCTCAGCGGCTTTCTTATAGGTAGTAGATAGAAGGTCTAGTGCGGTTAGGCCGCGAGCCTCATCAATAATAAGCTCTGATAAAATCTTACGAAGAGATGCACGAGCACGAGAGACTGTGTGGCGAACAGCAGACTCTTTAATACCAAGCTCTTTTGCAATTTCAGCTGTTGAGCGACCCTCAACCTCCCACATAACTAGAGCAGCACGCTCTGCTGGAGATAGTAAGGAAAGTGCTTGACGAATAATTGCAGCATCTTCTGCAGCTGAGATCGCTAGTGAATGATCACCAGATACTTGCCAAGTAGATTCAACCTCAGCAGTTGCATCATCTAGGGCAACTAGATTTGGCCTGCGGTTTTCAGCACGAAATAGATCAATGCATAGGTTTTCAATTGTGCGGTGTAGATAAGAAAGAGCGTGATCATCACTTGATAGCTCAGGGGCCGCAAGCATGAACTTTACTAACGCCTCTTGGGTGATCTCGTCAGCTTTTGCCTTATCTTTAACAATCCGATTGGCATGGGCAATAAGCTCAGATCGATTTTGTGTGTAGAAGGATGAAAATTGGGCAACGCTCCAAGAAGCAGGAGTTGAAGACTTAACTGTCTTAGATTTTTTGGCCTTAAATGCCATTTTGTTTTGCCCCTTATTACCGGTTTTGTATTACAGAGTCAGCCGTCGCTGCCTCTATTCACCTCTACGGGATACCGGCCTATTTGTCGCTTAGATAGGACAAATCGGACATTTTATGAACAACAACTCGATTTGCTTCATGCCCATACTTTTTAACTCAAAGGTAATTATGTGAAGTGTGCAGGAAGAGTAGCCCGAAACCCAAAGATTAAAAGTTTGTTCCTTTACGGACTTAGGTATTACCTCCATATCGAAACATAATCAAGTGTCTAATTTGTTAATTATTTGAGTCTTTAAAGCTATGGCACTTTTTGTCATTTTGAGGATGTTACTCAACAGATACCTCACAAGTCATTTCATTATTAGGTGTTGAATTTTTGTGCACTGGTTTATTGTGAGTGCCGGCATTATGCATATACGATTCAATAATCACCTTTCCAAGAAAAAATTGATTTAAGAGTTTATAGGAGACCAAGCTAACCGTAAGTCTTAAAACCTATAAGTTCCTTATAATTTAACAATATTAGAAATAAATGCTCTTTCTACCATTGATCAAGTAAGAGTATGTCTAATTGCATTTCTGAAATAATTTTTTGCAATTGAGTCATCTGATACCTAGTTTGTTTGCTAGTTACATCTTTGGTGTTGATCCTAATCATGTGCCCTTCTCGAGGTTCTGGGCGAACTGTATATGTTGCATTTCGAGTCAAAAGGGCTTTAAAAGCAGGATGTTTTTCATTGATTCTAAACGTATGCATTCCAGAAATAATTAGAAAGTCTATGATCTCAAGCCATATACTATCATTCTGGCTCGCAATTTCCACAACTTCGCCTAAATAAACGATGTAATAAAAAAAAACTTCAGAAATTTTTGAACTTTTAAGTTGCATTACTTGGCTCTGAGTATTTTCAAGAATAGCTACCCAAAATTCTCTACTTCGTAAAAAATGTGTCTCTTGACTACCATATGTAGAAGCGAATGCATTTTGAATACTATATAAGTCAGTAGTATCATTCTCTTGATTTACTGACACTAATTTATTTCTTGCAATCACAACTATTGGAAACTTTGAAAAACCATAAAAACCATAATTTGTATATAAGCTACCTACTGCTTTACGGGCGATTACAATTGCAGCATCTGAATCAATCTGATTTTCAATCGATTGTAACTCCTTCATTAAAAGGCTCAAATAGCCCCTTCCACGATACTCGGGTTCAATCCAAATCTGAGAATAAAAACTTGTTGTTAATGGGGTCGAAAGACATATCAAAGTTCTTTTACATAGAACGGCAGAGCCAACTGGCTTCTCATAATCCCTTAATTCGACTGACCATAGTGACTTCTCATTCACTAGTACTTCATATCTTAATTTGATAAAAGTCTGAGCGCTCTTCTCGTTAATGCCAAAGTTCGTAAAGTAAGATTTTAATATCAATTCCAAATCTGCAATAGTTACAAGATACTTTTTTATATTCATATAAAAATTACCTAACAAACAGTTTAATGAAATATATGCTCAATTTAGATAATCCTTTAATCTTTAGTTAATACGCAATAAGTGTTTGTTTTTTTCAATAAAGACTAAAAAAGATTCAAAGGATCGCTCTGATACTCCCCCATGAATAGGTAAATAAAAGCACTTTTGATATTTAGCTTGAAAATCATTGGAACTTGAGAAGTCAAAATTTCGAATGATAATACCTTCAGGCATTCTGAGATCAGTATAAGTCTGC
>Ga0209768_10001855_pt1 | contig 13335 bp, 17 predicted proteins | sample LauGreSBDMM110SD_3_FD_187564 | JGI IMG/M metagenome (GOLD analysis project Ga0209768, IMG submission 187564) | Freshwater lake microbial communities from Lake Michigan, USA - Sp13.BD.MM110.SD (SPAdes) (version 2) | ecosystem: Environmental > Aquatic > Freshwater > Lake | place: Lake Michigan... | reverse complement strand
CCAGCCAGTTTGCGTACTGGCTCGTAAGCCTGCGAACTCAACCAAGCAGCCCTGGCTCAGACAAAAGCTTTTTGAGCTTGGGCTTGGCGCTCACGGGCTGATCCAATGCAGCCTGAAACGCCAGCCACTTCTCGTCACTCAGCTCGAAACGGGTGCGGTCTGCCAAGGTCTGGTTGGCCGCGATGATGCCCGCGTCCAGGAGAAACTCTCGCACATCGATGCGCTCAGATTTGGAATGAATGACTGCAGTCATGGCAACCCTTTTTTGAACAGTTATCCCATCATTGTGTCCGGACAGCGTCCGGACAAGCGTTTTTTGATAACTGAACCCATAATGGCAAAAAACAAAAACGCCCCGAAAGGGGCGTATTCATTGAGGCACTGGCGGAAACGGAGTCAAGCTATGCCTTGGTTAAGTCTTGATAACCCTTGGGCACTCTTGACACTTATTATCGCGAACCCCAAGCAATTTTAGCTTGTAAAACCGGCAATAAGTAATTCAGAAATTGATTCACAGTTGCTCAAGACCTAACCTGACGTCTCAACACCTTACACGGCTAATCACCCAAATTTCGGGGGAAACGTGGGGGAAAATTCAAAGGACCAGGCATGAGCATCGCATTCACAGACACCTATATCCGTAACCTCAAATCCACAGGAAGATACACCGACGCAGCAACACAGGGACTGAATTTGCAGATCAAAAAGGCAGGTGGCAAATATTGGACATTTCGGTATCTTTACCAAGGCAAGCGACATGATCTTGGTCTTGGAACTTACCCCACTATCAGCCTTAAAGAGGCCAGAGCAAGGGCCGTATTTGCCAGAAATGATCTCAATCAGGGTCGCCGACCAACGACTACTTGGAAACCACAACGTCTCGTTACAGTCAATTCCGAAAGTGAAACCATTACAAACTTCAGCGATTTTGCCAAAGGATGTATTGACAGCAAAAAGGCCGAATGGAGAAATGAAAAACATGGCGCTCAGTGGTATGCCACTATCAAGCAGTATGCTGACCCAGTAATCGGGCATAAAAAATTAGATCAAATAGATACAGATGACATTCTGAAAATTCTGAACCCTATCTGGCATACAAAGACAGTCACTGCCTCACGTCTACGGGGAAGGATTGAATGGGTACTTGCTTCAGCCACTACCAGAAAACTTCGGTCTGGAATGAACCCAGCCACATGGCGAGGGCATCTAGAAACCATTCTTCCGAAGCCCAACAAAATCAAAAATGAGCAACACCACAAAGCCCTTCCTTACGCAGAACTTCCAGCCTTCATAGCAAAACTCAGGGAAATGGATGGTATTGCCGCTCTTGCTTTGGAATTTCTAATCTTGAATGCAAATCGTACTAGCGAAGTCATTGATGGTGAGCGTTCTGAGATAAAAAACAATGACCTCTGGGTGATACCAAAAAACCGAATGAAGGCGCATCGTGAACATCGCGTACCACTGGGCAAGCGGTCATTAGAGATTCTGGCAATTTCCAAATCGTTTGACTCTGAAAGTGAATACTTATTTTCAACCAACGGAAAGCCTTTGTCTAACATGGCAATGTCAATGCTCCTTCGCCGGATGGGGTACGACATTACTGTTCATGGTTTTCGGTCATGCTTTCGTGACTGGGTTGCTGAGGAAACAATACACAGCCCAGAGGTCGCCGAAAAGGCTCTTGCTCATGCAATCACAAATAAAGTTGAATCAGCATATCGTCGGGGTGATTTGCTTGAACACCGAAGAAGACTCATGGCAGACTGGGGAAGCTTTTGTATAACTGGTACTTCGGGTAATGTTGTTGAGTTCCCAAAGAAGCGTTTAATTTGAGGTGCAAGATGTTCAAACCAAACCACTGGGGCCAACTCATAAAGAGCAGAAAAGCGCTCACATCAAGCAGATCAGATAAACCCGGACAAAAAATTGTCGACGGCAAACGGAAGTTATCAGCCAAAACCAGTTTAAAAAGGGAACGTGCTGACTACAGTCGAATTTGTATTTGGCAGTTACACGAGGCGCTGATTGAATCCTCCAAAGAACTCCAAGACCTTTGGCAACGAGGTGCCATGTCTGAGGAACTTGTGGATTTGATACGCAGCATTTTTATAACTGCATTCTCAACACTTGAAGATTCAATTAAGCACGTTGGTCGAGGCGCTCCAAAAACATTGTCGAATTCAAAAAGACTAATTCATGCATCTCAAATTTTTCGAATAAATATAAATCAACTATTGACACATGATCGACCCCATGCTTTAGAGTTAGCTTGGTGTCTTAATGAATTCTGTTGTGATATCGCTCACTACGAACAACAAATTAGATATGCATATGGCTTTGTTTTAATAACAGCCGAAGGAAGACCTAAGCTTGCTAACAGACCAACTAAATGGAAAGCAAAAGCCGAGTTTGCCAAGTTCATCATGCATCACCAAGATATTCACGGACTTGGATCTTTTCCCAAAACCAATCAGATTAAAACCTATTTAATCGCTGCCAACCAAAGCGTCGCAGAACGAACTTTGAGGGAATGGCAAAGACAGATTAAGTCGGGTAAATTTGGTAGCCACATTCAACCCCAAAAACGGCAATAACTAATTCATTGAGTTGTCGCAGGACTGATCTATAGGCAAGCTATGCACATCATCATTAATTGGAGATGTGCACCATGATTACCAACTCGCATACGCCTATCGGCCCAGTCGTCTTACCCAGCCAGCTACTTCGAATAAATGACGTAGTCGCATTAACAACTTTATCAAAAAGTTGCGTGAATTTGTGGGTTGCCCAAGGGAGATTCCCGAAGCCAATCGCGCTCTCAAGCACATTGAAAGTCTGGCGGTCGTCCGATCTTTCAGACTGGATCGACATGCAATTTGAAGGTATTGAAGACTCCAATACTGCCGAGCATTCTGAAGGTACTCCAGCACCCAAAAATGCTAAAGGAAGGTCCAAATGAATTACTCCACACGTGATACGGAATGGGCAACCTCAGCAAAAGGAAATACATGGCGACGGATCAACGGCATTACGCTGATCGTTGGGCAACGCAAAGATGGCAAGTGGTGGGCACGACGCGGTGATGAGTTCTTAAAAGGTAGCTTTGACTCGAAATCCCAAGCGAAGCTTGTGGCAGAGTTAGGGCTTCAGGGTGAAGACTCATCAGATCGAGAAAACGATGAGTGGTTGGGATGAGATATGTCTAAAAATTATTTGCATTCAGAAGCTGGTGACAATATCCCAGAGCAATTAAAAAACTGTCCTCAATGGATTACATGGGTCGCAGGCGCGCCGGATCGAAACGGCAAGTTCGAAAAATTTCCAAAAGGTAGAGACGGAACGGGGAACGCATGGCAAACGCAAAATCAATGGTCAACATTTGTTGATGCATTGGGAAAAGCAAAATTAAATAATCATTCCGGCGTAGGGATCGTGCTACCAGCACAATTTCGTGATGGTACGTATCTAATTGCTTTAGATTTCGACGATATTGATTTAAACGACCAACCCAGTAATCTACGCTTGCAAGAAATTAAGGCTCTCCACAAAAGTCTTGGGTCTCCATACATAGAAACAAGTCCAAGTGGTAGGGGCTTACGCATGTTTGTTCGAAGTCATAACTCCCTACCGCAGGTTACTTGCATGAATCCCCATGGCGGAAAGGATGAGTTGTTCTGCGCTAGTGGCAAATGGACTACTGTGACTGGTTTCGGATTGGGTGGGTCTGGCGTACCTGAAGCAACCGATGAAATTCAAATGGTCGCGCAACTTTGGCAAGCTAATGCAATAAAAAATCAAAAATATCAAAAAAAATTAAAGCAAATCAACTCAACTACTGAATGCACGCACCTAGTTAATGGCTGGGTAGGCTGGCCTGAACAGAAAATCAAAGACGGCGAGGGAAGAGAACAGATGATGCTTGTATTTGCTGGACATCTTCGTGGCAAGGGTTTTGACCAAATAACAATTGAAAGACTATGCTTAGAAGCAAATCAGAATCACTATGAAGACAAGTTGGATGATGGAGTTGTTTTGGACCGAGCACGTCGATATGAAATTGATGATGAAACTTCAAGTGAAAACACGCAAAATGCTGAAATGTCAACCTGTAATGATTTTGGATTGCTGGAGAAAGTTGACCATACGGATGCTGGAAATGTTGCCGTCTTACATAATCTCATCGACAACAAAATGCGCTACTTATATGAACTCAACAAATGGATTGTATGGAACGGTAATCGCTGGAATATAGACTCAGGTAATGGACAAGTTCATCAATGGCTACTTAAAGTATCGGAGCATCATAAAAAGCACGGCGATGAATTGTTAAAGATGGCAGAGACTGCTGGAGCTCCTGAGCAAGCAAAAGATTTCCGTAATGCAAGTAAAAAATCGTATGCATGGGCAATTCAATGCAGAAACAAAAATCGTCTTGATGCAATGACTGGTCTAGCGCAAAGGGATAAAAGGTTCATGCTGGAGTCCAACTTACTTGATAAAGACCCGTGGCTATTTGGGGTCGGTAATGGAGTGGTCAATCTGCAGGATGGGCTATTGCGCCCAGATAGCAAGGATGAATTTGTATTGAAACGAAGCATGGTTAACTACAAACCAAATGCCACTTGCCCGAAATGGGGAAATTTCATAACCGAAATCACTTCTGTTCCTGATGGCAAGGTCAACGGCAGGGTTAGAGCCAAGTTACGACCCCATCTATCTGCATACTTGCAAAAAGCACTGGGCTACAGCCTTACTGGTAGGGTTAATGAGCATGTAATGTTTATTGCAAACGGGCGCGGTTCGAATGGAAAGAACGTAACGCTTGATACGTATAAAGCAATCCTAGGTGAATATTGTGAAACGATTCCACCTGAAGTTTTGATGGCATCAAAAACCGAAAGGGGCGCAGAGCAGGCAACACCAAGCATAAGGAAACTAGCTGGTGTACGCTGTGCAATCAGTAGCGAAAGTAAAGATGGGCAACGCTTGGATATAGCTGCTATCAAACGTCACACTGGTGGCGGCTACATGAATGCACGGGGTATGTATGAAAACCTGATTACGTTTGAAATCACCCATAAGTTATGGCTTATGACAAATCCAAAGCCTCGGCTAGACCAGTTAGATGAGGCTACAAAAGGGCGGTTGCATTTAATTCCATTTGATATGAAATGGAATCGTCCCGGCGAAGTCAACCCAGACCCCGCGTTGCCAGACGCTGACAAGGGGCTGATGGATGCCCTTAAGACCGAGTACGAGGGTATCTTGGTTTGGTTAGTAGCTGGTGCAGTTAAGTACCATCTTGAGGGACTTAAGGCTCCGACAGAAGTTGCTGCATTCACAAGAGACTACCTTGCCTCTCAAGACCTACTTACTAGATGGCTGAATGAAAGGATTGAATCCTGTCCGGTCACCGAAGGTAGCCTCGCCACTGATTTATTAATTAGCTATCAAGATTTTTGTAAATCCGAGGATGAACTCACGGAATTTACAAAAGCAACTGATTTGAGCAGGCGACTAAAGTCGCTTGGCTATGAGTTCAAAAAGACTAGAGATGGGAACCGCTATGGGATGAAAATTGCCACCCTAAAAGACGATACGGGTGCAAAAGATTACGCTAACCTTAGCGAGGAAGAAATTGAGGAGATGCTTGCAGATGACTTTTACGAAGACCAGAAGATTGAGCGGGCAGACGGCTGTGACGATGTGGTGATGTGACGGGGTTTTGTAACTTTTTACTAGGAGACATTATTTGGTTCTTAGAGAAAAGGTATGGAAACCAATCACACTGTCACATCACCGCAAATCAATCGGTACAAACTGCTCTTGGATCATTCCTTTTACGGATAAAAAATTATGCCTTCTCGGCAGAGCCTTCCACCGAGTGTTTTTCCATGTCAAGTACCAACTGAATCAGATCTTGGGTCGAGCGCACTGGCATGTACCCACTGGGCTTCCTGCCCCGCGTTCTGGATGCGGAAGTCATTTTGAGTAAGTGCATCGCGTCCTCAAGCTTGCTCAGCGTAGCCGATGCCTTTGAATATTCAGCCCTAGCTGCCTTAGATGCGTTACCGTGTTTATAGTGTGCGGCAGCAATGCGGCTTCGCCCTTCCAAAGTTTGCTTCCCACTCGTCTGGCCCCCACCGTGGAACTGGCATTTTTGGGTTTTGCTTGTCTTCAGCGCAGGCCGACCACATTGAAGCTTTGTGCGGGTTGATTTAGCTGTGCAGCGCTTGCACCTAATTCGACCCGCTGCGGTTTCTAAGAACGTTTGATATTCCTCTCTAACGTTCTGTGCCGCACCCCCACTTTTATTGATCCCAGTACTCACTTGATACCCCACTTTGATTGCCTATATTTTAAGCAATCATTTGTGGTGGTGACTACTCCTGTGATGTTTTAATCCGTAGGTCCCTGGTTCGAGCCCAGGTCGAGGAGCCAAAACCACGCTGGTGATGACGGTGGGGGACGGTGTGGCCATGTTCACCTTAGACCGCGAACAAGGTTCTTTTGTGCTCACCCAAGAACATGTGCAAATTCCTGCTGATACCAAGGAATTTGCCATCAACATGAGCAATATGCGTCATTGGGATGATCCCGTGAAGCATTACATCGATGAATGCTTGGCAGGTAAATCCGGTCCACGTGGCAAAGACTTCAATATGCGTTGGGTTGCCAGCATGGTGGCGGATGTGCACCGCATCCTGACCCGAGGCGGCGTGTTCATGTACCCCTGGGACAAGCGAGAGCCAGACAAGCCTGGAAAGTTGCGTCTCATGTATGAAGCCAACCCCATGAGTTGGTTGGTTGAGCAAGCCGGTGGAGCCGCGACCAATGGGGAACAACGTATTTTGGATATCCAACCGACGCAATTGCATCAACGGGTCAGTGTCTTTTTGGGTTCTAAGAACAAAGTTGATCACGTCACAGAACTACACCGATCTAAACAGAAGAAATAATATGTCCAAACAACCCAGTGAATTGATTCACGCCATGGTTTTACGCGAATTGCAAGACGGTATTGTTCGTGACGGTCTGTGGGCTCAAGCCATGGTTGAGAGCGGTTCAAACACTGCCATGACCCAATCCATCTACATCAGATTACGCGCAGCAAGTATGCAAGACGAAGCAAAGAATTTGCTGCTCAAACAAATTCAAACAGGGATCAAACAAGACAACGTCAAGCCAAAGGATTTTTTATCCGCTTTGGATTTAAAGAAAAAATAAAACCTTAGGCGGTTTGTCCTAAACCTTTGAGCCTTGCAGCCTCGACAATTTCAATCCAATAACCGTCTGCATCTTTAATGAAAGCAACGTCTTTCATCTTGCCTTGTTCGGGTCGCTTCACATAGGTCACTCGGTTGTCATCAAACCATTTCACAGCCGCATCCAAATCGGGGACTGAAAAGCAAATGTGTCCAAAGCCTTGCGGTTGTGCATTGCCATCGTGGTATTTGAAATCAGGGTCTGACTCAGTGCCCCAGTTATGGGTCAACTCCAGAATGCCACTTTGAGAAAAAGTCCAAGCAGTTCTGTCACCCACTTGGTCAGGGGCGCTGCTGGCCAACTCTGCGACTGCCAAAAAGTACAGCGAGAACTTCATCTCTGGAAAATCGAGTTTGCGCAACACTCGCATGCCCATGATGCGGCTGTAAAAATCCAGGGAGACAGCCGGGTCTTTGACCCGCAACATGGAATGGTTGAGCACAAAACCGTGCGTTAATGCATGAGCCGTCTTGCAGACACCTTCGTACATTTCAGATGAAAAAGTCATGGATATAAAAAATCAGGATTTGACGGCAGTCAAAGCAGCACTTGTCACTCGGCTGGCACCGGAGCTAGCGTGGTGGGTGCCAGTCATCAGCGAAGGGGGATCAATATTCAGACTTTCACCAAGCGACTGATGCTGCTTCTCTTGAGAGATCAGGCAACGCCTTAGGTAACGCAAACTGGTGACCCGCAAAAAAGAGGCAAAGTTGGAAACCTCACCTCTGTGGTCCAGAATCTCGTCGTGCAGTGTGCAGATGAGGGCATTGGTGGTGCAGCCCTCATCCTCGGCCATTTCAGCCAGCACATCCCACACTGTGTTTTCCAATCGAATGCTGGTGAGCATGCCGCGAATGCGAATCGAGCGGGTACGTTGCTCGTACAAGATCGGGTCGGCTTTCACGAAATACTCACACATGGCAAGCTCCTTGAATTGGAATTTCAGTTTATCAAATGGCTTTTTCAGTCATTTGTTTGGCAATGTAGTCTGCTTGACGAATCGCCAAGGACACAATGGTCAGCGTGGGATTTTCAGCCGCACCGGTGGTGAACTGAGAACCATCACTGATGAATAAATTGTCAATGTCGTGGGTTTGACCCCATTTGTTGGCAACACCATCACTGGCTTTGGCACTGAGTCGACAAGTACCTAAGTTGTGGGTCGATGGGTAAGGAGGTGTGCGGTAGGTTTTGATGGCGCCTGCAGCTTGGTAAATGCGCTCACCTTGGGTGAATGCATGGTTGCGCATGACGATGTCATTTTCATGGTCATCGTAATGAACATTGGCCACGGGGCTGCCCCACTTGTCTTTCACGTTGGTATTCAAGGTAATGCGGTTGGTTTCGCGTGGCATGTCTTCACCCACCAACCACATACCAGCCAAGTTGGTGTAGTGGTCCATCCACCATGCGTAGTCTGCACCCCAAGCGCCTGGGTCTAAGAAGGCGGGCATGAAGGCCAAACCCAAAGACACGGTTTCCATTTCGTATCCACCCACAAAGCCGCGCTTGGGGTTGAAGAAAGATTCATCACGGATGATGCCTGCCATGGTGGTGCCGCGGTACATATGAACGGGGTCTTTGAACGCAGCGTAGACAGAACCGGTCATGTGTCGCATGTAATTGCGTCCAACTTGACCAGAAGAGTTAGCCAAGCCGTCTTTGAACATATTGGAAGCAGACAACAACAGCAAGCGTGGTGTTTCAATGGAGTTGCCTGCCACACACACCACACGTGCTTTTTGACGCTGCTCTTTGCCATCTTTGTCAAAATACACCACGCCAGTGACCAAGCCTTTTTCATTGTGCTCAATGCGTGTCACATGCGCTTCGGGCCGCAAATCGAGGTTGCCTGTGGCTTCAGCCTTGGGGATCTCGGTATACAGAGTTGACCATTTGGCACCGCTCTTGCAACCTTGGAAGCAAAAGCCCAGTTGCATACAACGGCCACGGCCATCGCGTGGTTGGCTGTTGATGGCCATATTGCCTGTGTGCACTTCTTTGTAGCCTAATTTTTTGGCACCTGCATGCATCACTTTGAAGTTGTTGTTGCCAGGCAAACCAGGGATGCCATTGGTGCGTGTCACGCCCATTTTGTTTTCTGCTTTAGCGTAATAAGGTTCCAACTCGGACAAGGTGATGGGCCAGTCGAGCAAATTGGCACCCTTGATATCGCCATAAACAGTTTTGACACGGAACTCATGCTCTTGGAAGCGCAGCGACGCACCAGCCCAGTGGGTGGTGGAGCCTCCCACGGTTTTGCAAATCCAAGCTGGCAGGCCAGAGAAGTCTTTGGCTACACGCCAAGTGCCTGAAGTGGTGCGAGGGTCTAGCCAAGCCAATTGACTGAAAGATTTCCACTCGTCGTTGACAAAAGATTGCGGCGATTGACGAGCACCCGCTTCGAGCACCACCACTTTGATGCCCTTTTGACAGAGTTCGTTGGCCAAGGTTCCGCCACCTGCGCCAGAACCAATGATGACGACAGCACTGTCGTCGTTGAATGCGATTGAAGCCATGTGTATTCTCCTGAATGATTGTTATGAGGTGGGTTAGCCCAAGTAAGCAGGTGGGCTGGCTTCTTTAGAAGGTGCGGGTAACCATTTCAGGTCTTGGAAACCACGGGTGATGTAGCCGCCTTTTTCCCAAGCAGAGCCGGGAAAACCAAATGCTGCAAACGCCATGTCGTTGTTGTAGAGAGAACTCATGCACTGACCACGCACGGTATTGAAGAAGCCAGAGCCTTCCATGCCCTTGACGATGGCGAGTTGTTTGTCTGCTTTGGCTTTGGCAAAATTACCACCCGCCAAGGCATTGAGGTTGCTAATGCCTTGGCGCAACATGCTTGCAGCACCCGCATCGCCAGCGGCAGAACCATCTAAGTCTTTGGCCAAAATCGCGTACACCGCATCAGGTAATTTTTTGTGCGGATACAAAACACGACCCATGGCCATCAGGGTTTGACCCTCAGCTTTGGTCAGTGTTTTGAGTTCAACAGCCCATACGGGAGAAGGCGCAAGACCAGCCAAGATAGAGCCGGTGGCCAAGGTACCCATCAGGATGCCAGAGCCTTTCAAAAACTCACGCCTGACCAAGGGAAGGTTTTGTTTGGGAACGACGCCACTTTCTTCGCACTCACTGAATTCGGGCGTTACAGCTTGAATGGGTATGGTTTTCATGGTTGTCTCCTAGTGATCTAAACGTTTTGATAACCGTCAAAGTATTGCACTCAGGGTAAAAAATAGGTGGTATCTCTCTACACACAAGGAAAACCCTCACCCTAAACCACCTAAAAAGAGGTTTTTCTTCGGTATTTACCCTAGACAGGGTGGTTTATCGAGAATAGCAAGCTCAGTACTCGCTAGGTAGCATGATGACCCAGTGCTCGCCATCCCAGCAGGCATAGAGAGTGATAGAGTTCAGGGGAAAGTCAGTGTAGGGAATCTCCTGCCTGGCGTGTTCCTTGTCATTGCCATCCTCATAGACCATCACCGCCCTACCCTCTGTGACTCTGACCCGAACCAGCACAAACCAATCCTCAGTGCCGATCTCGCACAAATGACTGGCAATGGCGTCCATCATCCAGAAGCATTCACCCTTTTCTGCCAAGTGTTTGGTGCCATCTGTCAGCAGGTGCCTGCGACTGATTCTGTAAAACGTACCAGTGCCAGTGAATTGAGACATGGTAAAATTGTCCAATCCAAATTGCTGTAGTTCTCGGTGCGTTTTCATCTCTGTGTTCCTGTTCGTAGACATGACCACAGTTTTGTTTCAGACACGCAAATGGGCAACCGAGATTTGATAACCCAAAAAAATGAGTGGGTATTATCGGTGCAGTTAAGCTTTCACAGCAACACCAGCGGTTCCCAGTTAGTACTCCGATGTACAGAGAAAAATTAGATTGGCACGGGTAGCTGTGCAATCCCACCAAGATTAAGAATCAACTTGCACATCGATCGCATTCAGGCCAATGAGCACTCGCCCGCTGACGACAGATATGGGGAACCTCTTCAGGCGGGCACTCGCCGGATTGATACCCCGTCCGGTGCAAACATCGAACTGCCACATGTGCGCGCGACAAGTCAACACTTTACCTTCAAGTGAACCTTCTACCAATGACACAGCCTGATGCGGGCAGATGCCATCGTAGGCGTGTAATTCACCATCTATAAGCACCACGAGCACTTCATGTTCACCAACGTCAAAAGCCTGAAGATCGCCGTCCCAAAGGTCGGCTTCATTACAAACATCAACTAAATCCCGATCAGTAGCATGTGTCATGTCGTTTAGGGCTCCCTTGCTTGTATGCAATTTAATTAAAACGATCGAAAAAAACTCGTTCCGCCAAAGCGCGTCCAGCCAGCACGGTATCTTTAAGTACGGCGTCTATCATCGCTGGAGGGCCTGCCATGTAGACGTCATAGTCGCTCAAATTACCGACGATACGCAGCGCGGCATCGCCAACAGTACCGGTCTGGAAATCTGGCGGTACGTGATTGAGATACAGCTTGAGGAGCCACCTAAAAAAGCATGGTCACAAGCCATGTTTTTTCCTTTTATACGCAACTGGTTGTCACGCTGAGGGCCTCTGGGTGACTTTTTGCCCTCAAATTTCATCGAGTTATTGCACGTACATTACACGTTCGATGGCGTCAGTCAAGCGTTAAAAGTCAATCTCTAAGTCGTACTCGTCAGCCCAGTGGATTTCCCACGGTGCAGTAGACAGCTCGGGCCTATGAAGAGTTTGTTTGCCAACTGAAAAATGACCATTGATGTCTGGCATATGCCGTTCCTCCCCCTACTTAGAAAATCAAATAAGTTTGGAAATGACCAATGCCTTTTACGTCAACATTGCCCCGACTTTCCAAATTAAAAAGACCTTGTAATCGCTCAGCCGTCTTAGCTGACACATGAATGCGCCCTGGCAAACCGGTGGACTCCATGCGACTCGCAACGTTCACGGTATCGCCCCAAAGGTCATAGGTGTATTTGTGAATGCCAATCACACCGGCCACGATGGGTCCGCTGTGCATGCCCACTCGGATCTGCAATTCTGTACCCTGCTCTTGATTAAAGATTTTCAAGGCATCCAGCATGGCCAAGCCCGCGCGCGCTACAGCCGGCGCGTGGTCGTCGCGCGCCACCGGGATGCCGCCCACCAACATATAAGAGTCGCCTATAGTTTTGATTTTTTCCACACCCTCATCCCGCACTATGCGATCAAAGGTTGAAAAGATACGGTTGAGAATACGAACCAACTCAGAGGCCGAAATGCCGCGTGCGAGTTTAGTGAAGCCCACTAAATCGGCAAATAATACGGTCACTTCGCTGTGCGCATCGGCGATTTGCATCTCGCCTTTCTTGAGTCGATCCGAGATAATGCTCGGCAATATATTCATCAGCACGGTTTCAGTTTTGGCTTTTTCTTGAGCAAGCAACTCATGCTGTTCTTGCAATTGAATTAGGTAAAGTTTTTCTAAATCCCGCAATTTTTTTTTCTCGATAGAGGTCGTCAAGCGTGCACGCAACAACACTTGGCTGAAAGGTTTGGGCAAATAGTCTTCTGCGCCCATCTCAATACAACGCACAACATCGTCAATGCCTTCACCCCCGGAAATCACAATTACGGGAAAACCTTTGAGCCCAGCATCTTGCTGCATATGCGACAACACTTCCAGGCCCGTCATCTTCGGCATCTCGATATCCAACAACATCAGGTCGAAGGGTTCGGTACGTAAACGCTCGAGGGCCAACTGACCGTTATCGGCTTGCTCGATGAGGGTGATACCCAGTTGTTGCAGAGAACGACTGATTCCCATGCGCATCATTTTGCTGTCGTCAACGACCAGCACGCGCGCTTGGCTGAGCAGGTCTTGTGTATTCATATTGCTAAGGTTTGAGCTGCTTTGACCACGGACGAAGGTATCAAGTTCAGGGGGACCACTTGTTTGGCTGCGCCGAGTTCGATGGCGGCTCGCGGCATGCCATAAACCACGCAGCTGTCCTCGTGCTCCGCAATCGTGTGTCCGCCCGCACGCAAGATGTGCTGCAGACCGATGGCGCCAT
>Ga0209768_10001854_pt1 | contig 13337 bp, 2 predicted proteins | sample LauGreSBDMM110SD_3_FD_187564 | JGI IMG/M metagenome (GOLD analysis project Ga0209768, IMG submission 187564) | Freshwater lake microbial communities from Lake Michigan, USA - Sp13.BD.MM110.SD (SPAdes) (version 2) | ecosystem: Environmental > Aquatic > Freshwater > Lake | place: Lake Michigan... | reverse complement strand
AGGATGTTGATGGTTCTTTGAAATAATCAGTATCATAAAATATACATTGTTCATGTGAATAAACTATTTGTTGTTTCATAATAGGTAAACCATACTTGGTAGTAATAAAATTAGGATAACTCTTTTGAATGATTTTAATATAGTAATCAGTGTTAAATTGAGAAAAATTAATGTATCTATCTATATTCATTTTATCAAATGTAAATGTTGCTAAATTTGGTATTTTTATTTCTAAACTTGTTACTTTATTAAATACAATTTGACGAGCTTTCATTTCAGAAAAGTATTCAATTTGCTTATTTAATATATCATTAATAACATCATAAATATTAGAATCTACTAATATTTGAGCAGTCTCATCTTTAACTTTTAAATTCTCCATAATAAGTCTTTTAATTTGATTTTTTTGAATTAAAAGTTTAATATCATTTATTGCTTTTATTTTTTCATATATAATAGTATCTGGATTAAACATTTTAAGAGCATTAACATAAGACATATTATATCTAACTGTTTGTTCAGGTTGTATTATAATTTGAATTTCTTCATTTATATTTTGATTTACAAATGGTCTATAATACTCTGGAGATATTAAGGGTAAACCATCTTGAGGATTATTATTAATAGTACCAGTTGTATATAATATAAACTGTGGTATAGTAGCTGTATAAAATTTATCATCTAATATAGTACCAATAGATGGCAGAGGTGGTAAAGAAAAAGATGGTAAAATAGCATTATTTTTTCCATTTAATGGTTGTATATTAGTATGTTCAAAAGAGTTGATATTATTTATATTTTCAATCAACTGTGGACATAAAGATCGATAAGATATTAATAATTTGTTAATTTCTTCCATAACTTCTTTAATAGATACAGTATTATGTCTAACTAATATTTTCAGAGCAATTATTTGAGTTTCAGGTAATCTTTTATTTAGAATATTATTATCAATATTGACTTTATTTATAAAAGCATCATAAATTTTATCAAAATTGCGAAACTCTAATATTGATTTATACCGATTATAAACATATAGTAAGCGGTTGTAAACCAGGTTAATGTATAAAGTTACACTTGCAAGAGTTTTATAATCTGTAATATTTAAATCTGGTTGTTGTGGTTCTATAATTGGTCTTATTAAAGTATCTAACAAAGTAAATATTATAGCAGGTGCACCTCCTTTTTGTATTGGTCCAAAACCAGGTGGTAGTTCTAAAAGATCAAATCCAGGTTGTACATTTGGTGCTTGTACTGGTGCTTGTTGTGCTTGTACTGGTGGTAACAAATTACGAAAAAATTTTAAATCTAAATTTGTGTTAATTTTGATATTTTTTGCATTCTTACATTTTTCATCTTCTTCATTTATATAGCAATTTGTATTTATATTATAGTCTAATGATTCATCAAGTGTTACAAAAGTATTGCTACATTTTTTTCTACTATCTTCATTTTGTTGTTTATAAAAAATATTGCAATGTTTTTTAACTAATGCTATATTATCCCTTATAGTTTCATCTATATTATCATATAATCTAATATCCTCTTGTTCATGATATTTATTTAGGTTTTTTGGAGGGTAAATTATTCCTTGTGGTTGTTGTCTTGGAGGTGGTGGTGCTTGTACTGGTGGTTGTGCTGGTGGTTGTTGTTCAAATCCAGGTGGTATATCTTGTATTTGTTCTGCTTGTAATTTTATAAATTCTTGACCTAAATCTATTAATGCATCATCTGATACTATACCCGGTCTGACATTTTCTCTATTTAGTGCTATTCTAGCTAGACCAAGATTTTTTAATGCTTCATTTGTTTTATTAAAATAATCTACTGATTCAAAGCCATATCTTTGAACTGCTGTATCTAGTACATCTAATGTTGCTAATAGTTGTCTTACTAAATTATTTTCTTGTGGTGATACTAGTCCTTGTTTAGCCAAAGCAACTTTACGTGCAGCTATACGTTCATTTACTGCTGCTTGGAATCGTGTTTGTACTTGTGCTTGTAGATATCTTTGTTCTTGTCTTGGTTGTTGACCAATACTATCACTATTACCAATACTTGAACTAATACTATTACTATCAGTATCACTATCAATATCACCAATACTCGATCCAATACTATCAATATCACCAATACTTGAACCTGGTAATGATTCAGTTGTTACTGTTTCAAGTACTTGTTGTTGTGCTTGTCTTAATTGTTCAGCTCTTTGTATTTGGTCTTGTGTTTGAGCTTGTTGTCTTGGAGGTGGTGGAGGTTGTTGTCTTTGTCTTAGTCGTGACCGTAATACGTTTTGTATTTCTCGAACTTCTGGTGAACCCATATTTATTTTTTTTTCTTTTATTTGTTCTAAATTTATTTTGTCTAAATTTATTCTAATTATAAGTAGGTCATCGTCTGAAATATCACCATTTTTTATATGACAAATTTTATTAATCATAAATAATAAATCATCATTAAAATTATAACGATACAAATCATATTTATATCCAGGTATCTTTGGTAAGCCACCAATCATTTTATTACTTCCACCAAGTAACATTGATGGTTTATCATCATCATTATATTCTAAGGATCTTTGTGTTTTATTACCCAAGTCAGGATATCTATAAAAATCAAACAATTCAATTATTAATAAATAGGTGTAGTAAAATCTAGTATAATATTTATCTATTTCAGTTTTCATTAATAAATCTAATTTTGAAACAATATTATTAACAGACTCTAATAATTCTTTATTTTTATTATTTAGTTTTAATACGGTATTATTAGAAAAGTCTTCTAATTTAATATTTTCATCTACAATTTTTAAAGCAGGTTGTAATCTATCTTTCATCTTATCAGCTAGACCTGAAGCTGTACTATTTAATAAATTTGTTAAAGTTGTCTCATCATTAATACCTTTTATTTGTTCTGTAATAGAGTTTAATTGTTCTTCTTCAAAAGGTAAAGGTTGTCTATTCTTAATCAAGTTCATAATTCTATTAATAGCATTTTTTACGTCATGATTATTTTTGTATAGATCAACAATTTGTTTTAATATTTCATCATTAACCATATTAATTTCTGTAGGTTGAAAACTAATTGGTGGTATTAAATCTTCGACCTTTTTAGAGGGAAAGCATTCTTTAAAATAGCTCATAGCAGCATAATGTAGAGGTGTTAATTTGTTAGTATCTTGAATATCAACTTGTGCACCTTTATCAATGAGATACTTTACGACACTAGGATACATTGTTTTAATAGCAAGATGTAAAGGTGTAATTCCATATTTATTCCATTTATTAATAGGAGCCCCTTTTTCAACAAGAATTGAAATCAACTTGAGCATTTCTTCTTCAGTTATTTTATTAGAAAGAGCAACATGAAGGACAGTATCTCCATTAGCATTAGGAACAGTAAGAGGAAGATTTTGACTTAAAAAGAATTTTTCTAATTGACTTGTTTCACCAGCACCAACCATAGAAAATAATTGATCAACTAATGTTTCATCAATATTCTGCTTGAATATAGGATAATCTGGAAGCCTAGGACGGGGTGGTAATTTGGTAGTCTTTGGTATATATTTATTTTCCGTCGGATTCATATAATTTGTAGCAGAAAAAAATATTACTATTATAGTAGTAATGTCACGTCAATTAATAAGAGATGATAAAGTAGCGACCAATACATTGGTCAATATCAATACAACTCAAGCACGGGACCTAATCCAAGCCCTAAAGGCTTTGAAAGTCCTGTTTATTGAGGAGTTGTTAGCTGGTAATATATCCATTACTACAAATACCATCCAAGTTAATAATCCCTTAGAACAAAGTTCAAAAATTGATATAAAAGCACCATATATTAATCTTATAGCTAATGGTCGAAATGATAGTATTGTATCTGTACCTAATAATTTTATTGTCGGTAATGATGTTCTATATATTGATTCTACTAATAAAAAAGTAGGTATTAATACATCATCTCCTGGTTATCAAGTTGATGTGTCTGGTAACATTAATTTTTCTGGAGATCTGTACAAAAATGGTATATTATTTGAAGGAACTGGTAGTGGTACTATAGGTATAGTAGGACAATATGCTGAGGATCCTATGCCAGTTGGTTCTATAATACCATATACTAATAGTGAAACTCCATTAGGTTGGATGAAATGTGATGGTAGAGAAGTACTAATTTCTGAATATCCAGACTTGTATGCTACTATTAGTAATACATATGGAAGTAGTATAGATCCTCTTAAATTTAAATTACCTGATCTTCGTGGTAGAACTATTATAGGTGAAGGTCAGGGAGATAATCTTGCTACAAAAACTATGGGTGAAATGGGTGGTGAAGAAGCCCATACACTATCCGTTAATGAAATTCCTTCACATACTCATAGAGTTTTAGTTTCTAATTCAGAAGCTGGTCTGGAATTTGCTGATAATGGTAAAGAAGATGTATTAGTAGGTGATCATGGAGGAATGTATCTTGATAATACTACCAATACTAATCAATCTTTTATAGAAAGTACAGGTGGTAACGAATCATTTAATACTTTATCCCCTTTCTTAGTTTGTAATTATATAATTAAGGTTCGTTCTATAACTACTGATGCTATAAATATTGTAGATGGTAATGTAGGTATTGGTATTGATACTCCTTTAGCTAAACTTCATGTTCTAGGAGATGTATTAATTGAAGGTACCCTTAATATGAATAATACAACATATATTGATACTGATGGTAAAATTGGTATAGGTAAATTACCAGAATATCCATTAGATGTAATTGGTGATATTAATTTAACTGGTGATTTACTATTCAATGGTACTAAACTTGCTGATCCAATACCAGTTGGTACAATCATTCCATATACTAGTATGACTATTCCAACTGGTTGGTTAACATGTGATGGTCGTGCCTTATCTAGAGCAGAATATTTTGAATTATTTGAAATTATAGGTATTACTTATGGTTCTGGTAATGGTATTAGTACATTTAATCTACCAGATTTACGAGGAAGAGATATTATTGGTGTAGGACAAGGAAATGGCTTGACTAATAGAACATTAGGAGATACTAGTGGTAGTGAAACTAAAATACTTACTATAAATCAAATGCCTTCACATACACATAATATTTATGTTTCTACTTCTACTGCAGGATTGGAATTCGCGGATAATGGTAAAGAAGATGTTATTGTAGGTGATCATGGTGGTTCTTATATTACAAATACCACATCTGGTACACCATTTATTAGTAATGCTGGTAATGGTGATCCATTAAATATTATGCAACCTTTTCTTACATGTAATTATATTATTAAAGCATTATCAATACCTTCATTATTTGGAATACCATATAATCATTGGACAAAAAATTCAAATAATACAGTTACCTATACAAATGGTACAGTAATAGTGAATAGTATGCAAATTAATGGACCATTAAGACAAATAATAATAGATGGTGGTGTTTATGGTACATCAATTAATCCAGTTAATGGTGGTAATTATCTTGTTAATAATATTAACACTGGTAGTGTTTTAATAGAATTATCAGTAGGAGATACATTATTGAATATTGACATTAGTAATAGTCAAGTGGGTGTATCAGGTGTAATTATTCTTAATGAAAGAAATCCTTATGGTAGAGTATTAAATACACCTTTTATCTATCCACAATACAAACCCAAACAGACTGTTTTTGGTATTAATAAAATAAGTTATGAAGTTGTTATGACAAATACAATATTTGCTTATTATGAAAATATTCAAAATAATAAAAAAGCAGTTAATAGAATAATTACAAATAATAGATTAGTACAAAGAGGATATAATAATTTATCGAGCTTATTTTAACAATTTAATAATAGCATTTATATAATAATGCTATTATTAGGTAATGCTGTTGAAACAGTTAGTAACATTTATACTCTAACTTCTGATGTTAGTAAAAATGGGAGTATATTGGTTGATGTACCCAATACAACTTCATTTTATTGTGGATTCAAGTATCAAATTGATGGTTCTGGTGGTAGACTTATTACCAAAATTGGTGATATATCCAACAACTTTATTATAGATATATCACATAATGAGTCAACATCTAGTACTTTGACAATAAAATATAATGATATAATTGTGAAAGATGTTAGTTTGAACAGTATGTTTTATGATATTTCTGATGTTCCTTTTGATATTAAATTATTAGATGGATCATTAAATGTTGTTATTAATAATATTGATATCAGTGCTAACATTTCAGTGAATGAATATCAAAATAATATATTTACTATACAAGGTATTACTAATAATTCACAAAATACAATTCATCTTATTAAGGATATTTTCTTTGATCCTATTAATATTTTTGAGGATGATTTATATGTAAAAAGGGGTGTATATGCTAATAGATATTTTAATGTTAATTATGATGATATTCTTAATAAACCATGGATGAATATTGGCTTTGATGATGTATATTTTGAAGGAGGAAATGTAGGAATAGGAACATATATTCCATTAAGTGGTTTAGACTTGTGGGGTAATGCAAGTATCAGAGGCAATGTTGATATATCAGGTCATATTTTACCTGCAAATACTCTTACTTATGATTTAGGATCAAATGATTATCGTTGGAGAGATATTTATTTATCTGGAAATACTATTGATTTAAATGGAACAAAGTTAAGTAAACATACTAATGGTAATTTGATGGTCCATGATGTTAGTGGGACTATGTTGGGAGTTACAATGGACCATATTGATTTAAGTGGAACAATTATACGTAGACATACTGATGGTAGTGTAGTTCTTGATAATGGCAGCGGTGGTAGAGTAACAGGACGATTTGGAGACTTGGATGTATCAGGTAATTTAGATGTATTAGGTAATATTAGTGGTGTTAATATAACAGGAACACGATTAATATCTAATATAGCATCAGGAACAGCACCCTTAACAGTAACAAGTAGTACCTTAGTAAGTAATTTGAATGCAGATTTATTAGAAGGATTAAATCCTAGTCAATTTATGAGAAGTGATACAAATACTAGTAGTATGGGAACCATATCATCAAGTAGCACAATAACAGGAACACGATTAATATCTAATATAGCATCAGGAACAGCACCTTTTTCTGTAACAAGTAGTACCTTGGTAAGTAATTTGAATGCAGATTTATTAGATAGTTTAGATAGTACTTACTACTTGAATTACAACAATTTAAGTAATAAACCGACAATACCAGCAGCTCAAGTCAATGCAGATTGGAATGCTACAACCGGAGTTGCGCAGATTTTGAATAAACCGACTATATCCAACTCACAATGGACAACGAGTGGTAGTACAATATCTTATACCGGATCAACTACCATATCTAGTGCTACCGATACAATATTAACAGTCCAAACTACTAATGATGCAAACAAAGCGGAAGTTGCTATTTATGGTAGTTCACAAGGTACTGGTCGCGTTTATGTAGGTCAATCTGCTTCTTATGGAGGTGGTATAGAGTATAATGGAGACAACTTACCAGCAACAACAGGAGCAGGTGCTGATTACATAACTCTATTTAGGCGTGATAATAATGTAGATAATTGGACAGCACGTAATATTTTTAATACAAATGATTGGGAGTTTAGGGGTAGTCTTACAAGTAATGAAGTATATACTAATAATTGGTTTAGAATTAATGGTAATGGTGGTCTAGTTTTTCAAGCCTATGGATATGGACTTTGGTCTGTAACTGCTCAAGGAAGTGACTATGGAAATATTTGTACATATGGTAGTGGAAGAAGTGGTTGGGAAGGTTATAGTATAGCAGGACGATATGTATTTATGAGTGATTCGAATAATAATTGGGGAATATTCAATGATATTGATAATAGATGGTGTATTTATGGAAATCGAAATTATGTTGGATTAAGGTATGATGGAAATGATAAAATTTATACACAAGACTGGGGTGTTTATGTAAATGGACAACTTCGTGCACATTCTATATTTCCTATGGCAAGTTATAATAATAACTATATAACACAATATGTTGATAATATTGGGTTTTATAATATGAATGGATACTGTAATGGATATATTGAGAATGATCAAGGAGCTTGGGTTGGTAATATAGATTTTACGGGTCAGCATCGTGTTGTTTCTACTTGTCAATTCAACAGTTTACATGAAGGATTAATAGTAATATCTATAGGTACATACACAAATTTTGATACCAATACCAAACCTACAATTAATGAAGCTTTGCCTGATGTAGAATTATCAACCATAGCAAATGATAAGCGTGTTTTTGGAGTTATATCAGCAAAAGAAGATGATAATAATGAATACAGACATTATACAACAGGAAGTTATATGTCATTAGCAAAAAAAACAGATTTAATAAATAGATTAATTATTAATTCATTAGGTGAAGGAGGTTTATGGATTTGTAATTGTAATGGAAATATTGATAATGGTGATTATATTACTTCCTCAAATATTCCTGGTTATGGTATGAAACAAAATGAATCCACGTTAATCAATTATACTGTTGCTAAAATAACTATGAGTTGTGATTTTAATCCTCAAAAAGTTCCCAAACTACAAACAAGAAAACAAAAGGTAACTAAGAGCATTACAAAAGATTCTTATATTACAGTAATAGATGATAAAGTAATTTTTAATTCTGAAATACAACGATATGTAAAAACAAAAGTTGAATCGACAAAACTTGAAGAAGAAAAAGTAGATTTATATGATGAAAGTGGAAACCTAATAGGTAAACATACTATAAATAAAAAAATTATTGTAACAGAAGAATTTGAAGAAAATATATTAGATAATCAAGGAAATTTACAGTGGGATCCAATTACAGATTTAAGTGGAAACATAGTATATGAAGAAGAGTATGATATCCGTTATTTACTTAAAGATGGTACAATTATTACTAAAGAAATTTATGAAGAAAAAATATTAAATGGTGAGGTAGTTTATAAGGCTGCATTTGTTGGGTGTACCTATCACTGCGGATAGCATTCATTGCATGTACCTATCATTGTGGTTAACTATTTATTATTATTATATTATCACATACTATAATAATGACAACACCATTAGTAAGAAGACTTAGATTTGACATTTCAAAAAATGTCGGAATTGGTACTAATAAACCGCGATCGACATTAGATGTATCAGGTAGTATTATTGCTACTGATATAAATATTACTGGTAATTTTCTACAAAATGGTATTTTATTTTCTAGTGGTGGAGGTGGTTCCTCTCAATGGTCAAATGGTTTAGATTTGTCTATTTATTATAATACTGGAAATGTTGGTATTGGTTCAGCTACTCCAAAGGCTACATTAGATGTATCGGGAAATATACTAGTTAGAGGTAATATTACCCCATCCGATAATGAAACATATGATCTAGGTTCATCAAATAATAGATGGCGTGATTTATATTTATCTGGTAATACAATTGATTTAGGTGGTACTCGTATTCAAAAAGATCCTAGTGGTAATGGTATTAAAGTAATTGATAATATTGGTAATACAGTTGATAGTACTTTTAAAGATGTTCTAGTAGATGGTAATATCGGTATTGGTACTATTACACCCTTACAAAAGTTGGATGTATCTGGTAATGCATTTATTAGAGGAAATATAAGCGGAGCTAATATCAGCGCAAGCGGAGATATAAGTACATCCAATATAAACTTTTCAGGTAATTTATATCAAAATGGTGTTTTATTTACTGGATCAGGTGGTTCATCTCAATGGACAACTAGTATTGGTAGTAGCATATATTATAATAGTGGTAATATTGGTATTGGGACTATTACACCCTTACAAAAGTTAGATGTGTTAGGAAACATTGCAGCAAGCGGCAATATTAGCTCCGGAAACTTTGTTTCTTGCGCTAACATTAATTATACTGGTAATTTGTATAAGGCTGGTTTATTTCAAACTCCATTATCATCAAACTTTAATAATAGTGTTATTGGATGGGGTGAGAACTATTCCAGTCAGATAACCATCCCGGTCGCAGCTCAATCAGGTATTGTCGCGATCAGTGCAGGTACTGCCCATTCCCTGGCACTGAATACCGATGGCAGCGTTGTTGGGTGGGGTTACAACTTTTTCGGTCAGGTGACCATCCCAGTCGCAGCCCAGTCGGGTGTCGTTGCTATTTCTACAGGTACTTACCATTCATTGGCGCTTAAGAACAATGGCAGCGTTATCGGGTGGGGGACGAACTTTAACGGTGAAACGACCACTCCGGTTGCAGCCCAATCGGGTGTCATCACAATCGCCGCAGGTGGTGAACATTCCTTGGCACTAAAAAATGATGGATCCATTATCGGTTGGGGCAACAACGATTACAGTCAAAGTACCATTCCTATCGCAGCGCAGTTGGGTGTCGTTGCAATCGCTGGCGGTCTTTACCATTCCCTGGCGCTGAAGAATGACAGCAGCGTTATCGGGTGGGGTCAGAACTTTATCGGTCAGACAACTATCCCGGTCGCAGCCCAATCGGGTGTCGTCGCGATCGCCGCAGGTGGTGAACATTCCCTGGCGCTAAAGACTGACGGAAGCGTTATAGGATGGGGGTCGAACACTTACGGTCAGTCAACCATTCCGGTTGCAGCCCAATCTGGGGTGATCGCCATTGCCGCAGGTTACAATTTTTCTATGGCATTAAAGACCGATGGATCTGTTATCGCATGGGGCAGAAACGGTGCTGGTCAGGCAACCGTTCCTGTTGCAGCTCGGTCGGGCATTATCGCCATTGCTGCGGGTTATGCATATTCTTTGGCTCTTAAATCTTACAAACAAACTTACATTCTTGAAAATATAGGTATTGGGACGACAGTTCCACAAGCAATTTTAGATGTGTCGGGTAATATTTACATGAGCAATGGTACCGCGGCTGCCCCAGTCTTAACCTTCTCTTCTAATACCAATACTGGTATTTACCGTGCAGGGGCTAATATATTAGGATTCACGACTGGAGGTGTTGAAAGGATGCGGATGGATGCAACTGGGAACACTACCTTTACAGGTAATGTAACCGCAAGTGGTAATGTGGGTATTGGGGCTATTACACCCTTACAAAAATTAGATGTATCTGGTAATGCATTTATTAGAGGAGATATAAGTACATCTAATATAAACTTTTCAGGTAATTTATATCAAAATGGTGTTTTATTTACTGGTTCAGGTGGGGGTGGTTCCTCTCAATGGACCACTGGAATTGGTAGTAATATATATTATAATAGTGGTAACGTTGGTATTGGATCATCTAATCCAATTGCTACATTAGATGTATCGGGTAATATACTATGTAGTAAAGTAATTGGAGATTTAAGTGGTAATGCAAATACAGTGACTAATGGAGTCTATACTACAGGTAATCAAGCAATTGCCGGAATAAAGACTTTTACATCAAATATCGGTATTGGAACAACTTTTCCTACTACTGGATTACATGTTCAAGTTTATACTTTATTTAATAAGGGACTTAATGTTTTAAATCCTGGTGATACAATACAAACTATGAAGGTAACAGGTAATAATTATGGTATAGCAGAATTTGTGGATTCAAACTCAGTATCCGCTCTAATAATAGGTAGTAATAGAAATGTAGGTATTGGTTTAAATAATCCCTTACAAAAATTAGATGTATCGGGTAATGCATTTATTAGAGGTAATGTTGGTATTGGGTCATCTAATCCAAGTGCTACATTAGATGTATCTGGTAACATTTTTGCAAGTAATATCATCACAAGTGGAAATATAACCCCATCTGCTAATCAAGTGTATGATTTAGGATCAGCCACTAACAAGTGGCGTGATTTATATTTATCTGGTCAAACCATCTATTTAGGAAACAGTAAACTTGCCATTAATTCAACCTCTGATACATTTGAAGTTCGTGACACATCAACTAATGTATTAAAGAAATTAGTTGTCAATGAAGTACAAATTGGTGATAAGAAATTAAATTTGGATCAAACAACAGGTAATTTAATTTTTAATAATAATGTAACTGCTACAAAAGTTACAGGTGGTGGTAATCATACTGCAGTTTTACTATCTAATAGAACTGTACATACTTTTGGAAGGAATAATTATGGTCAGCTTGGAGATGGTACTATTACAAATAGTTCAACACCAGTTCAGGTATTAGATATAACAACTGCAATAGCAGTTTCATGTGGAACTTATCATACTGCAGTTTTACTATCAAATGGAAGTATACGTACTTTTGGATATAACTCTAATGGTCAGCTTGGAAATGGTACTACTACAAATTCAATTACACCAGTTACAGTATTAAATATAACAACAGCTATTGCAGTTGTTTGTGGTGGGGTACATAATGCAGTTTTACTATCTGATGGAACAGTTCGTACTTTTGGATATAACTATAATGGTCAACTTGGAGATGGTACTACTACACAACGTAATTCACCAGTAACTGTATCAGGTATAACGACTGCAATAGCTATTGCTTGTGGTGATTCTCATACAGCAGTTTTACTATCTAATGGAACAGTTCGTACTTTTGGACAGAATAATTATGGTCAACTTGGAGATAGTACTACTACTGATAAAAATACTCCAGTTACAGTATTAAATATATCGACTGCAATAGCTATTGCATGTGGTAATAATCATACTTTAGTTTTATTGTCTAATGGAACAGTTAGTAGTTTTGGATGGAATAATTTTAGTCAGCTTGGAAATGGTACTACTACAAATAGTTCAACACCAGTTCAGGTATTAGATATAACAACTGCAATTGCAGTTGCATGTGGTGGTAATCATAATGCAGTTTTACTATCTAATGGAACAGTACGTACTTTTGGATGGAATAATAATGGTCAGCTTGGAAATAACAGTACCACTAATAGTTCAACACCAATTACAGTATTAAATATATCGACTGCAATAGCTATTGAATGTGGTGGTAATCATACTATAATTTTATTATCTGATGAAACTATACGTACTTTTGGATATAATAATTATGGTCAGCTTGGAGATGGTACTACTACACAACGTAATACATCAGTTGCAGTATTAAACATTCCTATTATTGACTATAAAAGTACAGGTAGTTGGCTTACAGATACATCTAGTAACCTCTATTATAATAGTGGTAATGTAGGTATTGGTTTAAATAATCCCTTACAAAAATTAGATGTATCGGGTAATGCATTTATTAGAGGTAATATTAGCGGAGCTAACATCAGCGCTAGCGGAGATATAAGTGCATCTAATATAAACTTTTCAGGTAATTTATATCAGAATGGTGTTTTATTTACTGGTGGTGTAGGTGGGGGTGGGT